>Ga0307514_10004677_pt1 | contig 12516 bp, 18 predicted proteins | sample 16_EM_MG_FD_203088 | JGI IMG/M metagenome (GOLD analysis project Ga0307514, IMG submission 203088) | Populus trichocarpa ectomycorrhiza microbial communities from riparian zone in the Pacific Northwest, United States - 16_EM | ecosystem: Host-associated > Plants > Roots > Unclassified | place...
CGTTCGACTCGGCTTGAGCCATTCGTGAAGCAAAAGAGAAAAAGTAAGGAGGAGTAGGTAGAAGATCAAGGTAAACAGCGGCTGCGGACTATTATCCTGCGGTCATCACCCATGACAACTTGGACTGACCACATTCTCTCACGAAGGAATCCAGACCAACTACTCCGCTCGTTTGTGCATGCCCTCTCCTCCTGACCCGGGCACCGTACCGGTCGTAAGCCTCAACGATTGGGACGACAATGTCTGGGCTTCGTCGTCTTCCAGCAGCCGCCACCGCAGCTTGACGCCATCTCTCAAAAACACCCCTCCGAGTCCCACACGATCACCACACTCGTTGCACAGGCGACGCACGTCGGAAAACGCAGGCGCGACGAGCCGTCCAAGGATTCCGTGGAAAATTCAGCACTCGCGCGCAGAGTCGTCGAATAGCGTCAGAGGACATCCGCTGAAGCGAGACTCGGGCGGTTTTTCTTCGTCCATCTTCAACGATCCGACCGTTACCCGTCCGATCCTCAACTTGCGGTTATCTCCCGGTCCGACGGTCGACGTCGATAAGAATCCTTTCGAGGTGGGACATGGGGTGGAGACGGAATCCGACGAAAAGGAGGAGTTGGTGCTCGTACACGAGGTCGGTCCTGAATCCGACGATCGTCCATGCGCAAAGGGTTTCTGACTGGACATTCATTATAGGTGGCTACAACAGACTCGCTCCAAGGAGTATCGCTCAAGTACGGCATTTCAATGGCTGACTTGCGAAAGGCCAACCAAATGTGGCCATCCGATTCCATTCATCTTCGAAATTTTCTCAACGTCCCAGTCAACAAGGCGAGTAAACTAAGACAGTTCAATGCCGATGCAACCGCGGAGGTTCAGAAGGCTGGTTCGCCGTCATCAACCGCGTTACTCGAGGCCACACCGGACATTCGGAGGATACCCATCTCACATCTCTCGTTTTTCCCTCAGGGGTCGCTTTCTGATGTCCCTTCCGTCGACACGACGTCAATTACCAATCCTCGACCTCCACGCACGCCCGGACAATCCAACTCGGGCGGTAGTGTATTATCGTCTACATCAACGGGCTCAAATTCATCATCCATCTTTTCCACGCTCCCTAGAGCCTTCCCAATTGCTAAAGATGCCATCATGTCAAGGTTGTCCCTTGATTTTGATTCTGGTGGCACGCCACCGAAGGAGGAGCAAGGACACGAAATGGGAGTGGTGGGGAGGGATTACGGTGCCACTGGCGTCCACTCCACCGTTTCTCGACAACGTCGTGATGCAGGGATAGAGTCTAGGACGACGAATGACGCAAGCGACCGGGGTTTACGCGAACGCGAGGGAATCTGGACCGGCTCCCGTAACTATAATGCATACAGGACCGGGGAGGAGGAGAGAGAACGTGTGTCAACGGTAATTCGCACGTCGCAATTGGAACCTTCGCCAGAGATGCTTGTTCCCGTGCTAGGACAGAAACGGGCAAAAGGGGAACGAAGATCCGGGGTGTGAACCCACCAAACGTCAGCCAACGGATGAAGGGTGCCGTTATTCATTTTCTTCGGTCAGGTTCTCTCCTGGACATTTGTACTGATCGTTGCTTTTTGGTCTAGACTCGTGCACGTTTGAGGGTTATGGGCAACAACATTTGGCCGTTCAACCTTCTCCATGACAGCGCGTTGGTGTTCCCTTCAGGCCTACCTGACGGGACTTCCTGTGCATGACCCTGATTTGTATTTGGGGAGAAGGTTCGGCTATACATTATGTATGGCTGCTAATTTAGTGAGTTTTTTTTCTTTTTTTTCGAGACAACCCTCAAACCAAGCGGTGCTTACTCGTATCAATGGACCTGACTTTATGGACTATTCCAGACTGGGTACCGGAAAAGTCTGAATCCGAGGATGCGCATCACCTTAGCCTCACATTCGATGGTTCGCATGTGATGTAACCCTTATCTGGTTCTCCTCGACGAGATGGAATACATACGCTCGCTTCGGCTCGCACACCCGCCTGAGCCGAATGCACACTGGCATAACAACAGACGGGGGCCGTGTGCGTGTGTGATCTTACGGAAATCCATCCCATCCTCCTATCCCCTCTCCGTCCTCGGCCAGTTGCGCCCGTACATAAGCATGATATGACTAGAGCCTTTTTCGTTTTGACAATGGAGTTACCTCACTGGTCATGAGAACGGAGGGCGTAATTAAAGTTGTGTTCATGATGATAGAAGAGAGGATTTTCGATTTTGATCGGCGCTGCGGATCTCGCGCAGAGCGTTCCTTGCTGCATTTGGGTTTGTGTAAGCCTTTTACTTTATCCTTATTCACAAAACGTGATAGGGTGGCTGCTCGACCGCTTCCAATCCCCGTTTTTTTATCACCTGCGCTCATCCACAGCGGAAGCAAATTTACATTTCTCTCTTATCAGACCCGGATCGGCGGATGACCTACCACGTGTTTTCTATTTCGCTTTTTTTTAAATAATTTTTCTCACCCTAGTGGAAACGTATTCTCGCCTTCCCTGGTTGCCAAAAAAAAAAGGAACATACCACCACGCCAGATATGTCATTTTTCTCGGCACCGCTCTATCCCGTGTCCTGCATGCCCTTTTCTTGTAATGTCCTTGCTATCGCGTAATCTCAACGTACACTCGCCACTATCTTTCCACCGGTTTCTTACCAGGACTCTTTGGACGCCGCGGATCTGGGTGCTTATCGTTCCTCTCTGTATACGCTGCGCCGCGTGTGGGGTTCCCCTCTGGAACATTCCGCCGAGGGGTCTATGTCATTTCCACATCAGATTCTCGTCGAAGCTCATGTGTGTGTCTGTTTTTTTTTCAACCCGCTCTAGAGCCTCTCTCCCGGCGTCAACATTTGGAGATAGGCTTGTCGTATACCGACCACTAGTTGTGAATTGAACCAAACCTTGCGGTTTCCGAAACCGTTTTTTTTTCAACCTTCTCGCAACGAGGATGTACGTGATGCATCACGGGACGCCGGAAGTTACGACCTTGAGGGTTCAGGATGGGTTGAACATAGTCGCCCGTGCGGAAAGAAGGTGGACTAGGATCACGGGGTCGCTTTTCCCACCACCGCCCTCGTGTGGTCCTTTCTCCCACTTTCCCTCACCATCCCCTATCATCGATTCCCTCGACAAGCTTATCAGAAGTCATGGGTGCGTGATCCTTATGACCTCGACCCCCCCTGGGCTGGTCTAATACGTAGCACGATGACTGAAAACGACGATTTCGTCCAGTCCTCTTCACTTCTTTCATCACGATTGGTGCAGGATTCGTAGGAGCTCTGGTTTTGACACCTCTCTTGACTGGTCCCATCTTGGGCGCTATCGGCTTCTCGGCTGCTGGTCCTGTCGCAGGTAAGGAGTCGCTTTTTTTTTTCTTACATGACGGTACCGCCTTGTCGAACCTTGTTTTTTTTTCTCCCCCGCCACTTTTTTTTGTGTTGCCGGGTTAGGCACACTCGCGGCTGGAATGCAATCTGGGATCGGAAACGTTGCCGCCGGAAGCCTATTCGCGACCGCGCAAGCCACTGCGATGGGAGCCGGAGTCCCCGCCCTCTTTCAAGTCATCGGCGGTGCTCTCACCGGGCTCGTGGGCATGATTTTCGCCGCCCTTGGTTGAACCTTCATTTTGTTCCTCCGACTCCCGACGAACCCTGCTGCGTATGTTGGCTCGAGAAGATGTTGTAATTGACTGTTTTACGTTGACTCGAAGTTTGTAACTATTATTATCCGGCCACTTCATGAGCGGCGTCGAGGTCCATGCAATGCATCATAAACATTAAGTTATGATCGACGTTTAAACACGTATGATCATGAGCGTTGGCGGACTCGATCCACGTTCTGGCTCATCCGTTCTGCGTTCCGGACTGTCCCTTACTGCGATCAACGTGAAGTTTTACAGACTTGGCAGTCAAATTCCGCGAAGAAGTGGAGGGCTGGGTCCACGGCCCAGCGAATGATCTTCCTCCGTGGGTCTAGGTCGGACCGGACGTAGCGACAATGGCATGAAAAAAGAGAGCGAAAACCTCCGTTCTTTCGGGCGGATGAAAGGCGGAACGGAAGCGCCGCAGAGCGACAGCGACCCAAAGAAAGGAAGGACGAGAAAACCTTGACTGGTTCCACTCGCGCGTCTAGTCACGGGTGCTTATCTATAGATATTCCGATGTTCCGGGATATGGCCCGGTGAGAGGATACCCTCAACACCGGCTACCGGTGTCCGGGCCACCCCCTATCAGGAGGGGGGGGGGAACTTTTTGAGAATGAGTACGAGTGCAGATCAACGGATGGGGGGAGGGGCTATACACACCCACTCGAGAGCATACGTCCCAAATGAATGGTATAGGTAAAAACTGACCTTTAGAACGGATGGTCAAAAGGGGATACGACGAAAAAGCTGCGGGGGAGGGGGAACCGCTGGAGGCTCTCTTTTTTTCATCGCGCAATCGATGATGATGTATTTCAAGGCAAAGAGATAGTCCCTGCCTCCATCTCTCCCATCACACTTTGTACGTTTATCTTGTCTAATCCCAAAAAGACGCGGACCTTGAAATTCAGGTGAAGCAAAAATAACAAGACAGCAACCTCCGCGGTGTGCTCGCATCATCTTGACACATTCGTCACGGTGCCCCCGCATTTTGGCGGATCGCGCGTCGTGGAAGAAAAAACGAGGGTGACGTTTTCTAGGCTTCTACATCCCTGCTGGTATATTTGATGCCAACGGCCACACACACACACAAGGAGGGGAGGAGGAGGACCGGGGGCGCCAGATTGAATCTTGGGCGTTGAAAGAGAGAGATCAAGGGTGCTTACACTGTGCTGGTTCACATCCCTAAATGGCGGGTCCATGTCCGTTTCGTTTTTCGAGCCGTCCCCCTGGACATTGATCAAAGTGATCATCACTCGGTAGAACCGCCCCTCGATCGCGTGACGTGCCTATCGTCCTTAGCTTCATCACGGCTTCCCAACGGAAGCAAATCTCGCGAGTGCTTCCAGCGGCACTACAAGGGGTGAATGGTTAGCACGTCCGCTGTCGCCGCGTTGCTGCCCAATCTACGTCGACCATCTGCTCAGTTTAGATATTTCAAATACCACAACTAGGTGATCTCGACTAAGAATACATTTGTGAACAGGTGAAGGGGAGAACTACCACTAGTGGCGATGAACCTGTCCGAGACTTGAAATCATCGTGAACACACGAATATCATCTCAGAATACAGGCCATCTGCAGAAAGTCCGTGCCTAAAAGATAGAAGAGAATAACGAAAAACAAGGGGGACGGAATCACGGCTGTAGCTGATGACGTTGAGTAGACCATCAGGGTGAATAATGTAGGCGAGATGGGGTGATGGTCGTGTCTGAGGCGCGGAGCAGCCGGCCGGATGGGCGAGGTGAGTATGGTCAGGCAAAACAGAGAACGATAACGCAACACACCTATGCATTCATGATTGGGACCGTCTTCTCCGATTGCGCCAGTTCGTGACTGCTTACGTATAAAAAGCATAACACAAGTGAGTCTATGGAAACGACGCGAGAGAAAATGAAAGCGGTGATTCTCACACATCCCGGATCCCTGCGCTATCAAACATCCTCAATGCCCGGTCGTCCATTGGGTGACGCCCCAAACGTGGCAAGCTCTCGAGGAATTCCAATGGAGCTAGTGAAGCATCTGGACTCGACGATCTTTCCCGTCCAGACGAGTCTGAGCCTGAAGATGAGCGCCGTTCCATATCTTCGGACCGAGGGAGGTATGGGAATTGCGGTTGAATCCTAGATGGTTCACGATTGACCCGCATCATTGGATTGTTGTGTGAACGAATAGCGGCCTCGCGGGCCCGACTCGTCCGTGCACAGGTGTACAATTCGTGAGGAACTTGCAGGTTTTTGAGAAGTGGGATATCATCGACGGTTTTGAGTTCCTCCACCCTGTCAGCGCAGTAATAAGCGTCTAGTCGTAGATAGTAGGATCAGTAAACGTTCCGATAGACCAACAGAGACCGCGAGGAAAGTTGTATTCACTCAGATGCCACTTCCTAACATTCGGAGTCTTGCGACTGTGCACGTTTACCGAATATGTCTGCTTCACCAGTTGCGTCCGGGTGCTGGTGCGAAGCTTATTAGCGAAAGAGCCGGACAGGCGACGGAGGACGCAATAACGCACGTTCTAGGACCGGACTTCATGCGTTCGACCATTTGCGACTTGATGCCGTTCTCCTTCTCGTAATAGAAAAGGAATTCCTGGAGCGATGATGACGAAAAATAAGCAAAGTGCCGAGGGTATGTCGAAACCGGGCGGCATACATCTCTAGCCTTGGATGGGCCCCAACTTCTTCCTGATGAAAGCGGAAGGAGAGTTTACTTGAGCGGGGGAGGGGGGGACTGAATTTGTTACAGAGAGCGGTGGGCGGGGATCGACGCACCTTCCGTGAAGCGCTTCATTTCCTGCCCGTTGAAATCGAAATAAGACGGGTTGCGCTCCTCCCAGACGTAAACGCAGCCAGATTTGACTTGGAGCCTCTCGGCCTCGTCCAGACGGCGGGTGATGAGAGGGAGGAGCTTCAGGGCCACGGCATGGAAGAGGATGTTGGCGTCCCTGGCAGAGCGAATGCGGATGTCGGTGTGTGTTGGAGACTGCATGGGTCGTTGGAGGGAAGAGAGCAGGAAGGGGGGAGGAGAGACGGTGCAGTAGAACGGGTTGGGGAGCAGGAGGAGCGAGGGGGGGTTTGATGGTTCGGGATTATATTTATGATTTTAGCCTCACACAGAAGAAGGAGAGGTCGTGAAAACTTGATGGTTGAACCTTATCTTTCTTCTTATTCTACTATTATATTTCCCCCGCAAGAACGGAATCAAAACCGCCATCATTCATCCAGTCAGAAATTTCCAATTGCTGTATTTTCTCCCCCTCACCGTACAGGTCGAGCCAAAAAATCATCAGAAGCCCTTGTCGTATTTCCCCTTCGCGTAGAAATCCTCCATTCGTTTGACGATAGCATCCAGCGCCGCCAACCATTGGTCCAGCTGTTGATTCAACTTCTCCTGTGACACCGGTGGTCCTCCCGATTTGTCCTCTACAAGCTTGGCATAAAAGTCGGCTCGATATGGACACGCCTTCATCGCAAGCTAAATCAAATTCAGAAAAACAGCATCAGCGACGTCAAACAAACGACAACCGGAAATCAGCCAAGAGGAATAAAAAAAAGGTTGCGGCAGATCCGGAGATGTGACTCAATTTCGGTTCACTCCCTTCCTCCTGTCTGCCCACCTCGTTTAGCCGGGAGAGGGAACGATGGCAATGGAAGAAAGAAAGAAGCAAGGGGAAGCGGTTAGCTTACTGAGAAAATTGGACGAATGAGGATTCCATGGAACTTCTTGAGCGTCGTGTCATAGGCGGTGTTGAATGAGGCGGAGAGTTCCTGCGCCTTGTCAGACTGACTGTTCTGCAAAGCCTTGCAGGTGAACGAGAGTCCGCGGAGGAGCCACATCAAACCCTCGGTGGCGGTTCGCTTCTTCTCGTCCTTTTCGTTCTCGACCAGTTGTTCGAGGGTGGCGGAGAGAGCGGGAGCGGCATCGTATCTGGCGCGGACTTTCTGTGTTCCGCCGGATGAAAGAGTCGTGGGTGAGCGTGAGACGTCATCGGAAGTGATCTCGCCAACTCACAACAATGTTGCCTTTGATATCGGTCTGCACGGGAGTGAACGCGGCAGAACCCAACAGATCTACGTGTCCGAAGCGGGTACGTCAGTGGGTGTGTTTATGCCAAAAACCATCGCAACGCCGACGCACTGAACAACCCCAAGAGGCCCTCGGATGCTTCGAGGAATGCTGGGGTGTCGACGCCAGCGTCGGTGATGGGGACGTCTGCAAAAGACTTGGTGGGGGAATCAACACGAAAGCTCCATGAAAAAATGACATCGGAGACCGCCGGGCGAGAACACCCATACGATCCCATCGGAAGATTTTTAGGCTGACCTTGACGGTATCGAGGTAGGGTGCCATCTACACTGGGGAGGTATATCTCGTTTGAGGACAAGGTGATGGCAGGTTAACAACGAGGACTGTAAGATCGTTCCCGATTTGGGAGGGTGATCCTGCATTGTCACTACCCTCTCTCACCCCTTTGAGCCAATGCCGCACGCTGATTCTGCGCTCGTACCCGAGGGCGTCACCACCAGACAGCAGTTCTGGGACCACGTACACGAACAGCTCGCCCATTTGTTGGCCGACCAACGTGCCTGGGTCCGCTGTCTTCTCGTTTCAACGTCTGACGTTCTTTAACCTGTGCCATCTTCCCGTCACTCCCTTCGCTTGTTTGAGGGTGGACATTCCCAATATAATTAGGTCTCGAACCTTGCCAACGCCGCGTCCCTGATATACAATTCGCTTCTCGCTTTTCCTCTCTTCGGATCAGGCGATAATGCCGTAAACTGGTGCGGTAAGCAGTCGCATACTCTTTCGAAAAAAAAAACCCTGCCCAGCTAGTGGCCGACCTCGTTCGTAAAGGCTTCTACATTCATTCATCCCACTTCCCCCATCCCCGCAACCACCCTGCCGCGGATCATCCCACTTCCCATCCAGACACCCTCTTTCTTGGTCCATTCTGCGGCAAACCCGCCTGTCAGTTCATCAACGTTTCCCCCACCAATGCACGCGGTGTCTGCGCTGACGCATTCCTCCGACAATCCTCCAAGCTTGTTCCCGACGTGGATGTGTACCCGGGCCACATTGCATGTGACGGTGGGACTAAAAGTGAACTGGTCATCCCTTTGATCTTAGACCACCCTCAAGCTTCCAATCAGGTTAGTCCGATAGCACCCCCTTGTCCTTCATTGAACGGCAAGGGTTCTCGCTGCGGGCCCTTGGTTTATCTTCGCTCGCATCTTCGATCCGACGAGTACGGAAGGATTAACGTTCCCGGTATACAGGTCTCCAATATCCCAGACGGCCCGACTGTGGTCGGTGTTCTGGATCTAGACTGCCTTGCCCTTTCTGGCTTTCAAGAGGAAGATCGGCTCGGTCTCGAGAGGATTGCGAGATTGATCACAGACTCCTGCGATTGGTAGAAAACTAATTCGTCGAACAAAAGACCTAATGTACAATACGGTTTCATTCAAGGCGTTCTGCGGACACCGGCTTCGTGTGAACGTTTTGCACATCCACTCGGATATATCAGAATTGAGCTATATCCAGCGTGAATAATCGCAAGTGTGCATCATCTACAAACGGTGAGACACACCACGTCTCTCCGACCAACCGCCCCACACGGCCTCGGTCATCCCAAGTTCTGCCGTCCCCACTCCAAGTACTCCTCGTGCAACTTCTTCTGTAAGGTCCACTCTTTCACCGTCTTCTTTACTTGATTCTTACTCAACTCTTTGCCCAAGCCATCCGTCAACGGCAGCCCAACCTCGTTCCAGCTCCCGTAAGCGCCATCTGGAACGTTCGGGGGCTTGAACATTTCACCGGGAGAAAGCTTGCCCCTCAGGATCTTCTCTAGCTTTTTCTGTTTCTCTGCCTCGACCGCGGCCGTCTTTTTGGTGGCCTTGGCCGCTGCCTGTGCCCGTTTTTCCTCTCGGGCTCGGACCAACTCCACCGGGTCTACGATCTTCACAAGAGCCTTCCCATCTATCACACCAGTTGTTGATCAGAAATGCTGCAACGAGGCAATGACACCCCTTCACACCCCCTTACCTTCCTGATCGTCCAGGGCAACACCTAGCGGTACCAGATCATCGTCTCTCAGCTTGTCACAGAGCGCGAGGATGTCCTTCAGGGCCGTTTCACCTTTCGCAATCGCGATCGTCCGCACCCCATCCCTAAACGAGGATAAAGTGCGCAAGTAAGGCATCAATGCGTTTTCGCCCTGTTCATCGGGTTCTCAGTCCAGGGTGACGTAAATAAGTCCTCGCCCGACTCACTGCGACGTTGTCCAATGAACTCGACCGATCTTGCCCCCAACCGATCTCCGCCTCCATGCAAGGCCCTTCGCCCAGTCCGAACATTCGTAACATGTCTCCAACCCACCTGGCAACCCGCGTGACCACCTCGAGGTTTAGCGCCTTCCCGCTGGAGTTGATGTACACGTTGACTCTCGAGACAATGTCTCGCAGAACGTCTAGCGCGACAGGGGTGTTAAATGAATCGCAGAGCGCCACTCGGAAGTCCGCCTGCGCTTTTTCGAGGCTACGGTCACACACGTGAGCCTGTCAGTTCCCGGTTGGGTGACCGAAAGGGATAGTTCACGTCCACTCACCTGTCGGAGAGCTTCTGTTCGGGAACATTGTAACCGTGCTTTCCGGTGAAGGTAACTACTTCCGACTCCCTCTGGCTGATGAGGGCTCTGACGACAGCGAAGAAATTCTATCCATTGCGTTAGATCCGATCGATTGCTGGTTGTGACTTCCATGCCAAATATCACAACAAAAAGCTTACGTTCAGCGTCGTTTCAATGTTCTTAACCTCTCCTGTCATCAATGATTCAGAGAAGTCGATCTTAGCGTTCCAGAGCTGTGTTAGGAACGCTAGTCGCAACTGTCTGGCCGTAAACCTTGCCAAGATTTCCTAGCAGACCCGCATCAACTCCACAACCAGAAGCGGGGGGAAACACATGTTTCTTACGTCAATCGTGATAAAGTTCTTGAGCGACTTGCTCATCTTCAAACCCTCGATATGGAGGTGACCAGTGTGGAGGAAGTAATTCACCCACGAGTGGCAGTCGTGATATGCCTGATGAATGAACAGGGGTCAATCACACGTGGACTGCTACATGCGCTGGTGGTGCTCGAGACACACCTCTGATTGAGCTAATTCATTATCGTGGTGAGGGAAGGCGAGATCGATGCCACCCGAATGAATGTCCATGCCATCGCCCAATATCTCGGAAGCCATGACTGAGCACTCTATGTGCCACCCTGGTCGCCCAGGTCCCCATGGAGAAGGCCACGAAGGTTCACCAGATTTTGAAGCTTTCCAAAGCGCGAAATCCGAATTAGAACGACGACCAGAGCTGATCGATAAGGCGCCTAAACACGAGGGTAACACATGAGCATCGATGAACCATCAGTGATCAAGGTCAAAACAAGGCCAAGTACGCCGTTCGCGTTCTCCTATCAGACGAGTTCTTCCATTTTAATTTAATAGAAAAGAGCTAACCTTCGCCTTCCTCCATCTTTTCCTTATTACCTTTGCTCCACGGTTCCAATTTAGCGTAGAAGTGACCGTCTTTGCCATCGAACGCGTTGGTGTCAAAGTAGACGCTTCCATCGACGACGTAGGCGTATCCGTTTTGGACAATCCTCTCGACAAAGCTGACGACCTCCGGAACGTACTCCGTAACTCGAGTGATCGTATCGGGTTCCTGAACCCGGAGCCTCCTCATATCTTTGAAGAATTCATCCTCCCAGTATGACGCAAGTGACCTTGAAATTGATGGATCCGTCACCTTATCTTTATACTGAGGGGCACAAGATCAACGGGCATCGTGGTAAGTCTTCGGAGAAGATTGTGGCTATCCAAGACCGTTCCACTCGCCTGTCGGTCCAAGTATCCTGCAATAACTCCAGCAGACTCATCGATAAGCCGATACGCCACGTCTGGGTTCGCAGCTTTCCCAGAATCAAGGACCCCACGGGCTTCCTCTATTGCCGTGACAGTTTTTCGCTGAATGATAGAATTTGAGTTAGAGGGTCATTGCGTAAATCAGCTAGATGATTTTTTTCATGTACCGCTGCCGAAAACGCCATATCGAATTTTTCGTATCGTTTAAGGCACTCCTGCTTCCACGAGAGGTCCTGAATTTTCTGGGATAACGCCTTCCAAGAGTCTTCCTCTTTGCCTTGGACGATCTTTTCGTTCTCTGGAAGTCCCTTGTTCACTTCCGACCGTACGTACTCCTTCCAAGCCGAATGGATCTCATCCACTAGCCGAGACGTCAGGACCGAATTGCTGGTTCGGAACTCCTGCACCAGATGGCCTTGCCTAGCCCGTATGATGATCTGTGAAAGCGAACACGAACAGGTGGTGATTGGATTTCAGGGTCTTGGGTCACCATTACGGCAGGGGGAACCAAGAACCTTGTCATCGATGTCCGTGATGTTCATGACAAAGTGAACATCATAACCAAAATAATCAGACACGATACGCCTGAGAATGTCTTGGGTAACATAATTCCTGGTAACGGTTAGGTCAGAAGTTATGGGGTGACTTGAGGAGAGGGTACAGGGTCGAGGGAGTCACCTGGCATGACCCATATGCGACGCGTCGTATACAGTTGGCCCACAGTTGTACCACTTGACATGCCGCCCGTTACGAGGGACGAACTCTGTCTGCGCTCGACACGTCATCATCCATCTACACCACAAAGCTGGGCGACTACACGGGCTTACCTTGGTTCGTGTTAGCGAGTTGTATACCTTCAGCTTGGGCTCATCAGCAAAGGCGCGCGGTGGCGACCAAGCTGGCTGCTGTGCTGAATTAGATGTGGCCATGTGCGATGCGTTCTTCGGTG
>Ga0307514_10004678_pt1 | contig 12514 bp, 9 predicted proteins | sample 16_EM_MG_FD_203088 | JGI IMG/M metagenome (GOLD analysis project Ga0307514, IMG submission 203088) | Populus trichocarpa ectomycorrhiza microbial communities from riparian zone in the Pacific Northwest, United States - 16_EM | ecosystem: Host-associated > Plants > Roots > Unclassified | place...
CCCCATTTCCATCCCCCCCACTCAAATGCTGCCTCCCATTCCCCGCCATCACCGCAAAAACCAACCCCGCAAACCATCCCTTCCACTCCTCCTCCTGTAACACTTTCAAAAACGTCCTTGCCACCAACCCCGGTGGGTTTCTAAACGCTCCACACCCCAGCGCCCCCAGGACCAAATAGTCCTGCCCCCCCTTCACCGCAATTCTCAGTGTCTGTCTAATTTTATTCTCCAACAGCCTTTGTGTAGCTGGAGTAGCAAACTCAGTTTCATCTCTACTCAGCTCTGGCCTTCGCAGGCCCGCGATTGAAATTACGCTGAGTGAGAACCATTCATGGTTTGAGGCGTAAGGCTGGAAGTGCTGTGACATATCTTGTCTGTAGACGATGACCGTAGGGGAGTATATCCCCGAGAGCGGGGGGAGGGGATAGTAGGAGGGTGACTTGTCCAGGGTGTGGTAGAGTGTGGATCGGTAGCAGAGGGTTTCTTCTTGTGCTAGTGCACCCTTTTTACACCCACCTCCGGGGTGCAGGTCAGATGCCATATTTAGGACGGTGACTTTTCCTCCGCGGGCGGGATCAGCGAGGAGGAGGTCTTGGGCTACGGTATATGTGTCACCATCGATGACGGAGATGGTAGCTGGGGAGTGCGGACCGGGAGATAGAAGTGGGGGAAGGAGGGTGGGGTAGAATGTGGAAGAGGAGGATGTGGAGGGGCAGGCGGCGATGATGGCGGATGTTTCGGCGTGCACAGTCCAGAAGATTTGGGCCCGGACTTCGCGAGTGGCTTCGAGGGGAGTATCATAGGGTTGTGAAAGGGTGGAGGAGGACTCGCGGTTTAGAGATGGTGGAGAACGGTAGGGATGGTCGCGGTGGGAACCTCTGTTGCTATTGTCGCCGTTTGATCGCTCTTCTCCTCTTCCTCCTCCTCCTCGCGCCCGTTCATCTCGCCATGCATTGCCACCTCCAGCACCTCTACCTCGTCCCTCACCACCACCACCCCCTCCTCTTCCTCTTCTTTCCCCTCTTCCCCCTCCTCCCCCTCCGCCTCGTTCTCGGCGCTCAAAATGTGATGACGCTTCCCTCGAGCTTCGTTCTGGAGTACCAGTCTCATTGTCACCAACCGTCCGTATTGTCCCTCCGGTGGGAAAGAAATCAGAGATTCTTCGTTGAGTCATGACAATTACCTGATCTCGAACCAGGCTTTCCCCCTGTCTTAGCAAGGCCCGCAGTTTCAACTGAATTGCAGCTATCGAAGGGTATATATATGTATTTGTAGGGCTTACCTTACACACAGCTATCCTGTGTTGAAGCTTGACTGTGTATTGTCAGAATAAACCTAGTCTGGTGCATAACATATCATATATATGGACGCTTTGACCTCTGGGCAAGAAGAACATGTCAACATAACAGAAAGTAATCTGACTCAAGTACCGGGATTATCCTACCTGCCTCTTGAGGCTCCACAGACATATAGACTCAAAAAAAAAAAACCGCCTCTTGAATATACCCCCCGGCTCATAACGCAGACCACGCTGCATGTGCCTACAGATAGCCTCTGGATATTGAGCTGCAGCTGGAACAGGTAGCTAGATTAAGGTTGTTAGTATCATAAAGTGAGATGGTAGTATATTCAAGAGGCGGGTGTATAACCCAAATACCTCGGTATTGTAGGATGATGCAACCAGCGAGAGGTATCCAGATATCAATTCAAGCGGCAATTGCAGCATATGAGCTTTCATCAGCACTGGTACTATACTTGGGAACTTGCTTACACCATTGAAGTACCTACCTATGTACAGTACATAATTCAACAACAGCGGAAGTATTTATGGCAAAAGAAGCTATTCAACAGGAACTAGATGCACAGCTAAGGCCCCCAAGAAAAGGGAGAATGACTGACTGACTCTCTACAAGACTAGAGTTCTATCTGGGGAATGCAGGAGGGAAGGAAAAGCAGTCCTACCGACAGCACCTCCAACAGTTAACCTAAATCACCAGAAGTTCCAATTGGTACAGAATCGTAGGGGTTCAGATCGGACACGCATGGGATGGCTTTGGAATTAATCTTGCTGTACGTAGATACATTTCTGCGGTTATGAATGTTGTTAACCTCCGTACGGAGTACTCTCTCCCCATAGTCTAGATAGGCTGAATGCGATTAATGATTCCTTAAAAAAATTTAAAAAAACCTCCGTACTCCCTTCGGGGGAAAGGCGTATAGACTTTTAAAAATAAAAAAATAAAAAAAAAAAAAGGCCTCCAGTGTACGAGTACATACCAATGCCAAGCCAAAGGATGCAACAGCTGACTACACATACAATAAAGGGTAAGTAGTCTGGCATATATGTTGTATATAGGGGTGACCTGCAACACCAATATTAATGACATTATAACAACCCCCCCGTAAATCAGAGGTGTGGAACATTATCCAGTTCTTTGTGATGGCAGATACAAAGAGGGTGTCTATTCGAATAAATACGACCAACCTGGGCACGAGACCGCCTCGACCCAGCATTGTTTCCGAACCTGAACCTCAATTTTGCCGGACATCTGCAACCTGATATATTTACTACCCCATATACCCATATAAGGCCTTTTTTTTTTCACCGGTAGATTGGTATACTATAACTGGGAGGTCCTCCCAACCGTATCTGCTCCCTACTACCTCCTAGTATTTGTATATTTCACTCACTTCTCACTCTCCTGTCGACACCTGCGAACATGGCTAGCGCTCTTTCAGATCGAAGCTTCGGAATTGAGTTAGAGTGCATCGTGCGGCATGCTGAACCAGCAACAAGCAACAAGCGACAATACACCATAGTTGCCGGACATATCAAAAGCGAGACCAATCTCAATATAATCCATCCTGAGGACCCCAGGTACCACGAGTACCAACTTGGCCGGATAAAGCGAGAAGAGTGGATGATAACTAGTGATCCCTCCGTGGGCGTGGACAATAATGATTTCCGCTACTCCCGCGAACGCCAGCTCTACCCCCATATGAGTTTGTACACCTGGACTCAGCTTTGGAATGGCGCAGAAATAGTGTCCCCAATCCTGAACGAAAACAACTGGGAAGAGGTTGCATCTATTCTGAACGCAATCCAAACTCCACCAATGGGCGTTATCCACAATAAGTCCACGAGTACCCATTTTCACATTGGAATTCAGCGACATTCGGAAGCACCCTTGGACGCTGAGCTTGGGTTGCATGATATCAAAAGAGTGGCGGCTATATATTATATTTTCGAGACTTATCTCAATCTACTATGTCCTGATCACAGGGTCAACGACTACTGCCACCGAACTCGCCGGAGTTATTTCGCGAAGCGGAACACACAGCGCGAGTTTTGTGAGGCGATATACAATCTCGAGAACTTAACAGACGTTCATGACTTCATAAACTGCCAAGGCATTATTGGGGACAAAGAGCCAATTCCGAGTAGGTACTTTGGGGGCAATTTTGCCAATTGCATGCAGGTGTGGCAAAAATGGACTGTTGAATTCCGCTCACATGAGGGAACAAAGGATAGCGAAAGCCTAGAATCCTGGGGAAAGCTCCTCTTGCGGCTTTTTGACCAAGCTACTACTGCCGGTTGGGACTACGTCATGTATCTATGCGATACCTCGGAGTCCTACAACGCGAAGAAGATTTGTGGAAACGAGAATGATCGAGACCTGGATGCCTGGCGTTTGTGGATCACGTCAATGCACCACCTCTTCGTCATGTTCCTCGCAGGGTCGGCCTTCCGTGACAAGCATTTGAACCCAGAGAAACCAACTACACTAGAGCAATATATCCTCTCCCAACCACAAGAGATGACCGATGAAGAATATGCTGACATTAATGTTCGACGCGTGCGTGAAGAGGAAATACTGTTACAGAAGTTAATCACTTATGTGACTGCAAGGGAACGCAAGTTCAAACCACAGTATGAGAGGTTCATGGAAGGAAACTTTGAGGACTGGTCTTCGGACCATCCCCGAGAGACGCTACCCAGTGATTGGGTGGATTACCCGAATCCGTCAGGGATAGTAAATGATCACATTGGGAGAGATATACCCGTTAGTTGGAACCGTATTTCTAATGTGAATTACTCTCTGTACCCAGCAGTGGGATAGTAAGAAGATTCCGATTGCTGTTGGTGCGGATGCCTAGGGCCATGGATCTTATGACCAAGTTACATACAGTAGTATATACCCAAGCTTGTTTGCAAGGAAAACATATCGTGTACCTTGCTCCCTGTACACTCTACTCTGTGCTTTCTATTCTATACCTTGTTATTCGTACTTAGTTAGCTATTCACTGCTATAGCAAGGTAGAAGCTCTCAGCAAGCAAGTGCGCTCAGTATTCTAGATCCATCTCCAGATGGGAGTTCGAGACGGTGAATTGAGGGTTGACATAGTTGACTCTGCTGCCAACTTGAAGATAACTTGTGTCAGGAGGCTTTTCTCTTCTTATTTCCTCACGAATTTAGGTAGATGTTTGTGCAATCGAACTTTTCCTTGGCAGACGATATACAAATTACCCCTCAATCCACGTGCCAACCAGACTAGCTCATGTACTCCGGAAAAGGGTTCAACCCTGCATTGAGACTACCCTGCATGCTGCCGAGGGTCTTCGATGAGGGGTCTCAGAGCCCGTTTGGCCTTGTGTTGTTCTTGTGATAGAGAATTAGAGTCTATCTGTAGATTTGATATCTTATTTATCCATCGCCAACCTAGTCCCCCATACAGGTCACAATTGTGAGCAGCGATCCCTCGGGCATAATATCTATACAAAGGAACTCCCTTCGTTCATCATCACAATGACAAAGCTTCCAAAGGTCTACTCCTACCCCACCAACGACAAGCTCTCCTCCGGGCTTGCGGAATATGTCCTCCAAGCACAAGACACTGCCCTCTCCCGACACCCAAAGTTCCGCGTTGCAGTCTCAGGGGGCTCTCTCCCTAGTATCCTTGCCTCGCCTGCGCTTATCAACAACCCCTCCGTGAAGTGGTCGAAATGGGAGATCTTCTTTGCCGACGAGCGTGCAGTGCCTCTTTCCCATCCCGACTCCAACTATGGGCTCCTCAAGTCTGTTCTCCTTGAGAAGATCCCAAAAGCAAGCGGTGCCCCAGTGGTCTTCCACATCGATGAGACCCTCCTAGAGGATACACAAAAGCTTGCAGACGCCTACGAGCGAACTCTAGTTCAATCCTTCGCTGCTAAAGATTCGGTCAAGCTCCCAATCTTTGATCTTATCCTACTGGGATGTGGCCCGGATGGACACACCTGCAGTCTGTTCCCGGGTCATGAGTTATTGAGGGAGGATGCTGCCTGGGTTGCACCAATTGAGGACTCACCAAAGCCACCACCAAAGAGGATTACCTTGACGTTACCGGTTGTCACACATGCCATCAGAGTAGTGTTTGTGGCTGCAGGTGCTGGGAAGAAGGAGGTGTTGAAGACCATTTTTGAAAAACCAGAGGAGGGGTTGCCTTGTAGTTTGGTGAACGTGGGAGCCGGAGACAGGGTGGTGTGGTTCACTGACGATGCAGCGATACAAGGGGTGGCGGGAGTGAGGAAGGGGTCCCTATAGGTGGCTCCAGGTGCTAGGTAATCCTTAGAGGGGATGGGGTTCCATGGTTTGTTTAGGCCCTTTGAGAGTCCTGGGCTGTCCGATTCGATTTTCATACGATGTGGGCAGTTGCTATTATTGCTATGCACCACAGGGTTCGACTCGGATACATGTATTGGGTAATCTTCGCCCGGGATACTTCCCAGGTTCTCCAGTAGTTTAGGAAATATTTTGATAAATGACAAGAGCATTTGATCTAATCTCTTTTTTTGGTTGCCTGCCCCAATTTCATTTCTGCTGATTTCAAAACCAAATTTCTTGACAACAAAAGGTCAATTAAATGTATCTATGCATGCATACTAGTTATGCTAATACTCAACAGGTTTCTGGTTGAGGAGATAATTGCAATGAACAATTATTGAATCAGTAGCTCTTGTGGATTCTATTTGAATTGTGGGCCGATCTCTTTGTGAGTAGTGTCCATGCTCTGTTACCCTGAGCCGAATTGATCACCACATATATATCCAATCTATCCAATTCTACACCTTAGAGCTTGTTTCTGTATGTGATTTAGTTGATTTTGAGCTACTATATCTTGCTTGGTTGCACGTAGTATTCATGAAGTTAGCACCACCCACATCTACCCTCTTTGTTCCATAAACAGTGAGACAAGACCCCTTTGTCCCCATCAAAGGAAGGCCTAAACAGGAGAAAGGCTTTATTGCGCTCTGAGGCCGAGTGTGTTTCTCAAAAGCTGAACTGCAGCTGTCAAAACTTCTGCAACCTGATATCTGACACGCCCAAGAAAGAAAACGATACTTTGACAACAATGAGTGCAAGCTCTAGTAGCGCAAAAACCCCTCTGAAAAATGTCGCTGCAGAAACACAGTGTGTTCACGAATGAAGTTTTGAATTTTTCTTTTGAGCCTACCTCAAGTCCCTATAAACAGAAGATTTCGACTAACTCAAACTCCGCAACCAGTAAAACCCTCAGCGAGCGTAACTTAAAGTGGTGGAAAACCCACTGCCCCCATGCCATCAACCGCTCGATCAGATACGACAATGCGACCAACCCCATTCCCCGACTGAAGCCTGAAGACTGTCCAAAGTTCCAAGTCCAAGTATACGGCGATGATGAGGATGAGAGCTACGTCTATGGAGCAAGGATAGAGGTTGTTAATGCAGATGCATTTGAGCAGGCTATTGCACTCATGGAAGGCCTAGACGCCAACGATCCATATGTGGCGGTCTTGAACTTAGGAAACCCCACAACGCCAGGGGGGGGTTGGCTTGAGGGTTCGAAAGCGCAAGAGGAATTTCTATGCTTCAGGTGCGTAGCGCAAACACCGAGTGAAAAGGCTATATTTAGTAGTATTTCATAGTATAGTGACTGGTGAATAGATCCTCGCTTAGTGCAGCCCTCAAGAAGGCATACTACCCAATAGCCGATGCAACTGGAATCTACTCTCCAGCAGTAGCCATTATGAGATCAAGTTATGAGACCAACCATCAGTGGATTGAGAGTCCTGTGGACTACAAGATCATTTCAGTGCTCACAGCCGCAGCACCACAGAACCCAAAGGTATGTCAAAAGCCGAATATTGCAGGCGATCCGTACAAGCCCACGGGGAACTACTACTTGGACCCTGCCCAGGCAGAGCTTCTCCGCGAAAAGATCCGAATCATATTGAGAATGGCAGCATACCATGGTCATAGCCGCATTGTGCTGGGGGCAATCGGATGCGGGGTGTTCAATAATCCTAGGGAGAGGGTTGCAGAGCTATTCTTTCATGTATTTATGGAGGAGGAATTCACAGGGGGCTGGTGGGAGCATATTGTGTTTGCGATTAAGGAGGACCCTGTAGTTCCCCCGACAAATGGTTTTGGAAACTCCAATTTTGATGTATTTTTTAGGAAGTTAAATGGTGTTGTGGTATGAGAGAGTCGACCATTGCTAAAGGAGAGGTCGATTCTAGCAAAAAGATTAAGGCAAGCGGAGGTAGCAGAAGAATTTTGCGGGTCTTAGTAGGGGTCAAGTGAGCCCGACAAATAATACTCCATGTCCCTTCAGAAGTCAATAGCCCAAGATTGCCAACATGTTCAAGGGCATTACCGTAAATTCGTGCTTCCAGGGATAGAAGAAAACAATGATTCATGAGACTTCACAACAGCAAACATATAACATGTCTCCACTAATTGCGGGTGCAAGTATAAGACATCGGAGAGGTTAGTAAAGAAGGCTGAGAGACCTGTGCTCCTTTGGAGGATAGAGAATCTGCGAATATCTCGGGAGGGTGTAAAATCAGTTGAAGGATAAACAGCAGCTCCTCCTCCTGCTTCTGCTCCTTGAGTAATGCTGCTGGGGGCGCCCTACCATGCTGTCGTTTGGGCTTTCCGAGCGAGGATTTACAACAAATCCTCAGGCTCTCTTCTTCCCCGCTGCCAGGCCTCCTCCAGGCCTCTCATACATACCGTGGATGGCATATTCCCATCAGTGCTAAACCCTGTACTGGCTATTCTGTTTGTATCGAAGACGTGGTCAACAAGTCATCTTCAACAGCAGTATGGATGGAATGGATAACGAACATCCAGTTGAGGTAACAATATGCATTTACGCGCCATCTATAGTGTCTTGCTATGTCCTTTTTGCCGGACCCATTGCCACTAATGGTGTCTAAAAGAGGCAACTCTGCGGGGTATCGGGCCCTCTTTCCGTGGTGCACACCGGGTGTAAGAAAACAAAAGTTACATATACCCATAGTGCATCGGTAATAAATAATCATGTAGCCTCGATTTAAGCTACCACACAAAAATAAATCGGTCTGGGGATCTGCAGGTGTTTAATTAATCTGTTAAATGGGCTTAATTGACCTCGGGGAAATCTTTATATATTGCGGTCTTTTTCCTTTACTCTCGTATCTCTTCACTGTATACCGTATCCCATTTGAGCCTCTCCTGTATGCTCGGAATAACCATCATCCTCGTTCATATACACAGCCTGAGAGCTGGACGTCACCAAGTGCCGCATTTTATCACGTGTGCCCGCTGGACTTGACCCATGTAATCGACGTCATCAGATGATGTGCGTAGTAGTGATGCTATATGTGTCGGTATGATAACCGTTTTAAAGTTAATTCAAGCTTAAAACTCAAAGGCACTACGGATAATTAAAGTCTCAGCCCAATTTTGGGGTCGTTACAAAAAGAACCAGACTACAACAAAAGCGGTATCGTTGCAACCTGCCATACTGGTACCGGGACCAGTATTTAGACTCGGTAACTAGCGCTATCACATGCATATGCGATGTGAACGACATAGGTAGACCGTGATGTGAACGTCGGAGATGGAAGTGTAGGCACTGTAATTATCCACAACGCTATCAAGGAAGCCTCTACAAGTACAATGCCATCGAGCAAGCTACTCCTGATGTATTACACAGCCTACGGTCAGCAAATATTACACCTTCTTTAATTCCTGGTGGATGTTCGAGCCGCTTGATACTGCAATCAACAAGCCTTTTAAGCAGTATTTACGAGACACAGGAACTCTATATTGACAACAAGGACCGTGAAAATCCTGGTTTTGTCTGGTCAGTTGGAGATCAGTGGGTCATGACAACTAGAGTGGTCGGCCCTGCATGATCTCAATTCTAGATCTGCAAAGATAAAGAATCTATGATTCAGAAGGCATTCCGAGATGTTGAGGTTACACTTCCAGTGGATGGAAGTAGAGATCATGAGCTACAGATTAAAGGCTTTGCAGCAAAGGATCTCAAAATCGGAACAAGTACCCATAGTGATATTGATGACTCTCACGCGTTACCTGAGGAGTCGGCAGATCCATTGTTTTTACTCTTCACGCTGAGGCGCTCAAATTGATATGTGTCACCTTATGATCTACGTGTCCCATTGCATATGTATGTGATAGCACTACCGAATAAAGTGAGTCTATATGATACCGTAGGCGAAGTAATTAATTATAGTAACGTAGCACAAGGATATTCTGGGACTACAGTGGTCAAGCTGTGAGCTTCAAAGAGTATTTATTGCAAGGTATCTAACAAACAACTAGGTCAATCTCCACTTCGCCTCATGCACCTCAATAAGTAATATATCAGAGAACACTCTCTCGCAGTGTGAGCCACTGTGTAATCTGAGAATGAAGACCTCCTGTCTTACTGCTGCAACGGATTTTGTTTGTGCACACTAAGTAGGGTCTTTATTCTTTTTGCCGATTAGGTATCAACCGATTGAGTACCCTCAATCGCACGAGTATACGCTGTCAGCGTAGGCTTAACTTTCCTAGGCCATTTTGTGCAACCCATCCTGTGTTCACGCTGACCAAATACCAAGTAGAAGTCGGTACTTGATGATCTAGCATTCTCCCAAACTTATTGGCCATGACGGATGTCCCCACGGATGTCCCTGGGACCATAGTCAACGCTGGTGGCAGAGCAACCCGTGGACCCCTGAACGGATGATAGTCATAGCTATTATGCTTATCTTCGGATAGACAAGGGCAGAGACTGCAACTCGTCGGAACCATAGTCGACGCTGGTGGAAGTGGGGTAGGTTGGGATGCAACTGGGATGAGCAAGGGCACAGACTGCTACTCGTCATAGGGATAAACCATAGTCTACGCTGGTGTGGGCGGAGTCTAGCGAAGAGGCTTAATGTGCAAACAATCTAGCAGTCATGAAAGAGGCAAGCGGCTAACCTGTCCGCAACAGGTCGCACAGGGTTCAGAAAGGGTGGAAGAATTCGCTTACGTGCATACCTATTAGACTGTGCTAGGTTGGATACAGGATGCCCGGAGCTGGTTGCGAGGTTTTGGGGATGAGGAACTTTGTAGATACAGGGAGGGTAGGGACTGGCCCGGAAGATGAGAAGCACGTGGGAAACTGGGGAGCTGCAGTCCATCACCATAGTCTAGATAGGCTGAGTGTGATTAATGGCTCCTTAAAAAGAAAATTAGCCATAACTTTGGGTGCTGGACCCGGCATGTCTGGGGTACGTCTCAACTTATCAGGGTTACACATCACTCTGGTGCCGTACCACGGCCAAGACCCCCTTTGTAACGTTGATATGACACTTGGACATGCATATATGATTCATATTTTTCACTCCAGTGAGACAGTCGAATACTAGACGGAGTGTATAGTACATACTTGATATTACTTCAATTGGTCTCTCGCTTTTGTACAGTTAAACCTTGCTATACTGGAACACCTTTAACCGGAAAACTTGCTATTACGGACGGGCTGCGGCAATTTTGGAACAGGGCAAAATTTTATTGGTTATACCGGACTAATAGTAAACCGGACAGGACGAGGAATCTCAAGAATAAAAAAATTATATACATAGAAAATTAATTAGCAGAACCGGACGGGGCATCCAAGGTAGAGGGAGTAGCCCAGAAGTCCTTAAGTGATGCCTGTTGATAATATTTAAGTCCTCCTTGCACCTGACCACTAGTATCAACCAAGTCTTGAATAGAGAGTTGAGTTGGACATCTTTTTCCCTGCATTAATCTACTTCTACCGCTCCAGACAGATCTCATATTTTTCTCTTAGAGAGAATGCTCGCTTAACCATCCTATAGTTGTATTATTAGTAACGTCCTCCTACTGTCAGAGCATTATAGATCTTACTTATCGGGTGTGAGACTGACCTATCGGTAACTGTGATATACTTCTGTCCTTTGGTATACTTACGTTCTGGTGTTATGAGGTGCTCTTGTTATCCCGCCCACAAATTGGTTATACCGGACTTCTCGTGTTTTATGACGCTAGTCTAAACCAGACGGGACCGTTGGGATTTATGCAGTCCGGTATCATATGTAGCAAGGTTTAACTGTACCTACCGGTATACAGGGGGGCGCGCCATAACTTTCACCTACGCACTGTATCTTCCAGTGCCGCACCCCTACTGGTACTCAGTGTGGCGTGTTTAGGGCTGCCCTGTCAATGGTACTGGGCATCGGTCGCACGCTGCATGTAAGATGCACACCAGAATCTTGATGTCTGTATGGACAGTGTAGTGGCTACAGCGTGCATGCAGCGTGAGACAATACTGAGTATAGGTAATCTCTCAAATATTGGAGTACGGTATATGTATGTAGCGTTCTTGATAGGGTATCCACCTATAGGTATAAATCTCGTACCAGAGGGCTAGACTACTACTGGAGCTGATACGTGTACTGAAGACCGATTTATTTTTTGGGTGTGGTAAATCACATGTACTATTTTTGTTTGTATGTAGTTTATTATCGATATAAATAGTGGGCCTGACGTGGGGTTCAATAGTTCAACTCAATTATTAAGAGAGTCGGTGCGCGGAATAGCCCCAGAAGCTCGTACCACTCCTACTCTTGCAAACTGTGGAGAATCCCTGATAACTCCCATCTCCAGGTCCGTTTGTACTATCTATAAGCTGACAGCGCTGCATTGGCGTTGTAATGCTAGCTGTATATGCATCGGGGTACTGGAGAAGCGAAAGCGCTGGCGGGAGAGTCAGAATATCGTGGTCACGGAAGGTCATGTAAAACCGTGCGAGTGCGCGAGTGAGCTGTGGAGCAGGAATTGCCTCTCCTACATATGTACGTACATACATACTTATCTTGATAACATAAAATAAAAATATCCAAGTTACCCTATAACTAGTCCACCTACGCTACCACTACCACAGCATGTTTGGGTGGGCTCTCCGTTCCAGAAACATATAGAACATATGCAGACATGCACTACCACCGCCACCTGATAGTCATGGCATACATGCGCAGCTGGTCCTAAATATATGAAAGACTGATAACTATAAGGCCACTGGAGGCGAAGTTTAGCTTGTATATGTACTCAGGTGTGTGCACTATTAATATAACGGAAATATAATGTTACACTACCGCATTTTCTATGGAAAGACAGGGGGTCTTCTCAACGGTACCCTTAGTCTTGTGCCG
>Ga0307514_10004679_pt1 | contig 12513 bp, 9 predicted proteins | sample 16_EM_MG_FD_203088 | JGI IMG/M metagenome (GOLD analysis project Ga0307514, IMG submission 203088) | Populus trichocarpa ectomycorrhiza microbial communities from riparian zone in the Pacific Northwest, United States - 16_EM | ecosystem: Host-associated > Plants > Roots > Unclassified | place...
GACACATACCTCCTGGTCTCTTTTTGCCACTCATCCACAATGTCAGCTCTCCTGATGCTACTCACATCGCAGACCTTTTGCTCCTCTGCAATCACAAGAAGCTTGGCTTTCAATCTGTTGTGAGCCTTCACCTTATTTGCAAAATGGCTCCTCTCACCTGCAAATAAAAATAGCCATTTTTAATCCCTTCTTATAAGCTAATTGAAATAATTATAGAGCACACTGAAACAAATAAAGACAATTACAAATATATAGTATTGCATTGAGAAAGGTTGAACTGGCTGGTTGGCATTTGCATGTGAAAATGAACATGACAATATCACTTCACGAATTGAACCGTGCCCATCAGAGAAAGTCTGGAAGAGAAGACAGAGGTTAAGGCGGTTTAGAAGTGATTAATTCTTCAATCATGAGCTCTTACACTTTCAAAAGTGAGCTCAAGACAAAGCTTGAACAAGTTTTATCTGTGCCTCCAATACACGCGCCTCTTTTTTTCTTTCTTTCATTAATTAGCATGTCATGTGCAAATGAGCAAAATATCATAATTTCCTGTGCCTACAACCTGGTAATTAAAATCATTGTTACCACTTGTATGTGATTCATTTGCACACAGGTAACTAGGAATAAAGACCAAGATCTGAAAAATCACATAACTGGACAACGGATTTTAAAACCTTTCTTTTCATTTTTTTCCATGAAAATTTAAAGCGAGGGAAATTAAAATAACTAGAATGCATTCCTTTCAACATTTGAATTTTTCATCTCAGCTTTTACCCTAACACAGGCGGTGCCTGTTTCACTAAAAAAAACTTCGACTGCAAAGCTGCTAAAAGTTTCCACTTTGAAAGTTTTCCATATCAAACAGAGTAATTTCAAGCCCTAGACTAAAATGCAGAAGATTCTGGTACAAAATTGAGTACCTGAAGACTGAACACTTATGCCAGTAGGAATATGCTGCAGGCAAACTGTCAGTTCAGTTCGGCTCTTCCTGTCTCTTAGCAATGAGGGAGAACACGAGACAATCAATTCCTCATCATCTATTTGAAAGTCAAAACCTGTTCCAAGAAATAGAGGTACAACGTCTACACATGCTGTGGTAACCTGCATAGTTTCCAATTTTCAAACAAATAGTTACAGCATACCAGAGAAACAACAATTTGTAAAACATGGTGGTGATTAATATGCTTTAGTGGAAATAACAGTATAACATGGTACGTTATAATATGGCCATGTCCAAAAGGAAAACCAGGAGAAGCAGAATTGTATTTGTAACCTTGCACAAACTAACAAGCAAATATACTAGTAGACATGCACAGCTGAAACAATCCAACAATCAAAGAAACTAAATAGAGTTTTCAGGCCATGGGCTTAAAACAGAGAGTATAAATTTTACAAAAAACAACATTTTCAGGTGTCAGAAAAAATGGTTAATTCTTATCAGGAATTGAAAAATCAGAAGAATTATTTTCAAGGAAATACAAGTGGTCCTTTTCTTAAATTTAGGCAGATGAGAGCAGTTTGGATGGCTTACCTCATGGTGAACAGATCCATTTTGAGAATTTATCTTATGGTGAATGCCTCTCTCCCCGGAAAGATAACCATAAGCACACTCAAATTCGAATTCAATAGTCGCTGACTCGATACCTCCATGCATGGAAGTATGCTTCTCAACCAGCCTGCCTTTATAACCTAGCTTTTCAGCCCATTTGACATACATATTCAGAAGTTCTTCTTTCCATATCTGAGTGAGGAAATTTGTAATACTTTTGTTAGACAGAGAGCGCTACGATGTTCAAACCACAGACAGAACAGTAATAGCACAACCAAACCTCATGGTTAAGTCCTTTAGATCCAGCTCTAATAACTACACAAGCTCCCTGCTTGTCATATGGTCCCTTGAGGAGCCGTGACATCTCATACTGATCTAAGAGCTTCCTCACATCTAAAGATGCAGTATAAGCCTGCTTAAAAAGCTGGTAATTGATAGCTTCCATCTCCACCAACTGCGAGATCAGCTTTGCCTCTTCAGCCTAAGAAATATACACAATTACAAATATCTTGGCTGTAAAAAGTCTGAGTATTTAGTACAGAGAAAAATATAATGCTTCATGATGGCCCTATGCAGGCTTTACACTAAGCTTTTAGTCCCATGGCTAACCAAAACCTAGTCTTGTTGTATGCTTCCTGTAAACATAAATGTCAATTCTATAGATAAAACTCATAGAAAATGATCTCCACGTGTATCACCTTGTATTTCAAGTCTTTGAGAGCATCAATTGCTTTGGCACTACCAGCCAATTTGATGAGGATTTCATTGGATTTAGCAGGGTCTTCCCATAAGTTGCACTCATGTATCATTTCTTCCTGCTTGATTCGTCTTGCTTCCTCATGTTCCAGTGCTGTTGGTGCTAACATCTCAGCACGGAGAACCGTATCTTCAATATTCTTTTTCAAAGAAAACAAACCTAAAAAAACTTACCACTTAGAAGTGAAAACTACAGCTATGAGAAAGCACCAGATGAAACAGCATACACCAAGACATACATGCATTTGGAAAATAGCAACCACCATCTGATAAGGCTGATTCAAGATCATATTTCAATTTCTTCTACATTTATATAACTCTATCCTCTGGTAATTAGTACAGCTGAAAGCAGGCACAAACATTCCAAGATGTGAAAATACACCATGACATCAATGAGCTGTGCTCCAGTAATATATAATATGACAGAACAAATTAACCTGAATTTCAATTCTATGTCTTAAAATCTTCATCCTTGAATATATTACAGCTTTAGCCTACTGCATTATTCTCCTAAAATTCATTTAGACCATTCTTCAGATTGTCAAGAAAAACAAATAATTAAAGTCATTAGACAGCCTCAACAAGCATCACGAGCACCACATTTTTACTATGAAGATCGATCATGACAGAATAAAAAACCTCAACACATGTTAATGTGAACAACAACGAAACTTGTGAACAGAGATGAAACTAAGATTCAGCTTGACACCTGATGAATTATGTTAAACACAAACAAAAAGGATAAATACAAGAACATGGCCGTCAAAATTACTGGATAATCAGCTCGCTAACCTGAGATTTTAACAAATATTGTGATGCTTGAAGTTGAGTTTTTGAATTTCCAATGAGCTATTTATTAGCATTTTCAAACTACTTTTCTTGCCAAGAGATAACAACAAGTAAAGAAATCAACTTTATCCAGGAAAACTAAAACAAAGCAGTTCCAGAATGCTAAAAGCACTTACCTTCATGGCCTTGTTTTCAAAATTTCATTACAAAAGCTGAAAAAAACTGAGCTTTTTTGGAAAACCAACCACAAAATACATAAAATAAACTGAAAAATCAATCCCAAACAGTTAAATTAGACATTTTAACAAAAACCCTTTCGATTTCTCCTACATTTGACCACAGAAAATTCCAAATTTAAGCTCTAACCAATTCATTTTCATTAATGGGTTAAGACCCTCTGACAACTACGAACACCAAGAGATGTAAATATATAAACAGAGAGAGAGAACTAAAGAACAGAGAGAAACAAACTAACCCAGTTGTTTGTAGACATTGTTTTTGTCATCCATGGAATGTTTTTGTGAAGCTCTGACTCTCGAGTATAAAAGAAGCTTGGCTTGTGACTTGTCATTGATGTTTCTTGTAAAAGACTGAAACTTTGAGGGAATAGCAGTAGCTCCACTTACAAATACAGGTTCTGCTGCCATTTTCTTGGCTCGAGAAACTGGAATGAAGTGCCCAGGTATGTATCTATAGTCAATTGGGAAGGGAGATGAGATTCTGACTATGCGGGTATCCTCGTTTGTGGACTATTATACGTGTGTCCCCTCTCTCCGGGATTCACTGTCCACTGCCTTATCTCCAAATACTCTTTTCTTATCCTTTGTGTTTTGTTGTTTTAAAAATTAAATATTTGCCTCCAAATATTCATTAATCTTTCATTTCAACCATTATAGCTTAAAATATTTCAACCTCATCCCCATGGTTCAGCTAATAAAGTTTAACAGTAACCCACCTATGAATTTGTTTTTCCCCATTTTTGAGTTTCTCTTAGATTTTTATTTATGAGATTTGAGTAGAAAGATAAAATAAAATGAAAAATAGAATTTCTTGTTAGTTTTATGGGTGGGTGGTGTTATTGAAACTTTTCAGGGACTTTAGTGTTAAAATCAAGAGAAATATAGCTTTAAGTATAAAAATGGAAAATTAGTGAGGGTATGAAATGAAGTTTATAATTTCGGATACTTGGATTTGTTCACAGCAAAGACAGAATGTCGTTTTTGTGCACGAGTGACGTTTAAATTGTTAGATGGAGTAAATTAGAGTAAACCCTAGATTTAAATCCGTCTATGACTTAATTCTGTGTTTGAAAACCATTGAATCAATCTCCTGACCATTGCTGGCCACTGTCTTTTGAAAACATTATTCTCTGAGCTTTTACCATGTTGGTTTGTCTCTAAGAATTGTCAAATGTTAGGTTTGCAACTAAGAAAAAACCAGTAGATGTTCTAATAAAATAACAGTCAGCAAGAGTTGAGGGATTAAGTTTTAGGTTTTCAAAAATTGAAGGGCTAAAAACCCAAAGACAAGAATTATTTGCTCTGGCAGGTTCCTAATTTTAACTGTCAAAACTCAAAGAACAATAGTTCAGGTACTAAGGTTTGCAGGTCAGCAGTTGACCTCCCCTGCTAGCTAAAGTTTCATAACAACAGTTCAATATACAGGATTCAAGTAATCACCTGAAAGATTCAAAAAGAACTCCGTGGATAAATACTTGCACTTGCTTTTCTGAGACCGTAATTTCCTCCTACTTACAAATGCAAGAACTAAAAAGGGGCGTCCAAACTTAATACGTGAGTATAAATTAGTCTCCTCACAAGGACTCTGCAAATTGTTGTGCCTCCAGGTCCAGTTCTTGCCTCATGATGCAGTTCATCAGCCAGTCACTGCTGAAAGTCCGCATTCCTTTCTTTGCAGCTGATAATGCTTCTTCAATGTCTTCTTCACAGGCAACAAAGATTGTTTTTGATGCTTCATTTTCTTTATCTAGTCCAGAAATTACCTGTATTTGTTTCACCATGGTTAGCAGATATCAAAGGGTTCTAATCAAGAAGCAGAACCAGTCCCTATATCCGCATTATACAAAATCCACTAGAACAAAAGGTGATTCTCTGTGTTTCAGTTTTCACATTGTAACCCATCTCACCTGTACATTGATATAGATGATAAAAATTGGCCATGAAAAACAAAATTATCATTCACAAATGTGCACCACATATAGTCAAACTAGATGAGATTCTAAACTTACATTTCCACCAGCAGACTCAACAATGGCAGATAGAGTTTGAAAAGGAGGCTGGACATGCTTTGCTATGCATACGTTATACCCTTTGAGAAGAGCTTGGGGTCTTGCTCTCGCTCTGAGAACAGCATCTTTTAACTCAGCTTTGTGCTTCAGCACATATTCTTCATCGTACAGTATATAAGGCAATTCGTCTGTACATCAGACTGGTTAAAAGGAGATACGAGAATTGTCTAGACGGGTGTTAAAACACTCAAGCTTTAATCTGTTTTCAACTCACCCACAAATCTGCCTTTGCGAAAGCTTTCCTTTAACCATTTTGATGAGACTATCCAAGCTCTGCTTAAGGGAAGGGGCGATACGTCCAGGTTAGCATAAAATAATTTAAGCAATAATAATGTATGCGTGTTCAAAAATGTATGTATGTCAACAATGGGGAAAGTTTTTAAACTAGAGCATTGAGCTATTTTGACATCGCAATTGCATATACAGATTGCAGACTATCCAATTTTTAAAAAGAAAATGGTAGATCAAGAAAAGACTAACCCTGAAGACAAAGCAGTGCAGAAATTCAAAGTTGTTCTCACTTTCCCTGTGACAACATGAGTGCTTACACTTCCATCAGGAGTAACGGCACCACCAAGAGTTTCAATTACCTATACAAAAGGTACTAATTCTCAACAAACACACATAATATAACCACATTCCATACAATACAATTAACTCACGAGGAATGGGCATTTTAGCAGGGGAATGAACAATCAAATCAAGTATTCAAGCTAGAAAGAATAATTCTTGTGGCTCAAAACCTTATCTTCAGCCTCAGTGACGTATTATTCTAAATGAATAACTAGTTATGTCTGGGAGAAAAATCAGTGACCAACACAATTGATTTGTGCATGCTCAACCTTATCTGCTTTTCATAACAAAAGAGGGACAAATCCTTTAGAAGTCATTTGGCAAAGCGCCAATACAAATGATTTGTATAGGAGTTAACTGAGTGCACCACAGAAGCACTTCAAATTCCATATTCAGCAACAACTAATTATGTAGCTATTAATCAAGATAGCTACATGCATGGCACCTGTACACAATTTCTGGGAGGAATAAAACATGGAAAGCATTTCGCTGCAAAATCATAAAGTAAATGGGAAAGGATGAAAATGTCCTGATTTAGTAATATGTCAAAGCATTCACATGGATTCTAAACCTGAACCCCAGAATATCTCAATCTTCAATCACAGCACTAAAAGTGCCAAAAGAAATTCATGGTGATGTTTATATATGATATGTGGAACAGGAATCAGCATTGGATATACCTTTGTTAGATGCGTCTTCTTATCATCATCAGCAATATTCATCAACATGATTCTAAAGCATTCTCCTTTAGACTGAAATTCTTTGCTGACAAGAACCTCTGATGTTCTATTACTTGATTTGTCCTCTTTCACATTATTTTCCATGCAGTTACGAGTCAAAGGATCCATAGAAGTAGCTTTTCCGAAAGAGTTATTTTTTGAAATTCCCAAGGAGCACCCCCTAAAACATGGATCAGTTGTGAATCTTTCTGAATCTGACCCGCGGCCAGAATCTGATTCATAGTCAGTTTGATGGCTTCCCTTCACCTTTTTAGTCTTCAATGATGACAATGAAGCTTCCCAAGCCCTCCTCTTAGTACCTTGTATATAGCTATAATTGCATTTGACATCAGCATCAGCTCTAGTCTTGGCTAATTCTGCAGCAGTTGTCATCTTGCTGCATTCCCCTCTCTCAGAAGGAGCTAGGTCACCACAATCCGGGCTCTGAGGAAGGCCTGTTGAGAAAAAAAAAATTAAAAAGAAGGTAGAAGCCTATCCTAGTAACCTATGGAAATTTGCTAGAAAGGGTAGGAGTGGAAAGTTGGGATCTGAAGATGCAGAAATAGAAGAGATGTTTCACTTTAAATATTTCTAAAGCATTTATGCAGGGCTTAAGCCGAATAATGAAATATGAAAAACATCACTATGCATTAAAAGCAGCATATGTTAGAAAATAAATAAATAGAATTCGTCTTACTACTTGGATTGGCATCTGCTCCAGAAAATTCATCCTTCGCAAATCTTTCATGATGAGAATTTTCTATCCTGGAAGTTATTTGGTTTTGTGACTTCAAAGTAGTGTAATCCTCTGCAATAAAGCCAGACTCAGCAGATCTATAAACAGCTGATGAGGAATTATTACAAGGCTTTAGTGGAAAACAAAACTGCAGAGAGGCCTCAGGGGTAGCTGAATTCCCCTCGTTTAGATGAGAAACCATAAGAGTCGAACTGCCAGGAAAGCATAATGCTCTACGGATGTTGGGCTTAATAGGCAGCCTGCGAGGTCTGCCTTTTTTATCCACTTCTGCTATTGATGCAAAACCCTGCATTCGTTTTCATTATATTACAAAAGTTCAAACTTAAATCACATAGTGACTTCTGCAAGACATGGACAAAAACGCTGTTGTTTTGGATTAACTAGCTATTGGAAAACTCCATCTTGCATAATTCTGCTGTTGGAGGAAAAACAGAAGGCCTGTTCTCACTATATAAATTTTATACATTGCGGAAAGACATCTGGAATAGTAACTCAAATCAATAAGAACATATCATGCTCCAATCCGAAGACATTCTCAATTGAGCATTACCTGTTTAACCCAGAAACCTTCAGATCCCTTATCACCCCAGCAGTATATTGTATGAACACCAACATTCTGAAGTCTCTTCCTCAATTCCATGTACAAGAAGTGACCAAAACCCTGAGTAATTGAAGTAGCAGTAAAGTTCAGAGCAAAATTTCCTGAACAGACTCATATCATCAATCATTGGTTCAGAAGAGTAGCAATGTGTTTCAGCAGTAAATAAGCAGACAATAAACCTTGCGTTGGTAGACTGCACTAACAGCAGCAAGAGGAACCTCAGCGTACTGCATGTCAGCAGGGATAATTTGATACGTAATTGCAGCTATAACCTGCATTAGTAACATAAAAAAGTTGAGTTACAAGGCCATTGTTAAAAAATGCTAGCTAAATTTCTTCGTTGATGCAATCAATTCATTGTTCACAATATGCAAATGCAAATTCTTGCACTTTCATGAACTGCTTGGAAGTTAAAGAAATCACACAATCGAGACAAAAGTCAAAATAGGCAGGAAAGCAGGAAAACTAAGTTAGGACCACCTATATTCTCTAATAACAATGCACCCTAGTTGATGGATCAAGATTTTATCCCTTTTTTCTTTAACACAAAACCCATAAAAGTCATGGGACCATTTTTTTTCAGTCCATTTCCAAGACACCTTTAAGGGGCTCAGGTAGAGTACCCGAGCCCAAATAATGGGATGGACATGCCTGAGCCCAGGTGTTGGACATCCACCCAACCCCCTCTTTATGGACTCAAGCGCACCACCTGAGCCCAGCCCTAAAAGGTAGATATTGACCTCCTTTTAAGCCCAAAGACATGCCCTGGGTCCTTTTTTCTTCTTTCCTCTTTCATGTTTGTGTAAGGAATATTTATCCCTTATTAACGCTTGTATAAGAGATATTCATTTCCATTAATGCTCATTAATACTTATGTAATGAATAATTATCCATCATTGATGCTCATTAATGCTTGTGTATTATGGTGAAATCACTCTTCAATCCCTCCACCGAGGAAAAAGACAAGGATCAACGGCTATAAATACCCCCTGAACTACCAGATAAGAGATTCAAGTTTTTCTACAATAAAAGCATATAATTTCAACACAAAAACAAACTAAATTTCATAATTTAAAGTTCTTTAAGCACATTTATCACCCTTTTTATCTATAATTTTACTGACTTTACCATCGGAGAGTCCTTAAACACCCTAAAAGAGGATATTTTGCAGGCACTCAGAAACATTCATCAAGAAAGTTTTCCTTGACATTAGAGGAGAGAGCTACTTAAAGAGACACTTAACCAATCCATATTCCAACCACGAAAAAACCTTGTTCCATAAATATATCTGATGTTTATACTTCATCACTAGTCAAGATAACAAAATTGTTTTTTTAAGCTAACATGTAGATTAGAGTTTACCACCTATAGCACGTGTATAAGATGCAACACCTCAACATAGAAACCATTTGCAATGCATGAGAAGATTTCAGGGAATACTGTTTTTTTGTTTTCCTTCTGAAGTACACAACCAAATAAACACTTAGAGGGACAAAGCAGGATTACCTCACCAGGACCTTCTGTTGACTTGGATTTCAAAAGCAGTGTACAGTATTTCCTGCAAGATTAGTGTTAGTACATAAAGCATTTCAAAACAACGAAGGGCGTACAACTAAAATAGACAAGAGAAAAAGTAATCAATACCCCTTGGAGATACATTTTTCAAGAAACATTGATTGTTTTCCAGTATTAGCAGCATAATTCATTGCAGGTAGTTCTCTTGTATAAATCTTTAAAACTTCCTAAAAAATCAATTAATAAACAAAAACCCATCATATAAATATATTCACCAAACAGCCAAACACACACACACACGAATGCATCAAAAATAAATCATACCCAGTATGCAATAACATACCTCAAGATAACATTTGCTATTACTATCTTTATCCTTTGAATTCACGACGAAAAAAGCATAATCATCCTCGAATTTCACTAATGCACAAAAAAAATCATCAACAACCCAAAGAAAGCCACAAATTTGTAGTCCTAATTAATCTCTCATCTAAAATGAACAAAAGATTTACCTCTTTTTTCGATATTTGATAGCAAAAAATCATTATTAAGCTCATCCTTCACTGTTTCAAAGTTATTATTGACTCAATTTAAACACATAATAATAAACCTTATAATAATAATTAGACTAAGAAATTCAAATAAAAAAATACCTGAAATTTTAACGTTTGCATTTCGATTGATTGAGATGTGCAGACTTTTTGGTTCTGAATCGTTAATAACGAATTTGTTTGCTTCCACAGCAACTTCACAATTACCTGTAGAACACAAAAACAAAAGAATGTTGGAAAAATTAAGGCTAGAAATCGTTAATTTGAAGATTTGATTGATGGAAAATTAAGGTTTTGTGAATTGTTTCATCTTTTACCGATTTGGATTGTAGAAGATCTTTTTGGCGCCATGATTTATTTTGGAAGTGAAAAGAGGGAAGGGAGGGTATTTAAAGAGGCTGGAAGAGGGTGCTTTCGTAATTTTGTTTAAAAGCGAATGGCCTTTTTTAGTTCTTTTGGTGTGTTTTATTTTCTTGGTTAATTTAGTTTTGACATTACATTGCATATGCTTTTTAGAAATGTCTTTGGCTTAAAAATAATTTTTATATTTTTGTTTTATTTTTAACATAATATATTAAAATCATTAAAAAATATTAAAAAAAAATTAATGTGATATTTTTTCAAATAAAATACATTTTTAAAACGCACTTAAACACAAATTCAAATACAAAAATAAATATTGTCTTAGACTTTATTTTTACCCAAGCTACTATTATCATCATCATTGAAGATTTTTACTCCTATTGTTATTAAAAAAAACTAAAAGATAGATGTTTTCTACAAGAATCCATAATGTTTTTTTTATCATTGAACATTTTTCTCTTTTAAATGATTTTTTTGTTTTTGGATCTTTTTCGGGTTATTTGAAGGTATAAATGAGTTTTTTTATATATTTTAAGAACTAGAATGATTGAAAAATAGATTTTTAAGTGTAAAACACTTGTGCTTCGACTTTCCAATGACCTTTTATTGCTAGAACCTAGGCATAACATATAACATGTTATCCGCCTCAGTAAGTGGTGCATTGTCTATTATTTTTTTTCATTCAAGAAAGGTTGGGGTGACACCCCTTAAAATATAAAAAAATAATAATGAATGCCTGAGTGCATGGGCCTAGGCTAGCAGATCCACGGACCTTTGCTTTTTTTTATTAAAGAATAGGCGTACTAGGCCACACGGGCTCACTCGCTTAGGTTTTTTTTATGGTTTTTTTTTAATTTTATCTTTCAAAATCTGATTTATTTTTAATTGATTTTCAAGATTTTTTTTTTTTGGTTTTCCATATAGTTATTGCAATCTCAATTAAATATCCTGTTATTTTATTAATGGTTGATTTTGCGAATATTTATTTTTGTTGTTGTTTTTTAATTATTTAAATTGTCTTTGGACTTATCAAATTGATTGAGTCACATCATATTATTTTTCAAATAAATCGATAGCTTATGATGCATTTGTTGTTCAGTGAACGAAATAATTATATGTTAGAGATATAAAGGCACTTATATACAAATTATTGAGGTTTTTTGTCGATCTGCGATTGAAGAGTACTATAAGAGTTTAAAATACCCTAATATTTTGGAGTTATATATATATAACCTCACAAATACTTTGTAGTTTGCGGTTTGTGTCATATATTCAAGGGAACTAAAATACCTAGCGATTCCTCTTCGTAGTGGAACTAGAATTCTACTTGTAAACGGATTTGCTGCAAGCTTTCCCTGTATATATACATGGCTAATTGAACAAAACTTAAAGAAAATTAACCAGCATATCTCCACCCCTATCAATGGCTGACCCAAGAAATACTTTCATGCAAGAAGATGGCAAGACTCAAGATCAGTTATGTCGTTCGATGCCTAATAGCAGCAGTAATCCCTGTAGCCCTAACTCGGTCTACTTTTCTTACCTTCCAAATTATCACAGAAAGTTCTCGTCTAATTGTCTCTCTGATCAATCACCCCATGACCTCCCCAGCAAATACACCGATTCTGACCTTTACAAACTCATAACCGAAAAGATCGAAAACGATAGGCTCTACGTTCAATCTCAAATCACATACCTTGAAACCTTGCTCTCTAACGAAAACAAAAGCAAAAACCTTGATGGTACGGAAACTCTCATGGAGCGGATTGATGTCGTCGAAAACGATATAGGATACTTGGAAGCTGAGTACAGAAGTGCGCATAAGGAATTCAAGCCCAACCTCAAGAGATTGAAGCTGCTCAAGAATGTTAAGGATTTCATCGAATATCTTAGAGAGTCCAAGAGGGTATTTCACTCCAAGAAAAAAGTCCTCAAATCTCAGCTTTTGGGATTGAAAAGGCCCAGTGCTGAAGACAAGTCTCGCGTGGGGAATTCTTTATCAGGAGTTTGGAGGTTCATTGCTTGTAATCAT
>Ga0307514_10004680_pt1 | contig 12511 bp, 9 predicted proteins | sample 16_EM_MG_FD_203088 | JGI IMG/M metagenome (GOLD analysis project Ga0307514, IMG submission 203088) | Populus trichocarpa ectomycorrhiza microbial communities from riparian zone in the Pacific Northwest, United States - 16_EM | ecosystem: Host-associated > Plants > Roots > Unclassified | place...
TCTCAAACACTGTCTTAATTTAAAATATTTACTAATTATCATTTAGATTCACAAACAAAATTTACTCTCGATTGGATCCCTCATCTATTAGGATTTACTCAATTAACCCTCTCTTTAAATTTTTTTATATTCCAGAATCATAAAAAAAAAAAAAAGGGGGATCAATTTGTTTAAAAGTGACACCGTTTATATCCACACCTGGCCTTTGTCCTAAGATATAAATCAAGCTACTCGTTTATATCCACCCATTACACGTGGAGCATTAGTAATAAAATGTGGCATACGACAAGTTTGGCATTGCATTTTAAACGGGTTAGACAACTTTTTTAAAATTAATTTATTTAAAATTATTTTTATATATTTTTAAATCGTTTTGGTTTGCTAAAATTATAAATATTTTTTTAAAATTATTTTAATATATTTTTAAATAAAAAATATTTTAAAAACAATAATTACCACACTCTTTATAAAAAATAAAAAAATCTTGCGCTACTTGATAGATATTCATGCCACGTGAACTTGTTTCGATATCACAATATCCAATCCTTGATATATGTGGTTGATGAAATTTGACAACAGACTGATAATTTGACTAATTATCAAATATTTTTTTTTACGAATTAGAACACTTGAAAATATCCACCACCACCACCTATCGATCAATGCTAAAAGTTTATTATATACGGAATAGTATCGAATTTTATGGTTTTCGTTCAAATTACACTGTTTTTTTACACACTTTCTGTTGATTTTTTTTAAAAAAATAGCACATTTTTTTTAAAAAATACTAACAAACTAACATAGTTAGGCAAATAATTAGCGTAATAACAGAATTTTTATATATCATGATGAAAAACATGATATTCAAGTTTATCGCTATTCAAAATTACAACATTTTAAAAAATTATGAAATGGATTACACACGAGAAAAGAAAAGAGATGAAACAGAAAACATTTAGTGCCATCTTTGGGTGACAAGGGCTCCAAATAAAAAAATAATTCAGCTCAAACCCGAGCTATATGAGAGATAATTGGGTTGAAAATCGAGTCTAATAGCTCAACTTAATTTTTCTCCATTATTCAATGAAAAGATGAAAGCACTAAAGCATATTTGAAGAGGTTTAATGAGAAAAAGCTTAAGATGGAAGGTTTACTTCAACCCATTACTATTAAAACCTTGATTGATGAGGTCCATAACTTTACGCTATAAGAGCGGCTATATGCTCTCTCAGATCGAATTTTTCTTATAAATTTAACAAGCAATGAAGAACTATATTTTTGTAAAAGAGAGGAGTATGATCACACAAAGTCATCCTTGATTTTAGAGATAGGAAAAACAAATCTCCTAAAAGCCTTAAAGCATTAAAAAAGAACCAAAAGAGTTTGATTCTCAATCATTTATTATTCCTCGTGCTCGTAACTATACCTTTGAACACCATTTAGATTTACATGTTCACTACCATCAAAGAAAAATAATTTGTGCATTATTCCCTTCGTATAAAGTGTGACCCCAACACACAACCTCAAAAAAGTATTGTCTTTTATATAAAAACAGAGGCATGATATCGAGAATTATTATGATCTAAAAAATTAATAGAAAATCTAATTGCAAGGGTTAACACTAAACGTTTGTCAAGAAAAAGATAAACTATACAAAAAAAAAAAAGAGATCAGTGTGCTTTATGAAACATTACTCGTGATCAATGTGATTTTGGGTAGGATTTTGAAAAATGGTGACTCTAGTCGAGATAAAAAAAGCTTACAAAAAGCAAGTATTAATTGTCTCGTGTCTCTTAAACTCATGGCATAAACCTATCATGTTCACACTTAAAAATAAAGATGGGTGACTTTTTTCCTATAAGAATACCTTAGTGATCACCATCGTCCTTTCTAATCTAAGAGCACAAGGGGTGCTTATAGATAATGGAAGCATGATGAACATATTCTCTAGAAAAAATGGTAGAATAGATAGGCAAATGACCCCTTCAAGTTGGCTCTAATAAAGACTATTTCAATTAGGATAAAAGGATAGCGCGTGAGTGTCATAGATATACAATCACCATTGCTACTTATCCTAAATATTGCACTCTCTGGTAAACATTTATGGTGATTAAGATGAATTTGGCCTTCAATGCAATCCTTGAAAGGCCATTTCTCTATAAAATAAATAAGGTGATTAATAAAAAGTACTTGGGCCATAAAGTTATCCATAGATAGAAACTCAGCCACAATAAAAAAAAAATCAAATAATTTCAAAGAAATGTACCTCCACTTGTTTTAAGACCAAGAAAACTTTATTGGTGGGCCAAATTGGGTCCTTAAAAGAGAGACCATAATAGTTAAAAGAAGAAGTCTACAACATCAAAAAAGAATATCCACCACTAAGATTGGATCCATTTTAGACCCTGAGCAAGAGAAAATATTTATAAAGCTTCGACTATGGCAACTCTCTAGACCTATTTATACTTGAAGTCAACATATAACATATAGATCAAAGCTTCGGTTATGGTGGTTTAAGCCCGTGGGATTAGTCGAGGTGCGCGCAAGTTAGCCGGGACACCCACGTTAAACTAAATAAAAATAAAAATAAAAATTTGTTTCATTCATCAAATTTGGAATAAATATTGAAGAATAACACAACCGCTATTCATATTAGCTTTTATATATTAAAGAGTTATTATTATCATTAACACAATTAATAATAACAATTGTGTAATATAACCACTATTTTAAAACCGCAATTTTTATAAATAGTCAAGTCAAAATATATTATTTACCCAGTACTTTTTTTTATCATGTGCTGTGAGCTTAAATCTTTTACCATTGGTAAAAGACCCAAATTCTCAGTAGCCCAAAAAATAAAAACCCTAAGTGGATGGTATATATAACTCTTGAACGCCGCGGTGTCCTTCTTTAACCCAGAAAAAAAGGAGCTCTTCTAGGGTTTCTTTGCATCTGTGCTGCCATGGTAAAACACCCCTAACAAAATCAATCGTCTTCTCCCTCTATCTTCTGTAAGTTTTGATCTACGTACTGTATGTATTAATGCTTACATGGATGCATGTTTTTGTAACAATGGCAGGGGAAGGGAACAGGGAGTTTTGGTAAGAGGAGGAACAAGACCCACACCCTCTGTGTTAGGTGTGGCCGCCGTAGCTTCCACCTCCAGAAGAGCCGTTGCTCCGCCTGTGCTTTCCCTGCTGCCCGCAAGAGGAAATGTATGTTTTTTTTCCCTTACCTAGTCGTTTCTTCATATTGGAATCTGTATGTTTCTGGGTACATGAATGGAAGTAATTTTGCCTTTTCTTTTGCTTTCAAGTTAGTGTTTTTTCTCCTTTGTTTATATCTGTACTGGCATATGCATAGGTTTATCACTGATTTGTTTTAGTAAGTTTGGGCGGCTATTGATCTGATATTTGCTTTTCTTTCTGTGTTTTTGACTGCTATATGTATCTAGTCTTGCAGTGCTTAGCTGTTTATCTTGAACAACTTTTCTTTTCTGTTCTTTATATTCAAATAGGAAGTCTGTTTATGCTTGAAATATGCTAAGGGAATTACATCTTTGTAGTGGCATGGTTGTGCAACTCTATTATCTTTTAAGTAGTAGAGTTGTGTATAGTTTGTTTGTATGTGTAGTCCATCATGTTGTATGGGTGGTGGTCAAGCAAGTTTCCATTTCTGCCCACGCTCAAAGATTCAAGCTCCTTTACCTGTTTTTTTTTTATCTGTATCAGCAATTCATTCATGTATGGTTTATGTTCATGAATTAGTGGTTTATGAATATATATAAATAATTTTGAGCCGCTCCTGGTTAACTTTTAAATTTGAAACTTCTGCTTGAACCTGTACAGTTTGATCTGTAAACAAGTTGGTTGATTGTTTGTTCTTTTATTGTGGTTTTAGACAACTGGAGTGAGAAGGCAATCAGGAGGAAGACAACTGGAACTGGAAGGATGAGGTATCTCCGCAATGTTCCTCGCAGGTTCAAGAGTGGTTTCAGAGAAGGTAATGTAGCTTATTTCCTGCTCTTTATCACCGTCATTTCATGAACTGCTTTCTTTTTAGTTTAATTAATGCTATATTTGGGTTTGCACGATTCCTTTCTGTTATTTCTGACTTTGTTGGCTTGCTTTTGATCAGGCACTCAAGCAGAACCAAGGAAGAAGGGCACAGCGGCATCTGCTTAAGCCGTGAGTCATTTTTTAGCGTGCTATCTGGGTACCCTATTGTAGATTTAATTGCAACTTATGCATTGGGGAGTTTTGTTAGAACGTCGTTCAATGGGTGCTATTCACCTTTTTTATGCTATTTAGATAATTTTACATTTCCTAGTTATGTAGTTGGTTTGATTCTGAAAAGAGGATGTTGCGACTGTTATTCGATTTGCTCTATGTTTTTGAGGAAGTTTTTGAAAATTTCTGGCCTGGTAACTGCTATTGACTACTGACTGAGACCCCATGGTGCTGTGAAATCAGAAAATCCATAGCAAGATATAGTTGGTGTACCTTACAATTAGTTTTAAAATTTATTGCAATCTGTTGGTCCGAGCAAGTATATCCCCTGGCCAAAGATTGGATGATGTTGAGTAAACTTCATCTTCAGTAATGTATTCAAATATATAAACGCTATGTGATGAATATGTAATGGGATGAGATGATTTATTACCTTTCCTTTATTTGGGTGCAAATCTATTAGTAATGTAATGAAGGAGGTTTTGCAGAAGTTTCTTTGTAGTATCTGTAATTTTTTGAAAAAAATATCCGTCTTTTTATTTTGTTTTTATTTATAAATTAATACTTCATTGAATATTCTTTTCCATGTATTTTATGAGAATCACAGTTTAAATCTTATGTTGAAAAAAATTGCAATTAAGTCATTGTAATGGTACGAGTCACTATTATGTCAATCTTTCATTATATTGTAAGATTTTAGAAATTGAACCAATCATAAGAATCTATTATATCAAACCAATCATGGAGTTATAGCTGCAATCTGTCATTATACAAGGAGAGGCGTTTCACTGGATCAAAAGCAGAGAGAGATCTATAAAGAAGGGAAAGAAAACGGGTAGGCATGAATCATTGTGTGCATTGCTAATTTCATGATTTAGGTACAATATCCTCAAAATTGCCGAGACAAGAGTCTAACTAAGCACCACAACTGTTGATCAATTCGACCATCTTTTGATACTATCGATCACCAAGTGGGACGATGTTTCAGTTGCAAAAATTGAAAACAGAAACTTGTTGTCAAAGAATATGATACATACCTGAAGAAAACAAGAAAGACTCGTGTATAACTTAACTAATTGGGTTTAAACTCGCCAAATTTATGCTTCTCTACACGCAACTGCCTGAAAACAGAATCCATTTCTGGAAATGCAGTCAAAAGCAGCAGCTCAAGGAGATCAAAAGCCAGTTGCTTCGTACAAACTGATGACTGCGCAGGGAAAAGGAAAAACATTGAAGCTCAGTAACATCATCTGTACACAGATGATAGGTGCGCCAAGAGATATTCAACAGGGCATGGAGAACAACATATGTGCAAGGCATACACCAGAAATGCTTTTTTTCTTTCAGGGTCACAAATTAACAGCCAGAATGATAGGTGTTGATCTGTTCACTGGTGCTACACTTACCCAGATCGTTGATGCACTAAAAGCTTTCATTCTTCAGTTCACTAAACCCAGTTGTCTCAATGGCTTGCCTCCCTCATTGACCACTACTTATTTGACAAGCCTTGTTAAATGTTCTGAAGGAGGCATGTCAAACCATGGAGAAATACAAAACGGGCTGACACAGTAACATCAAACAACAAACCCAGATCATCAATGCATCAAAGGCAAAATGCCCATTCACTAAACTGAGCAGTCTCAGTGCCTTCCCTTCCTCATTAACCACCATTTATTTCGCAACACTTGTTGGCTCTTCTGAATGATGCACCTTAAACCAAGGGAGAAAAAAAAATGGATGCTGACAAACAACATCCAGCGACAATACAGAAAGATGAAGTCCCCCATCCCCCTTCTCTCTATCCCTCTCTATCAATTTCCATTTGAGAGGGTTAAATGCATGTGACACAAAATAATCTATAATCAGCTGCAACTTTTATGCTTTACATGTCAAAGTTTGGATTTTAATCTCAAGAAAGATAAAATACCTGAAGAAAGAAGTAGAGATCTTTTGCTCGTTGTTCATACTCCTTTCGACCAACAAGGCCCACAACAGCAGCTGGTGCGTTGTCTGCATTCCCAAACAGGGTTTATTGAGGCATGGAAGATTCGCCACAGGAATTTAAAAATAATAGTTCAGTAATGCAGAAATAAAGAATGAATGCATAGGAAAAATGACATTACCAATCATCAGCTCATATACAAATTTAGCTCGTCGAACTGCATCCTGTTGTTGCTGCTCATCATTCAATCTAGGTGAAGAGACTTCCATGGGTTGCTGGCTATGAGGGGAAATCAATTTAGGAGATGACACTTCCGTGGGTTGCTGGGGTGGTGGCCGTCTCTTTGGATGTTTGGTGATGAATATTCCATCAGGCCAAAGTATCTATTTAATAACAAGGAAGCTAACATCAGGATAATACACAAACATCTCAATCTTCTTTCTAAAGCCTCCTACACAATCAAAGACAATCTAAAGGACAAGTTAATCTACTTCAGCATATTCTCAGATTAGTGTAGTTCATTCCAGCTGCTGAAAAACAGGGAGAACAGAAAAGAAAAAGTTTCCCCCACTTAACTCCTAATATCTCTCCCTCCATCCCTACCTACCTCACTCACCCTATCTCACTCAGCATTACTGAAAAGCAGTTCAGATGGACCATCTTTAAAATATGCCACATTATCTCACCCTTTTTTGTTAGCAAAAGGATGGATTATATGGAGATTGAAGTTCAATGGTGGGGGTAGAAATAATAGACATGATTTCACACCACCCAAATTACTCATCCAACGATCCAATCTATCAGTTCTGTTACCAACCATTTCAATAAAAATACTCCAGCATTTCAATACCAATCTATGCTGCCATGTATTATTGAAGGTTTAGCAAATTGTCAAAAATAGAAGAAACTGAAAAGCTTTAAAGATTACCTGCTCAACCCGCTTGATCCCTGATGCAACAACTGAACCCCTACGCAGAAGCTGGATTTTCTCTATCAACCAATCATCTAAAGCATCGCCCATTCCTAGTTGTAGTATCTGTTTGGCCACCCAAAAAGCCTGCCTCCTGCAATGCACAAATCAATGCCAGCAGCATATCCTCCCCAGTCACAGTGGGGTGTCATTTTGTTGACAAAAGATAGCTTGCATAAAGAGACAAGACAACCACCACAACTCTACATAGCCATATATTGAGTACCTGATCCATCCACCATCTTGTAGCTGGAAAATGACATCTACCAGGTCAAGTATAGGAACGGTCAAATTTGGTGGCACCCACTGCAAGCAATAAACTTAGTAAGACAACCTTTTATTTTTAAGGTAAACCTGCAATCCAGCCCAATTCTTAACCCACTTTAATCACCTCTGTAGGGAGCATGTGAGCACTAGCAGTATCATGAATAGATGCAGACATCTCTTCTAAGCTATCACCCACTCTTACATTCTCCTCTAAATTTCTAGCAGATGATACATTCTTTTGCATATCTGAATCACTTCCTGGATCCTTCAATGATCTTCCAGATTCTTTAATAGACTTCACCGGAGAACGAGGCGTGTCTTTTGAAATCATTCGTGCCCCAACTGCCCCAAGATTATGCTTTGTCTGCAATATAGATTCCTTGCACTCTGCACTCAATTGCTCCTTCCTAGCGGATAAGTAATTGATTGCAGGGCCAATAAAATTTGAAACCCTTTTACTCTTTTCAGAGCGCTTGTCATCCAGGTCAACTAGAAAGTTCCAAGACATGAAATGAGAGGAAAGATCAAAATAAAGAAATCAAAATCAAAATAATAGATAGCATTCTAAATTTAACAATCTTCACCTGATAATGTTTCGATGATAGAAAACGAATTAGAGAACACATACGTCTGCATGAAACCAAATATATAACAACTGAATAGTATAGGAGAAATATCAGAAAAAAACACTATTCCCTTCACAAAAAAAAGGAAGAAATAAAAATCCATTAACAAGACAGCAGAAAATATGAAACCTGAGAATCAACACTAAGAAAGTCCCAGACTTCAATGGATCCTGAAATTGTTGGAAGTAGCAAGAGCTTCTGGAAAACAGCAACATGCTAGGTTAGGTATAGAATTAAGGCATGGTAAAATGAAGTAGCATAATGAAATTTCTAAATACAGAAACAATGGAGTTATTTCTCACTAGGCACACTCATCTAATGGCAAACTTTAAAATAATATGATTTGGAATTTCGGTTGTGTGGTACTAGATTAGCCATGTAAATGCATTCTCGTGGTAAGCACACTCATATATAATGGTTGTAAAATGAGAAATGCTAAATTTCCATGCACAATACTTTTTATGTTTACTAATTTTATGTTTGCATGTGTGTGTTACTTTACAGCATAATACTGTAGTCCACCAGTACTTAGCAGCCAAACACTAGCACAAATCTGTTAAGTACTGGAATTGTAGCTGCAAAATCAAGCTGGAACTCCATTGACAGCCACAATTACAGCTTATCAAAGAGCTAAAGTTGATATCAAACTCACAGAACAAAAACAGTGAGATTAAATGTTTGACCTTTAGATATATATCAAGCAATTTACACCGCTCTTGTATGACAGGCACGTCTAAGCCTGTAGAGAGAAAATGCTTAGGTGGCAAATGAAGACTATATTCCGGATACTCTTTGAGACGTCTATGTAACTCCTCGAAATGTCGAAACCTGTTGGCAGAAAAGTTCAGTTACATGAGCTGTATAACTTTATGAGAGAATATTACAAAGATCATGCGTTCACCATGTTTTTGAGGACATTGGAAAGATAATATATTCATGGAAGATGCTTATTACAGAACACATCAACAGGAGATGAAACAAGAAATTTGAGACAGAAATCCATAGCACCTTCTTTTGATCGACCAACTATTATTATTTACATCTGTAACAGATATGGAATAAACAGCAAATGTTTTAGAGCCACTCTTAACAATATTTGCACCCAAAACCTGCAACAGCAAGAGGGTTTGCATCCTTTATCACTAAATTAGAAGATGAAAGGTCAAGCAGTTGAGCAGAGAGAAGTAACGAGCTTTTAAGTGGAGTACCTCGCATCTCAACTTATAAATTGAGTCCACCATTAATGAATGTTTAAAAGAATTAACATTTGAAGTGTGGTTTTCAGGAATAGAAACAGATGTTGCAGATGAACACGCAGTTGCTCCACTGTAAACTCTATCTAAACTTTCAACCTCAGAATCGTCACTGAAATCATCAGCTTTAGTATGTCCTTTTAAACTAAGTACATCCTGTCCATCTCCAGACAAGAAGCTTTTTCTCTCAATCTCTTGCCAAACATGTACCTTCTGAGTGCTTGGCCTTGACCTTTTACTGCCAGACTGGTGTCTAGATAATCTTTGATAGTGAGCAAGCCCTCTGCCAGTCTTCTTTTCCCTGTGGCCATCAGGATTTTCAAGTGGATGATGAATGTGGGAAACAGCCAGGTTTCTGTTAGTTTTACCATCCCAGACTTTAGTTCCTGGAGAATCAAGTCCGGTTACACTGTTCGCATCTTCCTCTTCAGAAGTATAAGAGCTAGTGCTACCTGATTCAATCTCATCTACACGCATGAGGCTCCGTATGCCATCTTTGTGTGAACTAAATAGTGGATGGTTTGACATATTCTGATCTGTATGATGTAGAGGGTTTTCTACTGTAGATTGCTCAGTACCCACAGACTGGGCGTTGTGGGCCAGAGGGGCATCGAGTTTGGTTACACCATCCTTCTTGGAATTAGATGCCCTCTTTGAATGATCTGATGTAACATACTTACTTGCTGAAGAATTCTGAGGGACTTGCTCTATCAATCGATTTTCCCCTTCTTTCTTTCTATAGTTTCTCCCTTTTGTCCACATGTTTTCAAAATTTTCTGGAGCAAGGACTGCAGTCTTTCTGCGAGACATCATATCCAACCTCTCACCCCATTCTCCTCCCGAAAAATGTCGTTGGATTCCTTCTTCATTAATAATCTGGGAATTCATGGGCAGCGAGCTCCATGTGCGGGAAGATTGGGTATCAATGTAAAGTAATGGATCTTTTGAGTTATGGCTTCCATTCACTTTATCTTTTTCAGGGGCATCCGGTCCAACTCTGCATTGGTTGGTTTTTAACTGCACAAGTTCAACCCCAGTATCAGTAGGATCTAAAAACCTCGAAAAAAGATTGGATGAGATCCTTGAAGACCCATTTGGCTTGAAATGAGATGTCTCTTGTGCTGCAGCAACTCTTTGATTAGCCTTAGAAATGACAACACTTTCAATCTTTTCGTTTATGAACCTGAAAAAGAACAAAAAAATGAAAGAAAGAAAAAAAAATGAAAGAAAGGGAAATTGACAACACAAAAATATAAAACGAAGCAGAATGAAAGACTACCTTGGGCTAGCTAAGTTTAACACTGGTCGCATTACCGCACAAGCAAGAAGTTCCCTAACAACATAACGGAAGAAAGAGCACTGCAGATCTGCTGGCTTGAATGTAAAAGAAATGAGACCATCCATCAGATGCTGCAAAACCTGAGAATAAGTGATAGAGGTTGTCACTAAACTTGCAATCCTTACCATTAGAGGCAACAGCTGTAGATTAGATGACTTCACAGATTTAATGAACAAAGAAATAAACAAATCAACCTTGTGCTCAGCTTCAGTAGAAAATAAAGCAGGGTGCAATTTGTTCTCAGCAGCCAGGACATGTCTTAGTTCCTTGTCTCGCTGTTCAATGGTAAGCACACTAGACTGTCGCTTTTCCATCTTTGCTTGAATGGCACGAAAAAGCTCCAAGTGGGTGCAGATGAGATTAATAAAATCCCTGTGTCACCCGAGATGATTAGTGACAAAGCAAATAACCTTGAAGACAAGTAAGAGAAAAGTGTGGAGAAAAAGAACTGCAACCTTGTCAGTAGATCAATAAGATTTACATTTCTCATGCGACTTGAAAATTCCCCAAGAACACCATTCATTATCTGCACCAGTTCTTCCGGACCTTCTTTATCAGGGGTTAAGCGAGAGTACCATAGATCTGTCACCCACTCAGAGACTAGACGTCTAGTGAAATGATCTATTGCATCCTCAACAGCAGGTGAATTCACTTTCCTTCTCCAATCGGACTTTTCAACAACCCTGGTAAATTCAAGAGATTTGTTTTGTGACAGTGTGCTTGATGTTGTGGAGGCTGGTTTGTTGTTATATACAGCAGCTTTCTTACGCATCTCATAATCCAGGGAAAAGTAGCGAAGGAGAATGATCAAGGAAGCAGCAGCAGGCAAGTTGACCCAAACTGAGGCACTCGTTACTGAAAAAGGTAACTGAGTGTAAGTTACAATTAAAGACAAGCATACAAGAAGGCATTGCTTTGAGAGAGAAAGAAAGAGAGAGAGTACATTAATGTACAAACAGCCAGAAAATAACTAACCAGAATTTCATGTTCTCAACCCATACAAATCAAATCTTTTAGTTTAACTGCTGAAAGCAGCAACCATTCATGTAGTGCAAATGTTCTCTATGAATGTATGCATAAAAGAGTGAAATTTCCCCCGTAAGACTCTCTGTTTGTAGGAAAGCAACTGTATACACCAAAGTATAACAGAATTTACAGACCTTAATTGCTCTGGTCATGCTACTTCCTCCATAATGTTTATAAATAATTCACCATGGGCTTTTCTTCATCCAATGCTTCTACACTGTCTTGTATTTTTGGTCCATATGAAGGCTCAAACTCAAGTTGAAGGAAATGGGGAGTGGGAAAGGGCAGGAAGTCAATTGAGCTAGAGCTTATTGGCCATCTTTGCTTTTCACAATGAAACAAAGTCTCATGGCAGCCTCTACATTTTTGCTCTGTTCCTGCTGGTAATTAATTAAATATGCACAAATTTTGTTGAAAATGTCATTGCAGATTGTTCACAATCAACATGCCTCAATGCAAAAAATGAAGGTTACCATCAAACTACAAAGTCATTGATCTACTCCATTTTGAAACCTTAATTTATGGTTACTATCGGCAGAGATATCTTCACTCTACTATGTCCATTTATGATCACTCATTTTTACATGGATTTATATTTTGCAGTATGTTTATTAGCAGTTATTTATAGTAATTTTGTTAGTATGACTGGACCCCAATTTATCAGATTATCATTGTTTTTTTTCTTTCTTTTTGACATGATTCCCTTAGGACATAAAGAACGAAAAGAACAGAAAAATTCCTTAATATATTAAAACAAAAGACACTCTCTTACCACGTCATTATTTTCAAGCATTTCAGAAGAAATAAGCATGTAAAACATAAACATAGAGACATCACAAATTATAGCATCGTTCCT
>Ga0307514_10004681_pt1 | contig 12509 bp, 7 predicted proteins | sample 16_EM_MG_FD_203088 | JGI IMG/M metagenome (GOLD analysis project Ga0307514, IMG submission 203088) | Populus trichocarpa ectomycorrhiza microbial communities from riparian zone in the Pacific Northwest, United States - 16_EM | ecosystem: Host-associated > Plants > Roots > Unclassified | place...
TGAGAGAGAGATATGGACAGAGACCGTAGGGGTGGGGGAACCAGGGGGAGGTAGTTAGTCGTGAAGGGTTTCGGTGTAATATAATGGGGACCAAAAACGCCTTGGGAGTCAGCAGAAGTAAACCAGTAGGAGATTGTGTATAACCTTTTCGGGGTAAGCTTTAGAACCACTATGACTGACTGCATACCCCTTTAGCATTGTCATTAATATCGAAATCCGCCCAAATGACCTATCCATTGGGGCGGATCAGGGTAACAGGTCGACCCGCGGTAGAAACAATATACCTGGCTTTCAAGTACTGGTAGTGGACATTTGAAATTCCCCTTCAGTGGGATGGCGAAAGCGCCGATCACTCCTCCAGTCTTGTAATGACTTCTGCCTCATGTCATCGCTGCTATGTAGTTCCAGAATATATCATGTATCGATTATGAATTCATGTCATACACGCCATGCGCTTGATGCCTCTCGCTCTGTATTTTCTCTCTCAATCCTGCTTGCTGGCAGGCGCCCCAGTGGCCGGCCCTCAAAATTTTGCAAACATTTGAATTCATTCTGTAATTGTGATTCGATAGTAGGACCGCCCCTCCTTTTAGAAGCAGCAGGTAGCCCCATCAAGCTCTGATCTAAAACCCCCAGACAAACCCCCAGTGTCAATAATATCCCTCCTTAGTCTATCTCGCGCCTGTACTGCCTCCACAAGACGCTAGGGCCTTGGTCCTGATATACCACCTACTTTGAGCTCCACAAGTCTATTGAGGCCGTATGTCCATCCCATCAATTTTTGGCTCATACATGCTTCAATTCCTACTTCCCAGCTTATATATCTCTGCCCACCTCAGAATGGCACTGGCAGATTCTTTCCTTGTATTCGCCCTAACTCCAGTTTTAATTTGAACATCATTGCATGACAATAAGATTTTAAATAGTTAGATACCTGCATTCTGGTAGCGCGCTGGAATACGTTAGCTACCAGCAGTGTTGGTACATGCGATAGACTGTAGCAGAGGCCACCCTGTGACACTCTTTGTATTACCTTTACCCTGATGCTGCAGCTTTTTTTTTATAAAAAAATCCATTACTTGCATTCAGGGTATTTAGTCTACATATTGCGAGGGACCGCTGCATATAAATAAGTTGCCCCACCCTGGAGCCGGTCTCTGCTCTCTCGTTCCTAAGGAGTCGACCCCAACAGCGTCTCCTGAGTAAGGTCGACACCACTCCTGCTCCCTCCACACCCCCTCTCCCGTCCTGACCTTCCCGCCTCCTACCCCTGTGTAGCTCCTCAGGTGTACAGTGTTGTAGATCGCTCCGCACTTACATCTGTCCTCCTCCGTGCTCCCGGTGACTCTTCCACTGGGGCTACTTTGGGAGCTACTTGCCGAGGGGCCCATCGGTCCACCTGAGTGTCCTATTGCATCCACGGTGTTTGTGAGTCCGTTTCCTGAGAGCAGCTTGGTTGCCTAATAATCGTTTCCCCGTAACTAGTTTGGCTGCTCAAGGTTACTCCTGGCAACAGCGTGCACCGTGAAGGAGCCTAGATTGGCTCTCCTTAGGTCATAATGGTGCCCTCACTCATTTCACGATCCCTGAATCTCCCAAAGCAACGGCACCGCTGGGGCTTGGGTAGAGAGAGGTGGGATGTCCCGTAGTAGTTGTAACTTCTTAGGCCTTCCTCTTGGTCTCCTAGCGCTAGTCGGCTTGACATTGACTTTGTCAGCCTCTTGGGCCCGGCCTGTATGAATACGGTAGGCTCAGAGCGGGAGTGTTAGTGAGAACAATAGCAGGGCGAGGTTGCAACTGGATTGTATGGAGGGACTAGGGGTGCTCTCTTCAGGATTGTCATGCGTGGAGGGAGGTGGGATAGCCTGCGGTTGTACCTTCTTCGGTATTGGTTTTGCAACAACGGCCTGTTTTGATACTGGCGTAATGAGTCCCTTGCCCCTGGCCTGTATATTAGGGGCGTTCACAGTTGTCCTTTCTCGTGTCCTTTTGGTTTCCCACTCGGTGTCCTTTCGGCCCTTTCTGCGAGGATCCTTTCACGCCCTTCTCGGGTTGTCCTTTCACTTATAAGGAAAGCGCCAGTAAGAGTCTAAGTAAAATGTGTTATAGCCCGTCTGGCGGGTGAAATTTTTTGCCTTCATATGATTGGGATACCAGCGCCAGAAAGAATCAACACCTAGTACGCATCAGTCTGGCACGCATAGGTAAGTGGAGATTTGATACACAGCACCTCAGAGGCTTTGTAGAACAAGAGAAGATACTGCCACAACAGTGTAGGTACCGCATTGCCAACACTGTTGGCATATTGCATGCAGTCAAACTCTGCAACAGACAAGAAAGAAAAACAAGACTAGAATCAAGGCTACTTGCGCTATTGTTCTAAAAGCATAGCGGGTACAAAATTTGTCGTTCAAAGTTAACCGCCCTTTTGCCTGTCCTTTTGCCAAGAACACTTCAAAGGACGGGTAAAAGGACACCTGAAAGGACAACCGTGAGCGCAGCTATTATGGGGCCTGGGGGGGATGTTGTAGTGAAAGGTTCAGCAGCTGGCTCAGGGTTGGCTTGCCATGGAATGTGCGTTGGGGATGCCAATGACATCTCCCTTGGCCTTCCTCTTGGCCTCTTAATACCAGTAAGTTTCGGCGCTGATGTAGTATAAATCTCTGCAAACCTGGGCACGAGACTACTATGTAAAGTGACCGTGAGTCGATTCTCAAACAGTAATTACACGGCGGGGGGGGGGGTGCAGAGCCGTAGGTACTGATATCTAGGTACTTGTTTGTGGCCTGTACCTAACACTGGAAGGGTGACCTAGGCTTGGTATATCATCTTTTTGAGGACAAGCGCGGTACACTTTGATGAGCAAACCAACTTTTTCTTTCGTCGGGGAAGATATCTAGATTGGCTTCACCAGACATGCATTCCCTCCCAGCATACTCTGGCGTGGAAGTGGTAAGTACATGGTAATTAGTTATTAGGGCCAAATTCCGTTTGCCGTTCTCAACGACTGGATCAACTTGCAATGGACTGAACCTATAGTTGTATGACATGGCTGTCGACTTTAGTAGTTGCATGATGGTACTAAGTACCCGGTTGGCACAAGCCCCTCGTAGAGGTTACGCAGGTACATACCTGGTATACGTACTTCTGGTGTGAGTAAAGAATTCAGCAGTTATGTACAGTATATACCAAGAGTAGATTATTTCAGTAGTAGCAAGCGAAATAGGCGGCGTGGCTCTGGATGGGGGCAAAACTGGCCAGTTTTCAACTATAATCACTCACTCCGGAGGAAAGTAATTGGCCTGGAGCTTTAATAGTTGATTTATTATATCAAAAGCTATTATATAATAGAAGATTAGAATATCCCTCCTAGTATAAGTAGAGAACTAGTGATGCTGAAATACCAGATTTGGAAATCCCAGTGCAGTCTTGGCAAGATTTGTACAGAGATGCGACTTGTACACTGGTCAGGTCTATGATTTCACATCTCCTCATCATATATTTGGACCTGGGAAACTATGTTAGGTAATTGGGATCAAGAACCATTCGTTTTAATTGTTCTGAAAACCTCATTTTTGCCAATCTTTTGCTGTGATTCTGGAGCAAGGTGGTAGCTGAACCCTGCTTGTAAATAGCAATCCCTTCTGATGCAAGACTTCCTTAACTGTAAACTTGGACTCTCTCAGGGCGTGAGTCTGCTTCTTCTGGAGATTTTCTTTTCTTGTTTTAGCATTAATCCCCTCATAAAGATTAATCCTCTGGGGGCTATCTAGGCAATATGATGCTTATCACTTGTACGCTGCCAACTAGGCTAGGCTGTCTCGCTACACAAGCCCCCGTAGAAGAACATTTACTCATTTAATTGCCATGCACCAGGAAGTATCTACTACCGCAAAATCTGCGGAATGGGGTCCCCATAAGGATGTTGGTCATATTTCGCCATGTACTTCTTAGGATTCCCTGGATTACATAATACAAAGGAGATTCCCAGCCCATAATTTATGGCTAACCGTTATAAGCCACTCAAAATCCGTCCTGTGAAACCCATACGTACTGAAAACATCATTCAATCCAGCCAATCCTGACACTCAAATCCACCATCCTAAGCCGATTTCATAAGTACAATTGTACGTGGAGATCTCGATACCAGAAACCCATTCCCTCTGCAACAGCCTCAACGCACAGCTTCTAAATCAAAATTGACACAGCGGTAACATCAGGCTTTAGAACTTCATATGGGGTCAACCCATTATCCATCTGCTTGGAGAAGTTTTCAACCACCTTCGAGAATCCCATCAATGCTATCCAGAAGTTCTTCGCTACTTGCTGAAGCCGGTCACGGACAGGATCTAATGGCTCCCCATCGGTACTCTTCACACTTTCGTACACGGATTTGGCATAATTCACCAGATTTTGCTCCTTGGCAACTGTCATGTTGAGCAAGTGGGGAAGATGGGATGCGAGCAGCCACTCCCGTGGCAGATCAATAGGAAGGGCTTCCATCAGCTTCCTCTCGTTCATGGCATTCAGCTCGTCTAGGGTTTGAACCGGAGCAGTGTACAATGCTGGGGGCTTGTTGATGACAAATGTCTGGTAATATTCTTGAAGGTAGTTGACAGCGGTATGCTGAGGTGATGCGATGTGGATACACATGGTGACCGCGTCAATCAGCTGCTTCCTCGTCTTTATGGACGGGAAGTTCTTGATGCTCGCTCCAGGGTAATACTTGCTATTACTTGGATTCAGAGATGACATTTCCATGCACCACGTCGCGATCCATGGATCCTGGGCAACGGCTGCATCAGTTTTAAAGCCTGTAGCATCTAGGTAGTCACCAACAAAGGTCTGCAGGATCTGCCATAAAACATGCATGTTCCTTGCGTACGCGCAATTGTGGAATTTTTGACTATTAATTTCCGCCACTGGGAAACCTCGTCGTTCCAGGTCGGTGGGAATATAATTCCCCTGCCAGTCGAATGTGCTATAGGCATCCTGTATGAACAGCATTAGCTGTGCTGCGGTCATACCACTGAGCTTGACGACAACGTCTGGGACGAGAGTTTGCCGTGCGGCAGCATTGAGGGATAATGTCTTAATCCAGTGGGGTGACAGTAGCTTGTACACGGGATGGACTGTCTCGAAGGAGCGATTTGCGGCGACGATGACGGCTTCTTCAATAAAGTGTGTATTGACTAAATGAACTGTTACTTCATGCCGGGTCCAGTCGGAAACTTGGACACAGGTTTTTGCATATCTCCAGGGCCAGTCCCTGGCTTGATCGACATTCGTGTCACTATGCTTCAGCCGCTTATTGAAGATGACAACAGAGTCCTCCTTCTTACCCTTGTAGTCGATGATGATTGCTAAAGGATGCAGACGACCCGTAGTGGAGTCTAGGCGGAATAAACACACAGAGGCCACAGCAAAGCGGATCTTATCCGAACTGTCGGTATGCGGAGCGTCTCTCCCCTTAGCACTTCCTTGTGGTTGTGAGCTTATGGTCTGCCAGTCTGGTACTTTTATAGCCTTCCTGAAGTAGCTATAATCTTGGATATAAAGTTCGGGGCTAGGCGCTGCCCTTGCTTCGTCGATCTCCCGCAACATTCTTATTTCCTTTTGTATTTCTGCCTCCCACCGGAAATGCGACACCCAGGTGTCGTTTGCCAATTCCAGTGTGCATGGATTTGGGCCAGTCAGGTGCTGTTGCGCAAAAATGGCGTCCGTAAACCAATCGTCCACATGATCTGACCCAATGTTTGCCACAGTATATATCCCTTTCTTCTCCTTCACTAGGTCTGCATTACGCTCCGTAATCGAAGCCAAACTGTGTCCCTCATCAGGGTTAAAATTCACCCAATCAATAATTTCCTCTGGGAAAACCTGCCCCAAAAGCACGGCTGTGTCTATCAATCTCATCGCATTGAAGATTGCGTCAATCGGTGGAATATCGGAGCCTGGGAGAATGCGGTTGATGATATCCATCACGTTCTTGGGGACAACCCATCCCGCTGACCACCAGAAAAGCCCCCTGAGAAGCTGTTCCCCAGGGAAAAGAGGGCTTCGGACGTCTTTCGGAATGACAGCAAGATGGGGAGGATAATCTGCCCCGCTTTGCGGAAGCTGCCAGGTGTAGAGAGTCTGTTTTTTCTTGAGGCCCAATGACTGAGGAGCAGAGGGCTCAAAATTCGCGGTGTCAAAATATGAAGCATGTCTGTAGTGAGAATGCAGAGATTAGAACTGAGGGCATACAAGAGCCATTTGAGAGTCCAGAAATTCGCTCACAAGCAGAACGAAAAACTCACCTGTGTAATATACGTTTGTATACCTCAGTTGCTGCCACCTTTGTGCCGTGCAACGTTCCCCTCGACAACGTCGGAGGGCTGATCACTCTGGGTCTTATTCCCAACAGAACGGATTTGTCAAGATCAATTTTCATATATAACGGTCTGCCAACCAAGGTTGGAGGGGCAAGTGGGCCTTTGAATGTTGCCTTTTGAGGGCCAAATTGGTGCAGTGTGTCACTGAACACACCCTTGTTCCATTCATTGAGAGGTTCAGCATCGATGTCCTCATCGACTTCGGAAAATTCAGGGAGCCGAAACTGCTCAGTTGGCGGAGGGTTACCCTGGCTACGTGAGGATCCCGAGGCGATGGCGCGCAAGCGAGCCGAGCCTGGAATCCCAAAGTCGGGTATTTGCAGTTGGCTGTCGAAGGACGACATGGTTGAATCTGAGAAAGTCGATACTTAAACAATAGGGCAACAAGAGATGAGAGGGGGTTAAAAGTGCACTGGATTGACGTGAGTTCAAGTAGCCTTGTGCAAATAAAGACGCTATGGTAGGAGGCCCTTGAGTGGAGACCCTTGAGTGCTTAAGTACTCAGAGTATAATATATATCCGCTGTAATCTTTCGGCTCAGCTATTACCATATATTACAAGTACTTAGCTCCGGATTCAGCTGAGTGCAGCAACTTCCGTTTACTGCTTTTGTTGACTGAGATAAATAAGGTTGATATGCCTGAAGCCGGGTAATTAGCATTTGTTTTTTTCTTACTCTGCAGCACCTCTTCAGTAGAGCTTCCTTGGTGCAAGAACTCTCATTGTAGCATAGATTTCGGGTTACTAGTAGTAAGTACTTAGGTATGGTCAGCACTATCAATTCTTCGTATCGTCTACTGACTGAATTCAATTGGCAAAGAATTGTTCCTCACGTTGATCAGGTTGATCATCGATAAGATATGACTTAGTCTGGCGGGTATGATGACTGCATGTAACTGGTTGCACACTAGCCCTCGTAATAGCGGGTAGATAGACTTCAAAAAAAACAAAAAAAAACGGGTCAATACAAGGCTGAAGTACTGCGTCACATGTGTTGGAAGAAGATGAGGTGAGTGTAATAAGCACAATGTACTGCAAGCAGTAGAAGTATGATATGCATCACTCAGCGATCGCCGTATTCGAAGCCCGCAACCTCGTACTTCGACTCAGCTGAAGATCTTTTGCCTCCGACAACCTCAACCTGAAGAATCTTAAATGATGGAACCGGGTCCTTGCTGATATTTTCCGAGAGTAAGAAAGTACCTTTTTAGAATGCAAGGCAACTGTGTGAGAACCAGATCCGGAATTGGGTAGTGATTATTGCATCCAAGAATCATTGGCCAGTCCATGCTATTAGCCAGCTGCCGTGCTGCATGCACTCCAATAATTTACCGCTGTACCGAGTATCCCCTATGCCTGCAAAACCCAACTGGGATTCCTCAGCGGCATATATATGATAGCACTTCTATACTCAGATTGATATTAGGGAGGGCCATAGCTTTTTATAACATGTGAATAAGGGAATTGAGTTCTTATCGCAGCAGGAGCTTTTCTCATATATACATATGTATGTACATATATATCATAAAGATTAGCCCTGCTAGCCCTGAGAATACAGTGGGGCTGTTTATACTTGAATTGATATCAGCTGTGTTTCAGAGAGACATTAGAGACTCGGACCACACCATGATTTTGACGACTTAAGTACTAATGACCAAACATGCTGAATGAAAAGGTGCGGGAAACCTTGGGGTAGGTAGTCTGGTCGGCACCGGCCTCTCGTATAGCCAGACCATTCGGCAGTTACTTACCTAGGCATCGTAGTTTGGACCCTAGTCTGGTTGCAAGCGCTAGATCGCCTGAAGAACCACCAATCACAAAACCATAATTTCATCCAGTCCAGCTTGCAGCTTGCGCTAGCCAATTATCAACATCAACTGGCCAATAGGTAGATCCTCACAAGCTGCTACAGCGCAGTATATATCCATAACTGGCAAACTTTTGAGAACTGGAAATCGGCTTTCACATTTATTCCTAAGCACGCCAAAGCAGCGCAGCAATCACGTCATTAGTCTCGTTGCACGGCATCAATGTCACACATGCAGCACTTGTTACGTCATGCAGAAGAGACAGAATAAGCACTCATACGGTACCCACCTCCACGATGTATCCCCTCAGCATTGCATTTGGGTTCATGCAATGGTTACCAGTACCACATATCCATCTGAGAGGCTTCAACATTCAGCTTCGACATTAGGCGGGGAATGATTGTTTATTCTATTGAACATAAGCTTGTTTCACTGATATCCACTCCATTAGAGTTGATGAAATATCATGTCCGGGGTCGGGTTAATGTTTTTTCTGTAACCTAGCCAACGGTAAATGCTGCAACACTGGCTGGTGGGTACCGCTGGCAAGCTATCGTACCACACAGATTTTGGTTTATATAAAGTTACCCCTAAGTAGGTTTAGGGCCTGGTGCACGAATACCAGTTCCAGGCCCAGCGTCCGGATAGGGTTAAGTCCATCAGGTCAATCAGCCATACCACGCAAAATACCTATATTGGATAGACGGCAGGATCTTACTACAGTTGCAAGATTTTAGAACCACGGATGACTGTTGAGCTGGTGGATTATGGTGCTAGCCAAACTGATGGTACGGTTATTGGAAAATTGGTAGGCGCTGTGGCTCCTTGCAGAGTGCGAATGCACCTATGGGAGGGGAAGTAGAGAGAAGATGTTCCTTGGTTGTTTTTCGAGTTCAGGTTTCCTGGTGCTGAGTCCACGCGCATACGAAATGTGGTGCAAAATTTTGTACCAATAGGAGGGTGGTAGCTAGCTGGAGTCAGTTTGAAGATGTCTTAAATTCAAGCAACGGCCATATTGGCATGATTCGCCTCCTATGTGATCTTAAAACCAGGCTTTAATATCTACAATTCAGTCTCCGCAAACACAATATTCATATTTTTGTAGAGCCAAATAGTCCAATCAACGTGACAACAATACATACAATCGGGTCCAAAACATCCAACCGTGACATAGATAGGATAGCTCAGCCAAAGGGGTACACACGACAGCCAACTGAAGATCAGATTTCAGGGGTTGGCCCCCCACTCCTGGCTGGAGGAGCGTCCCAGTGCGAGCAATATCGGCGCCCCTGGTGGGTATTGCTTATTCCTGGTTTCATGCAGCCAAAGAACAACAGAGAGAAAGATATTGTTGGTGGACAAGTATATGCAATCTCTCAATTCAAAATACGATCTGTACTTCGCTGAAGGTGGGCAACTCAAGAGACCGCAGTCGTGAATACCACCACCCTATATTGGGCAAACAACAACTCCAGGGGGGTGATATCCATCAATATAGTGGGCGACTGGAATCTCAAATATGATTTCCCCCCACCATCTCGGGATTTACTGAGCTTCTGTTCGATTGGAATACAGATCTCGTGACGAGGATATACCAAAATTTGTTGCTGTCACTCATAGTCATACCAAAGTCATTTCCCCTCCCCCAGTGCCAGTCAAGAAACGACAGTGTCTCCATATGGCACTACAGTGGAGGGGATGAGACAGTGATACTGGGGTCAAATACTTCTAGATTGATGTGGTTTGTCTGAGACAACCTGGGGGGTATTCTCCTTGCCCATTAACGGCTGAGAGTGGAAGAGCAGTTTTGCAACCACCGGTAATACATACCACATTACACACCATGTATCCTGGCCGGTACATGAACGGCATAGGAGGCCATTTGACTGACAAAACAAACACAGGCGATTCAAGAAATAAAGGCATCAAAATGAGTGCATTGTTCATTCGCCTTTCCCGGGGAGGGTAGGCAGAACTGGTCATTGCAACTTTAGAGAGCGTTGCTACGATGAAATACCCCCAACGCCCCTTTTTTGTGAGATACTACGGGACTGGGTTGCGAGGGTGCAGCTTTACTTATATAGCTTTTGAGGAAGTCGAATACGGGAAGGTGTGACTCACATGGTTACCAGGGGCTGAATTGCAAGAGAGAAGAAATATAAGTATACCAAGACCGTTCACTACTTTATAGTCCGAAGGCTAGGAAATACGGAACTTTCAATACATATGAAATTCAGTGCTATATCCTTTGTCCGATCCACGGATTCACTTATTACATTGTCACCGATATCCTTCTTTGGCTGAGTATTTCCGACTGTAGACGACGTTTAATGTGGCTTTCAGCTTGCTCGTACAGCATGACAGTATAAACTGTCATCCAACTAGGAAACTAGTCATGGAAATGTTAGTATTGACGTAAAGTGGCCTCTACGGAGCTTGGCGCCGAGACTACTGTACTGCTGACTATCGCCTTAGCCCCCAAAAATCTCTTGTGTAACTTCCTAATCGAGGAAGCACCAGTTATGCTGGGGGTACTGGTAGTGGTCCTGCGCGTGCTGGTAGTCACACGTGGCTACCTGTTGGAAACAAGGCTATGAGGGGCGGTATTGTGGTAGGAGTCCCGAATAGTCGCTATGTGTATGTGCGAAACAGAGATGAACTTGAATTCTGATGCTTGAGTATAGAGATCTATTGCTTAGAGAAGACTGCTCTGCTATGATACCGACGAAGAAATCTAATTACATTTTCGCAGGCTCTGGCTGCTTATATCTTTCACTTCTCATGTCACCGATAGCCCCTTTGGGAACAATGTCACTGTTGACCCTTTTTGGCTACCTTGCCACATCACGGGATCGAGAGTATTCCAACACTACCTAGTTCCTCGACTCTGATTTTATCCTACCCCAGTTAAGTGAGTTTCAGGGAGGGGTTTTATTCAGAAACCCGAGTATTGTATCTATGTATAAGATTACGAGGTTAGGGGTGTATTGAGTGTCGCTATAGTCTTAACTTTCTTGTCTGGAAATTTAAATATATGCGGCTTATATCCCTCTCCTGATCGGATTCGTGCCCTTTCTCCAATACCCGACTGGCGAGAGTGTTTCCAACAGCACCACCCGCCACATCGAGGAGGCTCCACCATATTGGTACCCTTTACCCCAGAGCCCATTCTGATTAGACAAGAGCAAAGACAATGCTATCAGGAATTCACAAAATGCTAAGTATATCTCCATAGCCTTTGGCCCGTGATTGTTGCGCTATGTGTCTAAAAGCACCTTGTAGAGAACTTTACATGCATACTGGAAGTGATCGCGCACGCTACTTTGGGATATGCACTATTCTGTATCGCTGCATACACGTGCGTAGTGGGCTAAGTCCATAGACGTATAGACTAAAAAGAAAAAAAACCTATAGTGTGTCGCCTCATACCCTAAGGCTCCCTTCGGGGGAAAGGCGTATAGACAAAAAAAAAACTGTAGTTGTATCGTACCCATCAGATACACTTAGAGGCCGTAAGCTCCCTATGCAGCCACCTGGGATTTGCAGATACAATCCACCACACCCACGCCGGCAGACACCAACCGCGAGCACTTCATTGACATGAGCATGCCAGACTTCACATGTCCACTTTGTATCTGGAGATATTCGGATCTCCATGTATAGCATTCGGCAAGGGCACTACGATTCTTGCTGACGCCCAACTGTGTTGCATTCACTGAGCATGTATTTCAGTCCCCATGAGCAGCAACTCATAGTATACAAGCTACGGTGTTTTGGAATCCATAACACTTTACTAACTAAGGCGTGGGGAGGTGGATACAGACTGGTAGTATGCATCAAGAAATCTGCCGGGTATGTTTACCCTGAAATTTAGATATCTTGAAATTGGCCCTGCTTGCCCAGAGCCCTACTATCTCAACGTCGCTGGATGTCACCTGCATGTAGCTATGCAGTTCAGACGTGCAGGAGCAGTGTACACTCAAATACATGAATTCATGGTTTTGCTCAAGGCCTAGTCGTGGACCCTTCCTCCTAGACGTATAGACTGACTTCAAAAAAAAAAAAAGAGCTATGCATCTTAAGCTTGTATGTAGACCAGCACAATATTACATATTCTTATTCACCAGCTTGGCTAGTTTCCTTCTAGTAGTTGGCAGAAAATCCCGGCCAACCAAGACAGCCCCCGAGGACATCCCCTCTGGCTATATCCGAGCCAAGGGGATGGTGATCCACGGGGTCCCTTGCCATAGACCCGTGGCAAAAATCACAGAGCAATTAGGGGAAGGGCTTAGAGGAAGAAAGGTAGGGATTATGGGAGCACGTT
>Ga0307514_10004682_pt1 | contig 12508 bp, 12 predicted proteins | sample 16_EM_MG_FD_203088 | JGI IMG/M metagenome (GOLD analysis project Ga0307514, IMG submission 203088) | Populus trichocarpa ectomycorrhiza microbial communities from riparian zone in the Pacific Northwest, United States - 16_EM | ecosystem: Host-associated > Plants > Roots > Unclassified | place...
CTCTCTTCCCGCATCAAACAAAACTGCCCCCTTCCACCGGCGGAATCTCCCCCTCTGGCACCTCTGTCAACCTCAATGCCTCATCCACTGAATTCACAAAATGACTCTGGCCCCCCGCAATCTCCACAATCCCACTCCTCATAAACAACTCATGAACTTGGCTTCCCCTCGGCGGCACCCTACTAAAAAACACCCTTACCCCCCTCCCAACATACCCCGAAACAATCTCCTTCAATACCTGCGTCCCACTTCCATCCATCCCGGTCACTCCATGGATATCAAATACCACATTTCCCAACTCTCCCACGCCTCTAAACCGAGGCATTCCTGGGTGTACTCGTGTGGTCCCATATAACTCCAACCTCCGTAACCGGTTCCTCAGCTCACCGGTGTTGGCGAAGGTTAGCGGTTCGGGGATTTTCACGATAAGGCAGCCTTCGATATGCTCAATTTCCTCAGGGAAATCTTCTGCAGATTTGAAAGTATTGGTGTTGGGGACTCGGCCAAGGATCATTATGCGTGCGCGGGTAGAGTGGCGAATGACAGCGACTACAGACGTCCCCACGCCAACTGCCATACCCAACTCCAAGCTCCACACGATCGTCGTGAGAAAGATAAGGAGCATGGTTAGCAGACTCTGAGTATCCTTGATCTTGAGAAAGAACTTAATATCCGCTGGTGCCTCCTCCAGCAATGAGCACGCTACAACCGAGACCATAGCTGACAAGACGCACCGGGGGAGGTAATAAAAGTACGGCAATAAAAAGAAAATACAAGTCATCGTACATAGACTCAGCACCACACTACTCAACGGCGTCTTCCCACCCGTGGCTTGATTGGCTTTACTCCTGCCATACCCCCCAAAAGCCGGCAATGACTGGAAGCAGCCTCCAATGATATTCGCGGTCCCTAGAGCCACCAGCTCTCGATTCGCAGAGATATTTGCATTATCAAGCTTACTCCCCAGACTCTTTGCTGCGACTACGGACTCAAAGAATCCCAAGACAGCAATGAGGAAGGCTGTAGAGAAGTTTTCTTGAAAGTGAGTCATATGCTCATACCGGAATGGAAAGTGGAACTGGAATTTTCCTGAAGAGATAGCACCTAGGATGGATAGGCCGGCTGTGTCCCAAGATAAGGTATATGTAAGGATGGCAGAGAGGATTACAACGAAAAAGCGGTCAGGTAGGAAGACGATGGAGGGCAGGCGCTTCTCAAGACGTAGCTTGAGGACCCTATCACGGTGGATAACTTTAGTAAGGCTTCTACAAGTAGCTATATGGATGGGTAATGGTGCCGTACCTCCCAATCATAATTATCGAGAAAGCCACCACAGCAACAATGAAAGTGAGACGGTGGGCATTCTTGATATTCCTGATTAGCCAGAAAAACTTCGTCATACTACTTGCATGAGTAACATGCTCCTGCCTGGCCAAGTCTTGGAGACCCATCTCGGGGATCAATTGATCGACAAAAATCACCCATCCCACTGCACTTATGAATCCTCTTAATAGAGGCCTAGATAGCACGCTATCCAAGAAGCCTAACCGGACAATACCAGCACAAAGGGCGATTGCCCCAGTCGTTGCAGTGATTACGCTGGCAAGCTGCCCATTCGCGGCATCGCTGCCTTCGGGGCTGTTACCGTGGTGGATGTTGGAGAGGCGAATTGCAGAGCCGAGGAGGAGAGAGCCAGCAGCTTCGGGACCGACTGCCATGGTGGGGCAAGAGCCAAGGATAGCATAGACCTTGAGAAGGAGTTAGCTTCATCTTGAAGAAGTGGAATAGTCGGTCGACCCACCAACGGCTGAATAGCAAATGCGTAGAGACCATGTATAGGTGGTAGATGGGCCAAATTCGTCGACAATGACAATGCTATTGGGATATAAAACGATGCCATAGTGACTGTCCCCCCCATATAATTTCATTAGTGCACATCCCACTTCAACCCCCACCACTCCCCTCACTCCAATGCCACCATGCAGCAATTGGTACTCACTCCCTGACACAATATCCCCCAACAAATAGCTCCGTTTATACTGTCCCATCCAGCTCAGCCCTGGGATGTAATACATCCAATAAACCAAAGTCGGATTCTTCACTCCATGCTGCTCCGCCAATACCTGTGTTGTTTTTCCTCCTCCCATTAACGGCCATCTACTACTTCCACTCCCACTCGCACTCCCACTTCCGCTCCCGCTCCCGGCAGATTCTATTGACACCCGGTCGCCAGGTAGCCGACTGGGGCCGAAAGCGGGTGATGCCCCTCCTGGAGGTGAGTGCTGAGGCATAGGGCTAAATGTACCATGGTGGCAGGGACCTTCATGGGGCGGAATGTCGGTGTACTGAAGAAGACGAGTGCGAGTAGTGAGATTCTTGGGATACAGGGCCTGCGAACTGGGAGCGTGAGGAGTGCTGGGGCAAGACATGGCCACTGGTGGGCCGTTGGGGACCGTTAGTATCACTATTTATATTGGTCTTTATATAATGGGGTAAGTCTAGATCCGCGATTATTAGAGTAGATATACCAACGGAAAAAAAGCGAAAGAAGCAAGGAAGCAAGCAATAAATAATGGCCTCGACCCGCTTTTAAACAGAATGTGGGTACAAGTACCTATGCAGAATGAGAAGAAGGAATTCAGGCACATGTACAGTACATACAGTACGAATACTTAGGTAGGTACGATAAATCCAGTGCCGCAGATGCAGTTGAGCTTAATTGTTATGGGAGCCCCGGCCTGGATTGCAGGTACCCTTGCCGTCCGCCAGGGGCAGCAGGGAACTATCAGTACGTCCTATTCGATAGACGGCTTGGGATTTGCAGTGGAGCTCAGCAGGCACATTTATCACAGCGCGTCATACTCTAAATGAAGCTTACATACGGATATTGGTAGAGTACATATTTCGCTCGATCAATTTATAATTACAGTAGTTTACCACTAAAAACACCAGATCGGTAGCCGGGGCTGGCCGCTGGTAGAGAGAGTACATGGTTCAGTGAGTAGGTCCAGGTGACCAGGTGTGTCAAGTTTTACATGCTCCCAATATTGCCTACAAGCTGTCTAGCAGGCGGCAACTTCTTTACTGATCCCATCAGTATCGAGCGCAGCGCATGCAAGGCCGATACCCCAATTGAGCATCTGGTTACATGTACAGTACTTGTGGAATGAGGCTTTAATAACATGCGGCGGCGGCGGAGGTACATGTAGTAAAAAAAATTTTCTAAAAAGAAAAGGTAGTGGGAAAAAAAAAAAAAAAAGAGCGAGGTTACTTAAGCAACGATCCCAACCAACGTCCCCCTCCATGTCACAGGCACATATATTTCTATGTATGCATGTGTATGTACGGAGTACTTCCCTATCTATGTACTATCAATCGCTTGACGCACCCTTTGAAGATGTCAGTGTACCTTAATATGTGAAAGTCGATCGCAATCCTACTACTTACACATAGCATGGTCAGGTCTTTAAGCCATTTGACATTCCATTAATCAATTCCATCATCAAATACACCTCCAAATTGGTCACTGGATATTTATGTATGTTCGACCCACAAGATCCGAGCGAGAAGCCAAACTCCATGCTATACCATTTACATCCATATGAGAAGATTTCCGCTGTACTGGAACCTATCGGTTTGACAAAAGTTTTTTTTTTTGAGTCTATACGCCTTTCCCATGAAGGTATCAGTTTGACATTTTTTTTTTCTTTTTTGAGTCCATACAGAAGGGCTTATTCTCATACACAGACTTGTAAACTTTATTTGGGAATGCTTGGTATTTGTCAATTCTCAAAGCATTCCCGAATAAAAAATTTCCAGTTTGGGCACGAGAACACCTTAGGCTATGAGGCGGCCTCCCTTTAAATGTTTGGGTTTACACACGGGACAACATGTGCGCAGCCTCCCGAACCTATGAAACCCATCTCACACCTGGGTCCCTCCGGCTGCTTTCGCCTATCCGGCACGCCACCACCACGTGCGCGCTTCGGCCCGTATCAGTTTGACAAGCTCCGGATTGAGCTGCATTCGTACAAGGGGTAGAGATCTTCCAGTGGTTGTTTCAATACAAGTTTCTGAGTACACCGTTGAAATATGCAGCTTCAACTGGGGTTGATAAGCCCACCACACTACCGTAGTACTAGTAATCCCATTCCCCTGTATGCATGTACATTATATACGGTATACCCAATCTTGTTATATCAGATTCAGGTCCAGGCACAGCACAAGAATTGCATACATCTTTCTGCCTCCAATCAGGCAATGGGCTGCCCCTCCATAAGGATGACACAGGCACCGAGGACCTGATGAACTTGACTATAGTAACAGGGATATAATTTTTGAGAGGAAAGGTTCCTCCGACCCTGGGAACACTGGAAGGTGTTTTCGCAAGATGAGGTTGCAGTCTTAAATAAGACAATCTCTACGGCCTGTGATGCGAGTAGCTGCATCCAGTTTGCTGTGGCGGCCAACAGCAACACCTCAGTCACACCTCGGGCATTTTGTAGGATCCCTCCATTCAGAATCCTAGAGTATTGTATGTACCGGTATGTTCTGTCCAATTTATACTGCTGACGACAAAGTCTAAATAAAACCGAGCTTTACTGAATTTGCACTAGCACTGGAAAGTGTGGCAACCGTTAACTTGTAAGGACGACTTAAGTAAAGAATCATCTCGGCCCACCACCATTCAAGCACTCCAATAATTAAAGGCGACGGAGAGCTGGTCTTAAACCCAAACGGGGATGACAATGCACATAGCAGCTATTGTTGATTCCCAAGATACTCTGAATCCCAATTTGTTCGTGTGACCAGTTCCTGGTAGTGCTTGGGTGAGTCAACGGATGGAGCATACTGTGTCAGGTTAGAGTAGCTTCGAAACTCCCCGATTTGTGGACTGAGTGCTACAACAACCTAGCACTATATTAGCCATACCTTGCTTCAAGCAGGCGAAAGGTCCAAAATGTTGGGCCTCTGTTGCCCAACGCCACTGAAGTTTGCGTGAGGATGCAGGGTATCCTTTAGGGTCCCACTGCAATTGAAAGCTGCTGATACAGATTTGGTTCTTGGGTGTAACTTGGAAACAAAACGGGTAGGCATGGCCGCCCTCATCGGTTCCAAATGCTTCATGCCAAACCTGGTTGAGAGCCTTGTGGAAAGGGCCCCTGCAACAGCCTAGATGGTGCTACGGAGTACCTAGAATCTGCTGTGGAGAGATTTTGATACTATGTATGCGTGTTTGGAGGCCGCGCACTTCCTCTGTATTTCGACTGTCGGCGTTAACGTTTGGAAGTGTCCGGGATCCCGGCACTGGCATGCTGTGGGACTAGTCTGGTTGGCACTTGCGGGACTACTAAGAGTATCCGTAGGTAATCTGATGATAGATAAGAAAAGCAATATATCAGGCTCGGTTCAGTGGTATATAAAATTCACTCACTGAAAGGGATGAAATATGTTATACCTAGGCCGTGAGGGTAAAGCAATTGGGGGATCAGAAAATCAAAATTGATGTGGACAGGTACCAAGTTACCCTGAATAATATCACCAGGGCTATGACCAGGCAGTGCCGTGGCGGAAATTGTATGCGGACGCATAACTGTAGTGGACCCACACAAAGCGGGGTATGAGATCACCAAGTGGTGTTGCGTACAGGCATACGTCGCAAATTGTATCAACCCTGACCCATGGAGTTCGATCGGGCAAATATACCCTCGAGTTAGAGAACTGCATAACCAGCACAGATTGTATGAACCCTTGCGCACCATGCCACTCTTAACTACCTATTCTTGGAACGGACCAAGAATAAATAACCATAGATTTAATTAACTGCTTTACAGGGTTCGTAAAATACAACGCGCATGTGGTAGGAGTCGAGTCACGTGACCGGAATACTTGTAGTTTCCTCATAGCCTTAGGCTCCAAAAAAAAACTTTGTTGTAGCCTGCCAAAAATGAGGTGGCCTCTAAACCAGAAACAGTACAGCAGACCCGTGTCATGGCCCCCTTCACTTTGATTGGATTTTATATAGCAGGTATAAGATCTCGCCGCGCCTTCCTGTGTGAGGGTGTAGACTTAGGTAGTACGTGACGCATGTGTGGGGCTAACAAGATTACTCCACATCCTGGCGAAAGTACGGACTAATTTGCGACCTCCCACATACATAAGACATGCAGGCCAATATCAGGATATGCAATATGGATCTATACCTCTGCATTGTACCTATATTTCAGATTAGACTCGACGGCTGGTGGTACAATCCCCTCCATCCTCTGCAATTTTGTGGCCTCAACTTGGGGGGTTTATGCAACCTTATACATTCTCCGTACATGGCTCAAAAAGATAAGTGTCGCAAATACCACCCCGCTGGAGCAACAGACTTTGTATGGCGGCGGTATTTAGATGTGCTGTACATACAGTCTAGTCTGGCTGCACTGCCCCTCGTAGCATACAGTCATGCAGAGGGGACAAGTTCCCATTTTACTACATGCTAAGCGTCCGGTTTATTAGTCTGATTGGCATAGGTAGTCTGGTTGGCACAAGCCCCCCGCCAAACGGGTGGCCGGCACAAGCCGCTCGTAGAGCCCGGTTTATATGCTTAGAAGTTTGCAAAGAACACTTAATAGCTATAGTCAGGTTGCACGTGCCTAATAGAGGAAGAGGATGAAGAGACTACTAAGCAGGGCAGGGGTGACGTGCAGATTAGGGTGGCATCTCTCTATGAGAGGCCAGACTAGAGTGACATTCTTGTCATATACTTCTTGATCAGGAAGTCACTCAGAAAGCACTTATTTATTACCAACTTTTGGCCAGGATTGTATGTTGTGCCAACCAGGCTAGCCCGCAGGAATAAAGGGATTGGTGTAGCAAGTTGTAGTCTCGGCACCAGACCTTCGTAGAGGAGCAAGTGTAGCAAGTGAAGCAGGTGGAGCAAGATTGGTGATAGTCTCGTGACCAGACTAAGTTGATCCTTAGGCACCTTCCCAGGGCACAAAAAAAAGCCCGTCTCCATAAATTGGTTGGGTGTTGTGCCGAAGATGCCTTGATTTTGACGAATGTCAAATCATTGTTGAAACGACCCAATGACATGGGTACTTGAGATCAAATTAAAAATTTTCCGCGTGGGACCATAAGCGAGATTGGTTTCTATTTGACTTATCGGTTCAACCTGGGGACGAGAGACTACCGTACACTGTGGGGGTGCAACCAGACTAACTGTGGGGTTGGTGTGGGGTTGGGTGCGAGACTGCGCTACGAGATTGACCCTGTGGATTAGTTTGTGGTTTGTGGATACGGACTTTTGCAGCCGCCAGGGGCAACCAGACTACCAGTAGGTTTTATTTCTTTTTCAAACCAGACACCGGGAAACGAATGGTCAGTCTTTGCTGTATTTGGGTTAACGGCTGATACGGGATCTGGGTACTAGCGCTGCGTGGTCCCCCTGTTAATACTTCTACGAGGGATAGTGCAACCAGACTATGTTAACAGAACGGAGTAGAAGCAAACGGAGTAAAACGGGCAAGTGTAGATAGGTAGTCTAGTTGGTGGGTAGTATGAGTGGAAAAATAAAAGGATAGCAACCCGAATCGAACCGTGGTTGTTCCCGTGAGTTTCCAAAGATTATAGAAGTACCCTTTTTGGCCGCCCGCATGGTAATGTCTGGTAAAAGGCAAGACATTAGTTCTGTTACGCCGAGCCAGGTACTGTAACTATGTAGCAAGCTATGCTAGATATATATCGCACTGGAGACAATGATGTCGCAAGACTTCTACCTGCCTGACTAGAGATGCCATCGGAAGAGGTGGGTCCTGTTATCAGACTAACCAGCTAGAGCAGTGGAGTGGGCGAGGTCAGGTACCTATGTACGGTATGTACTGTACTCGAGGTGGAGCTGACAGATATCCATGCAGGGAGAAACGCAGGGAGAGGGCAGTCTGGTTGTGCAGGGAGAAGGCTGGTCCGGTACTTGTTTGTGCATTGCAGCAAGGCACTCCACGGACGTAACGTTCTCCACGTTGCAGTCCCGAGCGGTGCTCTTCATTAGCTCTCCATCTGAGTCCAACCCCCCTCCCCCCGATGATCCTGACAATATTAGCTAGAGCCCACATCATTACTTAAGTACCTATTCCAAACGTACCTTCTCTCCTGGAGCATTGTGTCGTATTTTGTCTCATTTCATTGCTCTCCCCACACTTCCATCCCCGCCACACGACGTTCATATCTCACGCCTGGGTCTCTGCAGTGGAGGGATACTGCGACAGATTGGTATGTAGGTATAGTTGTACATGGGAAAAGGTAAACAGTTACTATAGTGCAAGAAGTGTGTCGGCTCGCTGTTCCCACCTCCCCCCCCCCCCGACCGACAGTAGCATTGCCAATTTGCCATAGTAATCGGACACCGAAGCAGATAGACCCCAGAGACAATCAAAGACTGCACCCGTACGCAAAGCGCATGATCTAAGCACTTGTGCTCATCACTCATATCTCAGCAAGGCTCGGCAGCAAGTGGCTAAGCTGGAGACTCCCCCGTTTATCTCTGGACCTCATCCCATCCTGTCGCCATCGCCCTTCTAAACCACCCATCCATCACTGCAACCCCCCGCTGCTCTTCCTCCAGTTGGGGAAAAATTCAACTTTCCAGGTCGCTCTATACACGGTTACCTATCCCCCGCTTTCTGTCTCTCCCATTTCTTATTCCCCATCATCAACCCCCTACCTAGCAGCCTAGCCGACCAACCGGTTTCAATACATCACATTACAACCACAAAGCAATCAACACACATCGCCTCAGCCCTACTACATCTTGAACCCAGAACTCAACACCAAGGTGCATTTCGCTTCGCGTAGCAGGGTGCCATCTTGCGCTCGCATCCCGCGTTAGAGCCCCTATTAACCAATCCTCAGTCGTCAAATTAGTTAGCCCCCCTCACCGGGTGTTCTTTGGGTCGGGCTCGAGTGTTAGACATATCATCTGTTTACCTCCCCAGTGTTTGGTGTCCTCTATAGCATCATAGCCTTTCGCGAAAGGCGCGGCTGGGTTCAACAACAACTTCCAACCCCTGCTAGTCACAAGGCAGCAGGAGGCTTCGTAGTTATACTTGTTACGAGGCTGCACATCAACATCTATTATTACGTCCAACAGCGCATCCAGGCTTCTCTAGCGATATCAAAGAGAATCACTGTAGCTACTGCTTTGCGACATCACAGTCTCAACCTAATAGCCAAAGCACACTGACGGACTATAATTTAGGTGGACTTTACATCTTGACTGACTTACAATTTGACGGGCCTTATAATACTTGATCCCTTTCCGGCTGGACCGTGGTATAAAACCTTTCTTGCTACATCGACGGCATCAGATTAATTGGGGAAGATATATCACGACCCACCCACCAGCGGCTTTTACCTGAAACGCTGCTGTTGGCATAAAAAGGAGCACAGAAGTTTCACTTTTCCCAGCCTTTAATCATATATCATTTCAGGATGGGGAATTGCTTCTCTAGTGAAAGAGACGATATTGAGGCAAGGAAGCGGACTGCAGTTATCGATAGAAGAATTGAAGATGATGCACGAAGGCTGAAAAGGGAATGCAAGATTCTCTTATTGGGTAAAGTTTAAAGCGAAGGAGATGGAGGAGGGTCTATTGGCTAATTTTACTGAACAGGTTCTGGGGAGAGTGGGAAGTCCACTATCGTCAAGCAGATGAAAATTATTCACCAGAACGGATATACCATCGATGAGCTTGCAATGTATCGGCTGACAATATACAAAAATCTGGTGGATTGCGCGAAGGCCCTCGTAATGGCACTCCAGAAGTTCGAAATAGATCCAGTGGTTCCCATCAATAGGGTCTGTCTGCATTGGAGCCTCGTACATTGTGGATTTCAAGCTCACGGTTGAGATACAGGAATACGCCGAATTCATTCTGAATTATCATGTTGACCCGGATCCGAATTTGCCAGTAGATCCAATCCTCGGAACTGCGGTGGTATCTCTGTGGAAAGACCCTTGCATTGCCCAGATTATGGAGCATCAAAGCGAGTTTTATTTGATGGACTCGGCACCATAGTGCGTAATATCCTTTTCAGATGCAACTATAAACTAGAGCTAACCTGATACAGCTTTTTTGACGAGGCGCCACGAATAACACATCGGGATTATATTCCTAATGAGAGTGATGTGCTACGAGCACGAACGAAGACAACTGGAATATACGAAACACGGTTTGCCATGGGACAACTTAGTATTCAGTAAGTGGCTTAATACGGAAGTTGGAGGACCGTAAGCTGATGAATTGCAGCATGTTTGATGTTGGTGGACAACGGAGTGAACGGAAGAAATGGATTCATTGCTTTGAGGCAGTCACCTCTATCATTTTTTGTGTTGCTCTAAGTGAGTACGATCAGGTGTTGTTAGAGGAGTCCAATCAGGTATGTCCAAGCCGCAAAGTTGCACGAATGATAGGGCCGAAAGTCTGACGAAAGGGGGAATAGAACCGGATGCTTGAGAGCCTTGTATTATTTGATTCAGTAGTCAATAGTCGGTGGTTTGTCCGAACTAGCATCATCCTTTTCCTCAACAAGGTGGATCTGTTCCGGTCCAAGCTGGGGCGAATACCACTTTCCAATTATTTCCCGGACTACTCTGGCGGAAATGATGTGAACAGGGCTGCGAAATATCTCTTATGGCGGTTTAACCAGGTTAACCGAGCGCACCTTAATTTGTACCCACAGTAAGTTCACAGCCCCAGAGCAAATCCTCCTATTCACATACTGACGGTATTCGCAGTCTAACACAAGCAACCGATACCTCTAACATCAGACTGGTATTTGCAGCAGTCAAAGAAACCATTCTACAAAACGCCTTAATAGAATCTGGTATCTTATGACTCCCTGAAGGGGGGCTGTAATATGACTTCTTTTGTACAACGAAATTGTTTGGTCGTGTTTTTCAATTTTCTTGCTCGGAGCTGTTGTTGCAACTCTCATTATCCCCCTCTCGAGTCGCGAGATCCCTACCCCACCCCCTCTCCCATTGTACGCCTTTTTACTCACCACAACCGTGGTAGTTTGGTGACGGGGTATGAAAAGAGACAAAGAGTGCAAGCTTTTTTCAGTCTCGGGTCTCTTCTACCTTAAAAGCCTAAGGCTATTGCAAGTGTTTTGGGGTTCGTTCTGTTTTTCTTTCTATTACGGGTACAAAACACTGGTGCATTTTTTTTTCACGCGTCGACGTTTTCATCATTGGAGTTCTGGCGAGGGTCTTGAGCACTCGCAATTGTGTATGGCTTTTGTTGTACCTTTTTGTCTGGTTTTTTCTCATCTCGGTTTGAGCCAAGGTCCGAGCTTTCCGAATCGGTCTTGAAAGGGGGAGGGAGGATACAGCTTTTTTTTCTCGGGGCTTTTTCGAGTCAGTTCACTCTTTGCTCTCTTTGCTATAAGATTGCTATTTCTTTATTTACTTTCAATCTTAAAATTTCACAACCTAACTTGTTTTATTTGACGACCTCTTCGCTGCATGTGCACACTTATATTTTTTTCTTTTCTTTTTTCATTGTGGGGGGTAGCTTATTTCTTTCCTAAATTTCCTCTCTTTGCTTCCCTTCCACAGGTGTGCACTTTGGGGGGGTTCTTTCACCTTTATTAAGGGGGGCGGTGAGCAGTACAGGATAATTGATGGGAGCATTGTGAATGCTAGATGATCAGTTGATGTACGAGCATGAGGGCAATAAAAATCGATAATGGGCGCTGAGAATGATCTGCCCTTGACCTTGCAAACTGCAGCATATACTCTACATAAGTACTCTCACATACACCATACTTGGCTGATATCAAGCAGCCTATGGACCTTACGAGGCAATTTCTGGGGGCCCAAAGTGCCTCATGATCTACGCTTCACGGTTAGCTCGGTTGCATGTCCAATATTAGTGGTGCGGGGAATACTGCTCTTATGTTAGCTTCGATTGTGTTTGAAAATTTTCTGAGCAAAAGTAAAGTACTCCTAAGTACCTATCAAAGCATGTATCTGACGATGGCCTATATTTTTTTTTTTTCCTCCATTGCGTCTTAAGGCGTTGGGGTTCTTGGTATGTGGGTGTGAGTGGGGTGTGTGTGGTGGGGTGGAGGAAGTATGCGTTTTACATTCGTTCATCGTTATGGAGGAATTGCGGTAAAGAGTCGGTAGGTAGGGATGTCTATGGGATGTCAACCGTTCGGCTGCTCTAGTCTGGTTGGTTGCTCGCTACCTGAATTGAGTAGTTGAGTAGGACCGCCTAGTCTGTTTACTGTACACAAAACTCTCTCACTGCTGGACACAGCACAGCAGTCTTGCAGACCTGGAGAACCCACCCCCTAGGTAGACTACCCCCTAGGTTGCAGTTATATCTCTCGACCAGCCCACTGATTGAAGAAGCAGTACCTACTTAACCCCAAGCACCTCTGCAGCAAATTAATACCACATCCTCCCCCCAGCACCTTCGTCCCCAGTCGAGCTCCCAAAAGGAAGTTCTTATCAG
>Ga0307514_10004683_pt1 | contig 12505 bp, 11 predicted proteins | sample 16_EM_MG_FD_203088 | JGI IMG/M metagenome (GOLD analysis project Ga0307514, IMG submission 203088) | Populus trichocarpa ectomycorrhiza microbial communities from riparian zone in the Pacific Northwest, United States - 16_EM | ecosystem: Host-associated > Plants > Roots > Unclassified | place...
TTCAGCAATCCTCATCGGCACGTGGGACTTTCGAATTTATATACCATTGGATTTATTCGGACTCCCCCATCCTTCGCCTTTCTTATTTAAACGGACAGACCGCTTAGGTTCCCGTCCAAAAAATGCATACAGTCTCCCCCGTACCCGATTTCGACGACTCGGAGAAAGTAGACCAGTACATTCAGGACAGGCGTGTGTTGGGCGTATGTCTTCTCCCATCTTTCCTCATGCTCATGCTCAACGTCTTGATAGTATGAGCCTCTCTTGCAGCCAGCCTTTCTTAGACATGAGGTCACTTCTACAGATAGGGCAAGGCGCACCATTGCCGTTGCACGCTACAACGCGGCTCGTATCCTTGCCGGTCAGGATGATCGCGTCCTCGTCGTTGTTGGGCCATGTTCGATCCACAACTCAGATCAGGCCATGGAATACGCCAAACTCCTCAAGTCAAAAATCCCAGACTGGCCTAATTTATGTATCATCATGCGCTCTTACTTGTAATTTATTTGACCTTCAATTTGTGCTAGCCACTTGACTGACAAATTGTTTTTATAGCGAGGTATATCTCCTCTTACAGAACAAGGACTAGGATGCTCACAATGACACTAGAAACCACGCACTACTGTTGGCTGGAAAGGTCTCATTAACGATCCTGACATCGATGGTTCCTTCAAGATCAACAAGGGCCTCCGTATGGCTCGCCAGCTTCTTTGCGATCTCACAGACTTGGGCGTCCCCGTTGGCTCTGAGCTTCTAGATACCATCTCACCTCAGTACATCTCCGATCGTGAGTAGCTCTTCACGATTTTCTTTTTTCACGCAGTGGCTTGATGGTGTGAATCTTTGGTGCGTCTCATCTGAGATCTTGCCTTATCGATTCTTTAATCTTATCCATACTTTCGATTCCCCGAATCGTCTCGATGACTGACTATTTTTTGGCCACCAAGTGATCTCTTGGGGTGCCATCGGTGCACGCACGACCGAATCCCAGCTTCATCGGGAGCTTGCATCCGGTGTCTCCTTTCCCATCGGATTCAAGAACGGTACAGACGGAAGGTTCGTTGTTCAATCCTAATTACTAATTCACTTTTAAAGTTTGAATGATGACTCACACGTACATCCTTTCTAGCGTAACGGTGGCCATTGATGCGATGCACTCTGCCTCCAACCCACATGCCTTCATGGGCGTGACCGAACAGGGCCTTGCTGCAATTGTCAAAACCCGGGGTAATCAGGACGTGCACGTCATCTTGAGAGGAGGGACGAAAGGTCCAAATTACTCTGCTGAGCACGTGAAGCAGTACGCGCAGGACATCGAGAAGAAGCAAAAACAAGCAGGGGTTGAATCTCCGTTTGCAAGTCTAATGGTCGATTGTAGTCGTAAGCCACCGATCATTCCATTCCTTCTCCCCCATCATTCTCACCTGTGTCTCTCCCCTTTTTTAAGACGGCAATTCACAAAAAAATCACAACAATCAGCCCCTCGTTCTTCGCTCCGTCTGCGAGCAGCTCGCCGATGGCGAACGACACATTACAGGTGTCATGATTGAATCACACCTCCGCGACGGGAGGCAGGACGTTCCCCTATCAGGTCCAGCAGACTTGAAGTGGGGTGTGAGTATTACTGATGCTTGTGTAGAGTGGGAGAGGACAGTGGTGATGCTGGATGAGTTGGATAAGGCAGTTCAAAGGCGGAGGGAGGGGTTGATTGAAAGGGGGGTGATGTTGAAGCCGGCGGCGGCTAGGTTCAACAGCGAAGGGGTTGAGGGGGTGCATCTTGCTTGCTGCAACGGTCACACCCAGGAAGTTGCAGCGTAGTCCTTTTCTCTTCTCTCGTCCAACAGCCAAAGCTACGACAAAAGACGAGCGTCGTTGCCCACTGTTTTTTTTCTCTTGTAAACGATTTGTAAATCATTCCGTCCTCCAAACCCTGCATCATCTATCGCATTATTGACTTCTTAATTTTTCCAAACTGCCGCCTGATCGCACGACCTACTGACATCAGATTAATTTTTTTCCATTACAAGAACTTTTTCATATTTGTGAATCTGAACGGGATGTGAGGCCTTGAGGACTGAGCAATCCTTGCTTAGTTTAGTGTTCACAATTGTACTTAAGGTCGTTCAACTCTGAATCCCCTTTCAGGAGTACTCTCGAATGTGGACGTTGATTTTTACTTGAAAGAGACATGTGGAGAACAACAATAAGAAATTTAAAAGGATTTATACCGCCGACACAAAACCAACTAACAACGATTTGGTTTCTGGTCAATCAGAAATTGGAATGAAGTGCGTTTGTGATTCTATTATGATTCGGATATACCAATCAAACTATGTATACGTAGGCACAATCGGAACCTTGAAGACGATTGTGTGTAATGCACATTATATGTGTATATTCTCTTCCAGGAGGATTGTAACGAGGTTATTCTATGAGGATTGCACGAGATTGGGATTAAATCATTACGAGAGTGTAATACAACATTTTTCGGTAGGTAGGGCTCATTACACTTCTCAGTAAGAAAATGTATTCGTGCTTTCTTTTTTTTTTTGGAGGGGGGGGAGAAATGGGCGGTACAATGGAGAAGGGAACAGCCGCTGACATGAAAGGCAATACTTCTCTTAAAGTTTACTAGAAAGGTCCAGAGCTATTTTGCCATGTTCAAATCCCAGTCTGTGGTGTGCGGTGGACTCTTTGTATTTTTGAGTGGCCTCTTCATGTTCTCCTTTGTCAGTATGAACGTCTCCTTGGAGCTTGGCCAACTGTCCAGCTGCCAGGTGAAAGTCTTGCCTGGCGTTGTGTTCTTCCACTTTTTGATGGGCCAGAGCCATGGTTCTATGGTAAATGGCTTTCTGGTGAGATTTCTGAGACTGAGCAAAGTGTCCTCGAGCGCTTTCATGATGTCCCGATTCCCACCGGAGGTTGGATGTGGCAAAGGCAGCATCTCCGGCATTTTCGTGAAAGGTTGCAAGACGAGCGTGTTCCGCTGCATCATAATGAGGTAATACTAGTGGATATGCATGAAAATAAGGTGATAGAGCGACAATGAAGGCCTACGAGAATTCGAAAGTGCATTGCTAAGACAAAGAAGTAAGACAGCCATGCGTATCGAAAAATGTCGAATGAACATGGTGAAAAGACTCTGATACAAGAAGAAATGGGTCAACTAGTTGGCAAATGCAGCCTCGGATTGAAGAAAAACTTACTTGGTGTGCGACCGGAGCGCAGACTAATAGTTGTAGAAAAAGTATCAGGAAGAGACCGGCTCTGAGAAATTCTTACTTGGCTGTGACATTGGATGACTTTATCTGAAAGCCAGGGATCATGATCATATGGTGGTTTCAGGCTTTCAGAGTCCTATCAGGTCCTATCTGTGGAAGAGTTTCGAATCTCTAAATTAGGCGTGTTTTGAACAATGATGCATTGATCGCTAAAGTTGATTACGTGCAACGGCATGCAAACCGATATTGCTTCACATCCATTGTGTTTACCGAGTATAACTGTCGTAATTGGTTCTGAAATGTCTGGGGGTGATGTATATGTGATTTTTTTAAAAGAAATTTGAGTCAATATCCTCATCTTGGGAAATTGGAACTCCGCTTGGAGACGCATTGAAATGCGCGAACCTGCGCGAGCTCTGAGCTCAACTGTTGTAAGCGTGCCATCACCATGTGCTACTGTACCATTTCAATCAATTCGTCGGGAGGCTGTGACCAACACGTTAACCAGCCTTAACCTCTTTTTTAATCCCTATTTAAAATTAGTATTTTTAGGATAGGCAGACGGGATTTCTCTGATTACTCGCCCAATATTCGAGTACATATAATACACGAAGTAATACTTATTGCTACACAAAAACCGGAAGGTTGTTGTGGAAACCTGGGATATTTTGCAAAATTTTTTGCAATACCCTAAATACTAAATTCAGGAGTTTGAAAGAAAGATGCCTTGGCGCTACATGGTAGTTATGTAGAGTTATCCAGCTCAATCGTTTGCCGTAAAAATCTGGTTTTATGTATATTGGAAAATGGCAATCATAGTGTTCTGTATCATTAGAGTACCGGGCTATGTGGCATTCTGTAGACAGAATGATAAGCGCAATGATAATGATGTACTGCTCAAGTCGATATTTGGACTCACGGTGTATATGTTTAAACTAGGAATGGAATTAGATCTCAAAGTCTCCTTGACTTGCCCTTACTTGACTCTTGCCGTGAGTTCCATCATTTTTCTTAAGCTCTCCATCGAAGGCTGTCCAAAGTTCTCGCGCATGTTTTTCACCTTGCTAGAAGAAGATATTTAGTTTCAGGTCGTGGAACGTAAAATTACAGCGATTAAGGGTGCAAACGGTTGGAGAGTAGACAACTCACCGTAATAAGATCGTTTATCTGTGTTGGGGTTAGCTCGCCCGCGCCAAGAGTACGTATACCCTGGACAATCGGGGATGTTGAGTCTGAACCAGGGTCCGGAAAGGAGAATATAAGGAGGAGTCGGAGGGGTGTTGAAGCTTCTTCTGGAGGGGTAGCATCGATGAAATGGTAGGATGGGGGAATCTGAAATGCTGGGTAGTTAATAATAATAATAAAAGATAGGAATAACGACGTACGGTGTTGAGTGTGATGCACAGAGGCCATCGATTCTTCCCCTCGAGAACTTCGCCTTCGTCCCAGTAATTTGATAACTCAAAATCAGTCGAAAGGTGGCGCGTGTCGAATGAGCTTTGTGCCTCCACATCTGCGTCGATATCAACGTCCATAATATCCCCTCGTTTAAGTGCTCCTCCCATGACCCCACCGCTGCCCGCCTTCGGTTCCAGAACGGATGCCCGATACTCGACGCTCCTCGTCCTGGGTACTTTTGTATCACAAAGGGCCGCCCGGGCTGCGAGAAAGAGCGCATCAAAGGCGTTTCCACCATCTGAAAGGATGACAAGATCAAGGTGGAGAGCCCAAGATTTCAGACGGGGTATGATAGTGAGGTTGGATGGATGGAGAGACGGATGACAAAATATATTGCTGAGGAGAACAGTGTATTCTGTTTGCAGATCATCGAGGTGGGAAGAAGTAAGCGATGGGTAGGCTGAGGGGGTGCTGAGCTTTTTCTTTGTGGCGATATGACCTTGTGATAATTACTACTCACCAGGTGACGGTACAGACAATCCTGCCACCATCTACACCCTCATTCCCAGGTCCAGTGGATTCGACTTCTAGCTTCGTTGCAGCGAGGATGTCAGTCCCACCAGACCCATCGTGCGCGTTCCGCCCAATGCTCAGGCGTGCGCTGCCGTTCGCCATGGGTGCTACACCTGTTTGAAGTGCAACAGTCCGAAAGGCGTATGGAGACCTCCCATCTGCGCGTGAGGGCGTCTTGGAAACGATACCCGCTTGAATGTACGATTTTTCAGCTTTGGAAAGCAGTATTGGGAACGTCGGGGCCATTGCAAAGTAAAAATTGCTAGCTAAGGCGAAGGTATAGAAATTTCTGGCGGGCCGGACAAAACAATACAACATAGTGCACAGCATAAAATCGATATTATAATGACCTGATGCAATTCATGATAATCACTTAATGCCCTTACTCCTCGACACCACAGGCAACGAAATCCCAACACCACCAACGGCTGACTGCATATTCAAACTACCCATACGAGACCTGCTCCTTGCAGAAGGAGCAAGCGGCACCCTGAAATCTTTTGTGTCATAATCCCATGTCGCGAACAACCTGGCATCAGGCAAGAGTGGCTTTGGGACGCCATCTTTTCCGTTCGCAACTGTGGCGTCTTTGGACGAGAGGGGCCCGCCTGCGCTGACACCGTCGGATCCAACGTTGGTGTTGGAATTCCAGGGAGCCGGAATACCAGGACCATATGTGAGAGATTTTGCACCTCGGTTCAGCAGCGGAGGATGTGAGAGGCGGCTCGTCCGTGAGTGGATTGCGGGCTAAATATAAAAATGCAGGGGGATTACGTGAGTAACGGTTATTTTTTTAAAACAATGCAATGCGTTGACGCACTGGAAGGACACGCAATGCTAAACTCGGAATTTGCGACGTTTGCTGGCTGATAAACGGTGCTATTCTCTCGATCGAGGATACCGGTCGGGGAATTGACTGAGGTAACTTGAAGTCTTTCTCCTTGCTATCCTTACCTTTATCCGTATTTAACGACTCCCCGATAGGTACGGGATAGGAAGGTCCTATTGTGGACACCCGTGGTGGAGAAGGGGCTACACTCCCAAAGAGCGTGTCTGCAGGGTTATAGCGGGGGTTCGCTCGCCCTTGTGTAATTAAGGCCATGGCAACTTTATGTCGTGAGGGGTTCAGAGATGGCAGTTCGGACGGTGGGGGATGTGTGAGGATGTGATGGTATGCCCCAAGGAGGGAAGGCTCAATTTGAAGAGTCGGAAGGCGATTTTGACGGGCTTGAATCGAAGGTGGTGGCGCAGGTGGAAAGGCAGATGGAAGGTGTCTGTCTGAGATGGAGGCGAGTGAAGATTGAGAATAGGGCACTTGAACCAGGAAGTCGGACGCTGCCGCTGTGGTCAAGGACTGAGAAAGGGTAATAGCAGATTTTTCTGCAGCTGCGGCGTCGGAGACTTGTGGGGTAGATAAGGGTGTTGCTGAGGATTGGGGATGAGGGGTAGAAATTGGATCTTCAACAGGTGAGCCCGGTGTCTCTTCCACTATGGAGGGGAAAGGAGGTAAAAAGTGTGGGATATACTCGGGTGGCTCCCAATTTGGCAGTCGCGGTCGTTTTCGTTTGGGTGAAGATGGATTAGAGATGGGTGATAAAGGTAATGGAGGTGTCGATGGTCGAGATGGGAGACGTTTTCGTGGAAGGGCGCTCATCGGACTAGGCCATGTCTCATCCACGTCCATGTCTTGCTGTTCTTCGACTAATAGTGTTGAGTCGTACATATCAACGTCTTCTTCTGAGCCACTCCCTCCCTCTTCAGCAAAATTGAGTTCTTCGGAAAGAGGCGTCGGACAACGCCCGTATTCAAGTAAGATGACATCGTCCTTATCCTGCCTCAATCCTTCTGCAAGGTGGGCTGAAAAAGAAATGGGAGGAGATTAAGACGTCTCCAAAACAAGACATACATTTGAACTCAAGTAGATCCTCCACCCTTCTGATAGAATACAAAGCATAACGATTCAGCTCCTTTCCCTCAGTAGCACAGTACTCGTTGAGCTCTTGCACACTGACACCAAGCTCTTCAAGTGTTCCGAGAGCGTCATGCGCATTAAGAGTCGTTCTCCCCGCATGGTGAGCATATTTCGCACAAGTAGAAGTCAGGAGGACGAGGTAACGAGAGAGAAGATCGGTGAGGACAAGCGACGCTTGGTTTGAAGCACGAGAGAAGGCGTGCGCATGTAGCGTCCGTTGTGTGGCAGATTCGAGTAATTTAAATGCACCGCTTTCCATCTCTGTTATTAATCTTCTGGTAGAAATATTTTGGGCAGTGAAGGAGGCTAACGGACCTTTGAACATCGTTCTGCATATTCTCACGCTCGTAATGAAAGCGGCCCGCGCTTCTCTTGTCAATCACAATGTGTGGTCGTTTTGCGTTGCGTTGGAATGTGAGTGGGACAGTTGGTGTTCTTTTCTATGCTGAGAAAGATGATAGAGAAACGAAATCCGTCAAGATGTGGGAGTTGACCAATGGATCGATGAAGAACAGTTTGTACCAAGGTATAACATCGCACCCAGAACACAAGCTCCTGTTATACGTCGAAGAGGAAGAGATTCAAGTTCTAAGGGATCAAGAGGGGACAATACCGATGCTGATGCTAGTGGTGGTCTTGTTCTGCACACTATGAAATGGGGGCTCGTACCTCATTGGAGCAAGTTTGAGGACAAGTCGCTGAGCACGACCAATGCACGCTCTGAGAATCTCGTCGACCGAGGGGGCATGTGGGCTAGTATTAAGGGAAAGAAGAGATGTGCCGTTCCGTGCCAAGGGTATGTAGGCTCATGAAAGTCAATGATTCCATTTGAGAATCTCGATAGGTACTATGAATGGCTGACCAAGGGGAAAGACAAGCTACCACATTTTATCAAACGACAAGATGGGAGTTTACTGCTCATGGCTGGCCTCTACGATTGTGTCGTCCTGGAAGGTACGAGTGTGTGACGTCGACACCTGATTGACCCTTAGCACACTCTAGGGAAACCGTTATGGACATTCACTATCGTTACTACTGACGCGAACAAGGATTTTTCGTGGTTGCACGATCGACAGCCTGTCTTTTTGACGACGAAAGGAGCATTAGATCGATGGCTTGATACATCCCCGCAAACCTGGACACCTGAACTCACGAACATGGTTCAGCCCTATCAAGATGAAAAGACACCTTTAGAGTGGTATGTACTCCTACGACCGCGATGTTCGTCCATCTGAACGGCCGCCTTTTAGCTTCCAAGTTCCGAAGGAAGTGGGCAGAGTAGGAACAGAATCTTCCTCGTTCGTTGAACCCATTACAAGCAGGAAAGATGGAATTCAAGCTTTGTTCACGAAGCAACGGCAAAAGAGTCTCCATCCCACCTCTTCGCCCACGACACCGAAAGCGAAGAGAAAACTTGAAGACAACTCAACGCCGTCGGGCTTGCCTGCAGAATCGTCTGGAACAGTCGATACCAACCCCAGAGTGTTTGTAGGACCGTCTCCAAGTAAAAGATCGAAAAAATTGACTGGCGATGAGTCCAACCAACCAGTTAGTATTTCATTCAGTTTTCGACTTGCTCCATGGTTTATCATGTATCAACAGGCTTTGACGGAAGTGGTTGTTAAAGCGAAGTCTGGAAGCTCGCCGAGAAAAGGCAAGATAGCGAAGGTGGGTACCATTGTACCACCTTAGAGTGCTGATGTGATTGCGGGGAACAGTCTCTTGCGAAAAATACCAAAATCGACTCATTCTTCACTAAAACTTGAGGAACTGCTTTGTCCAGCATCCCTCTATCATTCGGTTTATCAATTGTTATCTAGTTTTTTCATAGTTTTTTGTTTGAGTAATTTTCTTGGCTTCTGAACACATAATTAATACACCTCCTGTAAAGATGTAAAATTCAGAAGTGACGAAACGACCATGATCTCTAAGCGGAATAAAGCCTCTTGGTGTAACTGTATGACGAGTCATAATTAGATTGATTAAAAAAATAACACGAAAAGATAAACAAAGACGTACGAGTTGAGACCGTGGATGCCTCCCTCAACTTGAGCGCTCGCAGTTCTTAGCTCAAACCTGACTTGACCCGCTTTCACAGCGGTCTGCAACTGCAGCACACTCCTAACACCAATATCTTGAAGAGAGTGCTGCACCCCAACATAAAGGTAAGGTAAGAACGCCTTAACGCTGCCCTTGTCCTGGACATCCCCCGAAACACCCTGAGCTACTTTGACGGCGCTGGATTCCGAGAAATAACGTGAAGTAGCGGCGTTCTCCACAGTGGTGTTAATCTGGCTGGGAAGAGGATACTTGCTGCCAGGCTTTTTGTTACCAGACTTGGTATCCTTTCCTTGCTCCATCGCCTCGATGCTGCCCATCCCACGATAAGCCTTAACGCGTTTTCCATCGTGATAAAAATACTCCCCTGGAGCCTCTTCCGTGCCAGCGAGTAGGGAACCCATCATGACAGCACCCGCACCGAGTGCAAGGGCCTTGACAATGTGGCCCACATTACCAATACCGCCATCAGCAATGACAGGGACACCAAACTCGTTGGCAAATTCGGCTACATTATAGACGGCGGTGGCTTGAGGGCGTCCAACAGCCATGACTTCCTGCGTGATACAAATGGACCCGGAACCCATGCCAACCCGGAGGCCATCGGCACCAGCAAAAATGAGACTTGCCGCTTGCTCCCTGGTGACGACGTTTCCTGCGATGACCTCGAGCTGGGGATATGTCGACTTGATCCATTGAAGCATCTCTATTTGGAAGAGGGAATTGCCTTGAGAAGAATCGAGGACGACAATGTCTAACCCAGCGTCAACAAGGAGGGCCAGTCGGTCACGATCGGAAGGGCGTGTTCCGATAGAAGCAGCTGCATATAGCTGCTTACTTTGGGGACTCTTGGAGGACAAGGGATAAGACTGATTTTTGAGGAGATCGGAACGAGCCAAGAGAGAAATAAGTTTGCCTTCGGCGTTGATAATGGGTAATTTGCCCTTCTTGGAGTCACGGAGGATGGTGTTGGCTTCGGCGAGGGTAATACCTTGCTGGGCTGTGACGAGATCTTTGGTCATGACCTCAGAAAGTGGGGTAGACGGATCTCGGAACTGAATATCACGAGCCGTGACAATTCCAACAAGAGTGCCACCCACAACTCCAGTATCTGCAGAACCACGTTGTCAAAAAACAAAGAACGATTTCCAAAAAAACAGGTTCAAAAATGAAGCAAAGAAAGGATATACTAACCAGTAATGGGGATGCCGCAAAATCCTAGCCTCATTTTAATTTCGAGTACATCCTCCACAAGGTGGGTGGGAGATAAAACAACAGGGTCGCTGATAAACCCGTTCTCATGCCGTTTGACGGCTCGGACCATGGCAGCCTGCCTCTCTGTAGTTTGGTTGTGATGAATAACTCCAATGCCACCCAAAAGCTATTGGATGATGGATAAAAATGCTTAATAGAGATATAGAAAAAGTGGCTCACAGCCATAGCAATTGCCATCTCGCTTTCAGTAACGGTATCCATAGGACTACTAATAAATGGAGTCTTGAGGACAACTCTGCGGGTGATACGGCTCTCGGTGACAACATCTGAGGCAGGGAAGTCGATCTTTCCTGGCAAGAGAAGAAAATCATTGTAGGTTAGCCCCCCGTGGACCTGAGAATCCATGAGATCAGTAACTGAGAGTCCATCTAAACGTTCGTATGTTTTGAGATGTTCGATGGCAGTCTTTGGGTCACGATACTTAGATCCGTTCACAGTCATTGTAGGGCTTCAAGCCAATTTTTGTGGTTTTGATTCTCGGCCGTTTTATACTCCGTGTTTACAACAACCAAACATCCACTCTGATCCGACACAGCCACCTGTGGGTAAAAAAACTCACCTCCAGACTTTTTTACCAGTAACTTACCAGTCCGAAAAAATTCCCCTTAGATCCCTGTTATTTACCGGTTATTTATTGGTAATTTACCACCTCCAATATTCATTGTTCATCTTGTGATATTCAGTTTATTTAAAGCATTGTTCCACTTATAAAAGTGTAAGAGAACCATGATATACAGTCATTTCTATCATTGCTTCCTACATATCACATTATTCAGTGATAAATTTAGGTATTTAAAGGTTCTCAGTTGCAATTATATAATTTATATTACTAGATTTGGTATGATAGTGATTATAGTATTTGTATTTCTTGGATGTCAGAGTTATATCAAACATAAACTCATGCCAAGGTGTGACCACATGAAGAGGTCACACATGATTTTCTTTTTAACAGGTCAGCAGTTGCAGTAAATACTAAAGCCTTGGCAGAAAAGGAAGCAAAAGCGAACGAAGGTAAGACAATATCATGGTTAGCTTTTAAGTCTCTTTGTGAGACGAGACATCTGAGTCCCAAAAATCTCCTTGGCATTACCTAGACAGTTTGACAATGAAGAGTGTGAGTCAAATGTCAGCTAGGATTGCATCGTGCTGTTTTGCGTCACCTGCAGGTCATACCTTGGATTTTAGAAAAGTAAACTTTAATATCAACCAAGGTGTGATCAGGTGAAGAGGTCACACATGATTTTCTTTTTGGCAGGTCAGTAGTTTCGCGGTTGGTTGACTGCCAAAACTCCAAAGCGCAATATATTTGATTTTTTGAATACACAGGTAGAGCTAAAAAAATGTGTGTTTCTTTTTAAAAAAATATATATTGGGAGGGATGAGGAGGGATAGCTAAAAAAAATAAAAGATCAAAGAAGGATCAAAGAGAAAAAAAACAAAGATGAGCGGAGTAATGTGAGGGGGAGAAGAAGAAAAAAATAAGCATAAAAAAAGGAAAATGCAGACTTTAAGTGCAAGCAGTTATCAAATCAATGAGCAAGGCCAGGTTCTTGCGAATGTAAATGAGGAAGATGTCCGAAGACCAGCGACCATGAGATTGTATGAGGAAGGAAGAAACTCCTTTTTTGGCTAAAAACGTAGCGCCCCCAGCTTGCATGGATTGGCCACCAAAATATTTGTCAGAGAAAGACTGGAGGTGGCATACAGTGAGGGACAAAACCCTTCCAATGTTTTTTTTGTATGTAAAGATTGTTGAATAACTCAAGAACCACTGTATCCATTAACCTGAAATTTGGAATGTGAGTAGGTCTACATAGTGACTTAAAGTCTGGTCTGTAGGACCAAAAAAAGACCAGGACTGGACTGGACTGGACCGGTTTTTTAACTGGACCATGGTTGCAGTTGCTCTGAATCTTTCAGGAAAAGACTGGTTGCAGTTGAAACACGGACAGAAAAAAAGACCGCCCAAGACCGGTCTTCAACCAGTTGCAACCAGGACCAGGTCTTA
>Ga0307514_10004684_pt1 | contig 12504 bp, 14 predicted proteins | sample 16_EM_MG_FD_203088 | JGI IMG/M metagenome (GOLD analysis project Ga0307514, IMG submission 203088) | Populus trichocarpa ectomycorrhiza microbial communities from riparian zone in the Pacific Northwest, United States - 16_EM | ecosystem: Host-associated > Plants > Roots > Unclassified | place...
GGGTCCGACGCCGAGGCCCTCAAGGTGCCGGAAGGTCGCGGGGTCGAAGAGAGCGGCGAGGGCGTCGAAACGTTCCCCCGCCTCGGTCTGCCGGTTGTCGAGGAGATACCCGTCGGTTCGCGTCATAGCGCGATCATCCCAGTTGCCCGGCTTGTCCGGAGAGGTCGACGCGACTCCTGCGAAGAGATGACCGCGCCCTTGCCGGCATGGCCCACGTCCGATCGACGGACCATCCACGTCCGTCCGGCGCACAGCTGACGGCTCCGCCCCCGGATTCCCCGTGTCCAGACGTCTGTGTCCAGGCACGAAGCCGTTGTCCACAGGCGGGAACCAAACGGAACGTCCTGTTCCCACAGGCTTACCCGTCGCTCACCCCGAGCTGGCAAACTGGCACGCCAGGGCGCGGGAATGTGGCGCGGGGGAGATCGCAAGGAGATCCAAATGTCCATGGCAGGGAATCTGCGGAAGGTCACGAGCTTCGGCAGGGTTGGCGGCCTCCGCAAGGTGGCACGGCTGGCGCGGCGGCGCCCCCGCGTCGACCTGAGCCATCCGGCCCGGTCCCCGCTGGGCTCCTCGGTGGTCAACTGCGTGACGTATCGGGAGGGTGTCCGGGTCCCCGGCGGCAGCGACCTGGTCGACGCGGTGCAACGGGTGCGCAAGAACCGCGACGGATTCGTCTGGCTCGGCCTGCACGAGCCGACGGACCAGGAGTTCGCGGGTGTCGCCGAACTCTTCGACCTGCACCCGCTGGCGGTCGAGGACGCGGTCGAGGCGCATCAGCGCCCGAAGCTGGAGCGCTACGGCGAGACGGTGTTCGCGGTGTTCAAGACGGTCTGCTACGTCGAGCACGAGGAGCTCACGGCGACCAGCGAAGTGGTGGACACCGGCGAGATCATGGTGTTCGTCGGCGAGGACTTCGTGATCTCGGTGCGGCATGGGAGGCACGGCTCGCTGGGGCCGTTGCGGGAGACGCTGGAGTCCTCTCCCCAGCAACTCTCCAAAGGTCCGGCCGCTGTACTGCACGCGATCGCGGACCATGTGGTCGACGACTACCTGCACGTCACCGACTTGGTGCAGGAGGACATCGACCTGGTCGAGACGGCCGTGTTCGCGGAGAACGGCGCGCGGGTGGACGCGGGGCGCATCTACCAGCTCAAGCGGGAACTCCTGGAACTCAAGCGGGCCGTCGTGCCGCTGGGGCGCCCGTTGGAGGAGCTGGCCACCCGGCCGATGCGGGTGGTCGACCCGGAGATACAGGCCTACTTCCGTGACGTCTCCGACCACCTGCTGCGGGCCAAGGAGCAGATCGCCGCCTTCGACGAGCTGCTCAACTCCATCCTCCAGGCGCATCTCGCACAGGTGACGGTCGCGCAGAACGAGGACATGCGGAAGATCACGGCATGGGCAGCCATGGTCGCCGTACCGACGATGGTGTGCGGCGTGTACGGCATGAACTTCGAGTACATGCCTGAACTGCACTGGCGGTTCGGCTACGGCCTGATCATCGGCGTGATATCCGTCGCCTGTGTGTTCCTGTACCGGGGCTTCCGGCGCAACGGCTGGATCTGATCCGACCGGAGCGACGACGGGTCAGTGGGCACCGACCCTCCGGGCGTAGACGCTCTCGGCCCAGGTCGCGATCTGGTCGTCCGTGAGGTTCTGGGCCAGGTCGGCCTCACTGATCATGCCGACCAGCCGCTTGTCGTCGATGACGGGGAGCCGACGGATCTGGTGCTCCTGCATCTCGTGGAGCACCTCACTGACATCGGCGTTGGCGTCGATCCAGCGCGGGGTGCCCCGGGCCATCTCGCCCGCGGTGACCTCGGCCGGGTCGTGGCCCATGGCGACACAGCCGACGACGATGTCGCGGTCGGTGAGGATGCCGCAGAGCCGTTCGTTCTGGTCGCTGATGGGCAGGGCGCCGACATTGAGGTTACGCATCAACTGGGCGGCACGGTCCAGGGTCTGATGGGCGGGGATCCACTGTGCGCCACGGTGCATGATGTCTCCGGCGGTGGTCATGGTGTACCTCCCGGCGCCGGCGCGGAGCGAGGTCACCGCAAGTCCCGGCACCCAACATTCTCCCGGCGCCGCCCGGCGCCCGCACCCGGAGCGGGCTCAGACCGAGAAGCCGGCGATTTTACGCGGGACGACGCGGATGATCACGCGAACCTCGTCGTCCTTCTCGGCGGGCGGGTCGATGCCGAGGTACTTGTGCGAGAGCTCGTACGGGAGTCGCTTGCCCTCGTCCGGGAGGATCTCGGCGATGCCGCGGATCTCGACCGAGGTGTAGGGGTTGGCGAGGTCGAAGACCGACAGGCTCACGCGGGGGTCGCGGCGGAGGTTGCGCACCTTCTGACGTCCGTCGATGGAGGAGAAGAGCACGATGTCGTCCTCGCGCTTGATCCAGACCACCGAGTTCTGCGGGGCGCCGTCGGGGCCCAGGGTCGCGACGGCGGCGAAGTTCCTGCCGTCGAGGAGTGCGCGGACCGAGTCGTCGAAGGAGACGGGATCACTGGAGGGGGTCGTCATGGAGGCAGCGTAGTTAAATGCACACGCATATAAAAGCGGTTTGACGGATCTGGGGCTGGAGAGGGCCTCGGTCAGCCGTTCCAGGCCGGGTGACGTGGATCGTCGGCGCGCACGAGGACATCGGCTGTGCCGGCCGGGTCGGTCTCGTGCTCGTAGCGCTCGAAGACGGGCAGCGTCCAGTGGTCGGACTCGGGGGTGCGGCGACGCAGGGCCCCCGGCGAGAGAAGCACGTGAACGGTCAGATCGAAGGGGAACCAGTGGTGCAGAAGGAGGGGACCGTGCAGCAACAGGAAACCGGCGGGCGGGAGTTGGACGTAGGGGCTGCGGGTGGCGCGGTCCGTGGCGGGGTCCCACAGGTCGGGCAGGATCCGGCCGTCGCCGCCGGGTTCGAGGGGGCCGAACACCTCGCGCCACAGGGCGGCGGTGTCGAACCAGCCGGTGTAGTAGGCCTCCGGGTCCCGGTGGCCGTACTCCAGGCGGAGCGAGGCGGGCCGCAGGAAACCCTGGGTCCCGACGGCCAGCGAGGCACGGCCGCGTATCCGGAGCGCTTCCGATACGCGGTCGGCGAGGTCGCCCGGGCGGGCCGCGGGGGCTCCGTCGAAGGCGATGCGCGGCCAGGGGCTGCCGTCGGCCGGTTTCAGGTCGAGCAGTCGCTCGGCGAGCTGGTCGCCGAGCCGGTCCCAGGTGATCGCTTCGAGTCGCACACGGCCCATGATGCGTCAACCAGCGTTCAGGACGCGTCACGCTCATGGGGGCGGTCGCCGCCTGGCCGCGGCGGACCAGGACGGGTACGGCTACGGGTACGGGTGGAGGGCGTAGTTCCGGGGCCGGGAGACGGGAAAGAACCCTGTATGGCGCACCTCGCAACTCCCCCTTCCCGTACCGCGTCCCGAACCGGACCTCTCGTCCTCCAGCCGCTGCGGCGACGGCGGTGCGCGGAGTGCCGGCGCGGACCGTTGTCGCTGCTCGTCGTCGAGGACGGCGCGCCTCGGTGCCTCGACTGTGCCGATCTGGGGCATCTGGTGTTCCTGCCGCGCGGCGACACCGCGCTGACGCACCGGTCCCGGGAGGAGAGCACGTTGTCAGCGGTGGTCGTGCGGTTCAACCGGCGCAAGGGACGGTACGAGCGGCAGGGCGTCCTCGTCGAGGAGGCGGGGCTCGCCCGGGCCGAGGCGCGGTGCCTGGCTGACGCGGAGGCACGGCGCCGACGCCGGGTTCGGGACGCCGCGCGGCGGGCGGCGGAGGACGTGCGGTTCACGGATGCCTTCGCGGCGGAGATACGGCGGCTGTTTCCCGGGTGCCCGCGGGCGTGGGCACGGGAGATCGCCGCGCACGCCTCGGTGCGGGGCAGTGGCCGGGTGGGACGGAGCGCGGCGGGGCGGGCGTTGTCCGAGGGAGCGGTGACCTCGGCGGTCGTGGCGTCCGTACGGCATGTGGAGACGCCCTACGACCAGCTGCTGATGAACGGGGTGGCGAGACATGAGGCGCGGCGGCGGATCTCGGGAGCGGCGGAGCTGGTGATCAGAGGGTGGCGAGAGGAAGAGGACGGGGTGGAGGTGGCGGCCGGGTGAGAGCTGGGCCGGGGCCGTCGTGGAGGACGGGGTTCGGGGGCGTCGTAGGCCTGGGGTGTCTTCCAGCCGACGGCCATGAGTGCGGGGCGTTCTACCTGGACGCTCGCACATGCCCGCGCGTGGTTCGGGCATGGCAGCGCGGGTTGTTCCGGGATTCACTGGTGGTGACGGTGGGTGCCGGGCCGAGGCTCGGCCGGATGCGGGAGTGGGTGGCGGCGTGATCGATGGGCCGTACTTCGTACTGACCATGGTGGGTGTGCTGGGGACCGGTTTGGTGGCGGGGGTGTTCTGCGGGTTCTCGACCTTTGTGATGCGTGCGCTGGCCTCGTTGCCGCCCGCTCAGGGCGTCGCCGCGATGAACGCGATCAACGTGACGGCGGTGCGGCCCGCGTTCATGCTCCTGTTCACCGGGACGGCCGTGGTGTGCGCGGTGATCGCGGTGGTGACGTTCGTGTTGTGGCCGGACGAGGGGACGGTCGAGTTGCTGCTGGGCAGCGCGCTGTATCTGTTCGGCGTGTTCGGGCTCACCGTCGTGGCGAACGTGCCGCGCAACGACGCGCTGGCCAAGCTGGACCCGGGTGCCCGGGAGGCGGCCGCGTACTGGCCGACGTATGTGCGCGAGTGGACGATGTGGAACCACGTCCGCACAGGCGCCTCGGCCGCGGCGGCGGTTGCGTACGTGCTGGCGCTGACCTGAGCGCGGGCTGGATCCCAGCTGAGCGGGAGCCTGCCCCAGCCTGCGAGAAAGCGCCGTCGGACTCTCTGCACGGGTGACCCACGGGACGTATCGTGGCCGAAAGAAGTACCTGGAGAAGTACCGAGCGGTGCACGGAACCATGCACCGCACCATGCAGCAGACGATGTACCGGGCTATGTATCAAACGCAGTGCCGCAGGACTGCCGCCCGATGACGCACGGCCACGTCGGACGCGCAGGCGTCGCACGCGCAGGCAAGGAACACGCCCATGGCCGACCCCAAGGGATTCATGACCACACCCCGCCAGGACTGGCCGCGCCGGCCGGTCGAGGAGCGGGTCCGGGACTGGGACGAGGTGTACGTCCCGGGGGCCCTGCTGCCCATCGTCAGCAAGCAGGCGGACCGCTGCATGGACTGCGGTGTGCCGTTCTGCCACGACGCCTGTCCGCTCGGCAATCTGATCCCCGAGTGGAACGACCTCGTGTCCCGGGAGGACTGGCGGGCTGCCTCCGACCGGCTGCACGCCACCAACAACTTCCCCGAGTTCACCGGCCGGTTGTGCCCGGCGCCCTGCGAGGCGGGATGTGTGCTGGCGATCAACCAGCCCGCGGTCACGATCAAGAACGTCGAGGTCGCCGTCGCCGACCGGGCCTGGGAACTGGGGTTCGCGCCGCCGCGCCCGCCGGAGCGGCTGTCCGGGCGGACGGTCGCGGTGATCGGCTCGGGGCCCACCGGCCTCGCCGCGGCACAACAGCTGACCCGCGCGGGGCACACGGTCGCCCTGTACGAGAAGGACGACCGGCTCGGCGGGCTGATGCGCTACGGCATCCCCGAGTTCAAGATGGAGAAGAGCCATCTGGAACGCCGGATCGAGCAGATGCGTGCCGAGGGCACGAAGTTCCGTACGTCCACCGCGGTCGGGCGGGACATCGGCGCCGCGGAACTGCGTGCGCGCTACGACGCCGTGGTGGTCGCCACCGGCGCTACGGCATGGCGTGAACTGGACGTGCCGGGTCGGGAGTTGGCCGGTGTGCGACAGGCGATGGAGTATCTGCCGCTGGCCAACCGGGTGCGCGAGGGGGATCTGGAGGTCTCGCCCATGTCCGCCGCCGGACAGCACGTCGTCATCGTCGGCGGCGGGGACACGGGGGCCGACTGTCTGGGTACGGCGGTACGGGAAGGGGCCGCGTCCGTGACCCAGTTGGACATCTACCTCCAGCCCGGCGCCGAGCGCGATGAGGACGCCGAGCCGTGGCCGACGTATCCGAAGGTCTACCGGCTGTCGGCCGCACACGAGGAGGCGCGGGACCTGCGGACGGCACCGGCGGCGACCGCCGACGCGCGGCTGTTCGCGGCGTCCACGCTCCGCTTCACCGGGGACACCGACGGGCATGTGCGGTCGCTGCACCTGGTGGAGGTGGACGCGCGGCGGCGACCGGTGCCGGACAGTGGACGCAGCATCCCCGCCGACCTCGTGCTGCTCGCGCTCGGTTTCACGGGGCCGGACCAGGAGGACGGGCTCGTGGGTCAGTTGGGGCTGGAGCTGGAGCCTCGCGGAACGATCGCCCGGGACACCGGGTTCGCCACGAACGTCCCCGGTGTGTTCGCCGCGGGGGACGCCGCGCGGGGGCAGTCGTTGATCGTCTGGGCGATAGCGGAGGGGCGGGCGGTGGCGGCGGCCGTCGACCGCCATCTGACGGGCAGTTCACAACTGCCGGCACCGATCGGCCCGTACGACCGCCCCATGGTCGTGTAGCCGTGCAGCCGTGTGACCGGCGCAAGCGGGCGCGTCAGCGGCGCTCGTCCGTCCCGGCCACCTTCCCTGTCGACAGTGCCACCCGGTTCCAGGTGTTGATCGTGAGGATCAGGGCCAGGACACGGGCCAGTTCCTGGTCGTCGAAGTGGGCCGCGGCCCGGGCGTAGACGTCGTCCGGGACGCCTGCGTCGGCCACGCGTGTCACCGCCTCCGTCAGGGCGAGGGCCGCTTGTTCCTTCTCGGTGAAGAAGTGGCGGGCCTCGCGCCAGACCGCGACCATGTGCAGCCGGTCCTCGTTCTCGCCGGCCTTGCGGGCGTCGTTCGTGTGCATGTGCAGGCAGTACGCGCAGTGGTTGAGATGTGAGGCGCGGATCTGGATCAGCTCGACCAGTGCCGGGTCGAGGCCCTCCCGGGCGGCGGCGTCGAAGCCGACGAGGGCACGGAAGACCCTCGGGGCGAACTTCGCGAGGTCCAGGCGGACAGCCGGGGTGCCGACGGTCGCGGAGGTGGCTTCCGCGACGTCAGTCACCGTGCTGGTGCTGGTGTGGGCGTCGGTCGTGTTCGTCGTCATACGCATCAACCTACGACCGGAAAAGACCCTCTGTAGGGTGCATTTCCATGGATGAATCGTGGGTCAATTCCGCGGAGCGGATCGGCGCCGACCTGCATCTGGAGCTGTCCGGCCCGGGCGGTCGGCGGGCCGCGCTCATCGGGGCGCTGCGCGAGGCCGTACGCAGCGGGCGGCTCGCCCCCGACACCCGGCTGCCGCCGTACCGTTCGCTCGCCGCCGACCTCGGGATTGCCCGCAACACGGTGGCCGACGCCTACGCGGAGCTCATCGCGGAGGGCTGGCTGACCGCTCGCCAGGGCTCGGGCACCCGGGTGGCGAAACGGGCCGAGCCGCTGCGGCACACCGTACGAGTGCCTCGTAAGGGACCTTCCCGCGCGCGTGGGCCCCGGCACGATCTGCGGCAGGGCACCCCTGACGCGTCGGCGTTCCCGCGCGGGGCCTGGCTCACCTCCTACCGGCGGGCTCTCCAGCAGGCACCCAACGAGGTGTTCGGGCCCGGCGACCCTGCCGGCCGCATCGAGTTGCGGGAGGCGCTCACGGAGTACCTGGCACGCGCGCGTGGTGTGCGCACCGAGCCGGGCCGGATCGTGATCTGCTCCGGTTTCTCGCACGCGCTGCGGCTGCTGTTCGGCCAGGACCGGGGCGGCGGGGGCGGCGTGCTGCGCGGTCCCCTGGGCGTGGAGGCGTACGGGCTGGGCTTCCACCAGGAGTTGCTCCGGGCCGCCGGGGTACGGACCGTGCCGCTCCCCCTCGACGAACACGGCGCGCGGGTCGACAGACTGGGGCGCGAGCGGGCCGTGCTGCTCACGCCCGCGCACCAGTTCCCGACCGGCGGACCGCTGGATCCCGCGCGCCGGGCCGCGGTCGTCGACTGGGCACGCGCGCGCGGGGCGGTGATCCTGGAGGACGACTACGACGGCGAGTTCCGCTACGACCGCAAGCCGGTCGGTGCCGTCCAGGGCCTCGATCCGGAACGTGTGATCTTCATCGGCTCGGTCAGCAAGAGCCTGTCGCCCGCGGTGCGGCTGGGGTGGATGGTGCTGCCGGAGCGGTACGTCGACGACGTGCTCGCGACCAAGGGCGAGCGCGAGGCCTGGGCGAGCGTTCTCGACCAGCTGAGTCTTGCCGACTTCCTGTCCTCCGGGTCCTACGACCGTCATGTGCGGCGCATGCGTCAGCGGTACCGCGGCCGCCGTGACCGGCTGGTCACGGCGCTCGCCGCGCACGCGCCGCACGTCGAGGTCACCGGTGTCGCGGCCGGCCTGCACGCGGTGCTCAGGCTGCCGCCGGGCACCGAGCGGTCCGCGGTGAAGGCGGCCGCCTGGCAGGGCGTCGCCCTGGACGGCCTCGCCGAGTTCCGGCACCCGGAGACCGACATGACGGCGGGCGACGGTCTGGTCGTGGGGTACGCGACGCCCTCGGAACACGCGTACGCGGCGGCGCTGGACGCGCTGTGCGAGGTGCTCCCGCCGGAGGAGACGCCCGCGGCGGATCCTGCCCGCGGATGAGCCACGGGCTCCCGCACAGGCACGAGGCGTCCGGTCGCCCCTCATACGGGCGCACGGATTTCCCTCCCGCCTGTCCGAGCCACCCCCGGCGGTGCTCAGAGCTTGCGTGCCACCGCCCCGTACCCGGGAATGACCCCGTCGTCCTGACCGGGAACCGGGTCGCCCAGTTCGGGGTGCCACAACTGCGGTACCTCGACGCCGGGTTCGACGAGTTCCAGGCCGTCGAAGAAGCGGGCGAACTCCTCGCGGGAGCGCAGCGCCAGGGTGACCCCGGCCGCCTTGAGCTTCTCGGTGGCCGCCTTCGACTCCTCGGGCGTGAAGTCGGCCGTGGCGTGGCTGACCACCAGGTAGCTGCCCGAGGGCAGTTCGGACAGCAGCCGCGCCACCAGCTCGTGCGCGCCGTCCTCGTCGGAGACGAAGTGCAGCAGCGCGATGAGCGAGAGCGCGATGGGCCGGCCGAAGTCCAGGACCTTCCGGGCGCCTTCGAGGACGGCGTCCGGGTCCCGCACGTCGGCCTGCAGGTACTCGGTCGCCCCTTCGTCCGTGCCGCGCAGCAGGGCCGCCGCGTGGGCGAGCACGATCGGGTCGTTGTCGCAGTAGACGACCCCCGCGTCGGGCGCGACCTGCTGGGCGACCTGGTGGAGGTTCGGTTCGGTCGGGATGCCGGTGCCGACGTCCAGGAACTGGCGGACGCCGTGCTCGGCGATCCAGCGCGTGGCCCGCTGCATGAAGGCCCGGTTGACCCGCGCCATCACCGGCACCCTCGGGTCCAGGGCCAGCATCTGCCGGCCCATCGCCTCGTCGACGGGGTAGTTGTCCTTACCGCCCAGATACCAGTCGTACATCCGTGCGGGATGCGGTCTGCTGGTGTCGATCTCGGCGGCGCCGAGGGGGTCCTGCCCGGTCATGAGGCACTCCGAAAGACGTGATGGGTGTTCAATTCAGCACCAAAATTAAGGGAGTTGAGCGAGAAAAGAGGCAATTATTTCGAGAGAACGGCAACAGTCAGGAGAGGAGGAAGTCGGCCTCCCCCGCCTTGGCGCCCTCGATGAAGGCGGTCATCTCGTCCGGGGTGTAGATCAGCGCGGGGCCGTCCGGGTCGGTGGACTGGCGGACGGCGATCCGGCCGTCGGCGAGCTTCATCGCCTCCAGGCAGTTGCCGCCGTTGCCGCCGCTCCAGGGCTTGTGCCAGCCCTCGCTGCCCAACTCCCGTGCGGGCATGCCGTTGTAGACACGACGGCGCGCCTTGATGCGATCCATTCACAGCTCCTTGCGGAGATCCCGGAGGATCTCCTTCGTGCGATGTGCAGTAGCGGCCTGCGCCGCCATGCGGTCCATGACCTCGAGGTGGGTCGCCACCTCGGCGCGCGCGTCCAGATAGACGGCGCCGGTCAGGTACTCGCTGTAGACCATGTCCGGGAGTTCCGGCACGGCGAATCGGAAGAGCACGAAGGGGCCGTACGTACCCGGGTGCGGCCCGTTCGCGAACGGGGCGATCTGCAGGGTGACGTTGGGCAGCTTCGTGGCGTCGAGCAGCTTGTCGATCTGGGCCCGCATCACCTCCGGGGTACCGACCAAGCGGCGCAGCACGGTCTCGTCCATCACGACCCACAGCCGGGGCGCGTCCTGACGGGTGAGCAGTTCCTGGCGTTGCATGCGCAGGTCGACATGGCGCTCGATGTCATCGGGGCTGGTCTGCCCGATGGCACCCGACTCCAGGACGCCACGGGCGTAGTCCTCGGTCTGCAGCAGGCCGGGGACGAAGTGCGGCTCGTACTGCCGGATGCCGGCGGCCGCCCCCTCCAGGCTCACGTGCATCGAGAACCAGCCGGGCAGGACGTCGTGGAACCGCTGCCACCAGCCGGGTCTGTTGGCGTCCTCGGCGAGTTGGACGAACGCCTCGGCCTCGTGATCGGAGATGCCGTAGGCCTTCAGGAGCAGTTGGAGATACGGGATCTTCAGCCCGACCTCGGCCATCTCCATCCGGCGGACCGTGGCGGGGGCGACCCGGAGGATACGGGCGGCTTCCTCGCGTCTGAGCCCCGCGCGTTCCCGCAGGTCCAGAAGGCGCCGACCGAGGACAACCTGACCGACCGTCGGCGCGGACCGCGGTTCGCTCACCCTCCACCTCCACAAAAGTCCCTGTTCGGACGGCCCTTGAGGAGCGGGCCGGTCACCAAAGCATGCTGACAGCCCGGCAGCAGCCGACAACCCTGCGGCGCCACGCGAAGACCTATTCGACGATCTGTACCGGTATCTACGTACGGATCCTCGGTGATCCCAACTGGCGCCGCTCTACGTGCTGTTGTCAGCAGTGTGCCACGGCCTTTCACCGCGTCACACAGCACTCTGCATTTTTCAGAGTGACACTTGCCAAGTGTTCATGGCGGGGCGATAGTGGCAAGCGTGATTCCGTCCGCGCCCTTAGGAACAGACGCCGCCGCAGACCGCCCCCTCGGTCTCGGACTCGGTGCCGTTGGGGGTCTCCCCGCTCCAGCCCGTTCGAGAGCGGGAGCGGGAGTGGGAGTGGGAGTGGACCCGGACCGGGCCGCCGCCGAGCGCCGGTTCCGATTCGAGCTGGCCGCCCATCCGGGTTCTCCCGCGCAGGCCAGACGCCTGACACTGGCGCGGCTGACGGGCTGGTCGGTGTGCGCGGACACCTGCGACTCGGCGGCCCTGGTGGTCTCCGAGCTGGTGACCAACGCCATCGTGCACACCGCGAGCCGCCGTGTGGTCTGCGAGCTGCACGACGGTGCGGACCTGCTGCGGATAGCCGTGCGAGACGAGGGCTGCGCGCCGGGTGAGCCTCACCCCTCGCCACAGCGTCCCGACGAGGAGCACGGGAGGGGACTGCTTCTCGTCGACGCCCTCTGTCACGCCTGGGGAGCCCATGAGCACGGCCCCGGCCCCGGCCTGCTGGTCTGGGCGGAGCTGCCCCGCGGGGGCGACACACCTCACAGGGACTCCGCTCCCCGCGACGACCTGGGCTGGGGCGCCCGCCCGAAGCCGGGCCCGTCCAGCAGCTCGGGAAGCACCGCCACGACGGAGGCGCACCCCTGCGGCGCGGGGGGAGCCCGGCAGCACGGGACGGGGGCCGAATGGGCGTAGGGGCCGGGGCCGACGGCGGCCCGATACTGAGCCTGGACACGCTGGTCCGGCTCGGGCGCGGGCCACGCACCCAGGGAACACCCCGGCGACTGTCCGTGCCCGAGGGCATGACGGCTCCGCTGGGCTGTGACGCGGTGGTGGTGCCCGCACGGTTCGGGCCCCGGCTGATGCCGCGGCTGCCGCGCGTCGGGTGCGTCTACGCCGACGAGGCGAACTGGTGGTGGATCGTTCCGTCCGACTCCGACTACGCCCTGGAGTGGCCCGCCCCGGCGCGGTACGCCACCGGGGCGGTCGTCGCGGACACTCCCGGCGAGCCGGGCGAGCCGGGCCTGATCCACCGGCCGGAGGGGACCATTCCCTACACCCCGCCGATACCGCTGTACCTGGCCCTGTGCCGACTGACGGGCACGACGCCGACGTGGTCGAGACCGGTCAGCGCGTAGGTCGCCTCCAGACTCCCGCGCTCTCCCTCTCTCCCCTCCCCTCCCTCTCTCCCCTCCCCTCATCGCCCCTCCGCGCTCCCCCTCTCCGGGCCTGCGCCGGCGTCTCGCCGGGTGTGCGCCCGCGCGCTCCGTCCGCCTCGGCACACGCCCTGCCCGTGACGAGTCCGCGCCGCGATAGTGGCCGTTCGTCCACGATCAGGGGAGGTCGACGGTGGGAAAGACGCGCGACGCGGATCAGGGCGGCGCGGGCACACCGGAGGTGTCCGAGTCGGAGCAGCTGCTCTTCGGCGGACCGTTGCGCTACGACATGGGCTGGAA
>Ga0307514_10004685_pt1 | contig 12503 bp, 13 predicted proteins | sample 16_EM_MG_FD_203088 | JGI IMG/M metagenome (GOLD analysis project Ga0307514, IMG submission 203088) | Populus trichocarpa ectomycorrhiza microbial communities from riparian zone in the Pacific Northwest, United States - 16_EM | ecosystem: Host-associated > Plants > Roots > Unclassified | place...
TCTTTATTTAGTAATAGATAATCAGTGTATATTATCTTCCTATTGTAATGCCTATCTTATAGTTTGATACCCTGTAATGTAGCTTTCCATTCCTGACTTGTAGCTTTCCATTCCTAACTTGTAGGAAAGTCTCCCTGTACAAATACACGACCTAATGTCAATAATATGTATTCAAGCAAATTATTATCTTTCCTTCATCTTTTCAACACGCACTTGAAAAAAAAAGAGGAATTTACACATTTACTTGCTCGATTAGTCCTCTCAACCTCGGTTTACTTCATATGATATGAGAGAAATAACCGAGTCTTTCATCATATTTACCGATCTCATCAAGATGTTTGCAATGACATTTCTTTTTTTGTCCAATCCCATTTAGTAAAACTCGAACCAAGATTTCACATTCTAACTACTTTTAGATTCATTTAGCTCATCTGAGAGTTTCTGAAATACTATTGCTCTTGTTGATTTTGATATGTAATCAGCCAGTCAACCAATTAAGCCATTCGACCGGCTCATTTGTTGTTTGCCTTCAAAGTTTGCTTTGTACTTTTTCAGCTTCTTAATTTTTTGCATCTTTTCCTTGTTAGTGTTGATCGGATAAACCAAGATAACAAACTTTTGTACTTCTTAAGGTGTGCCACTCGTTCTCTGTACAATTTCTTCCCTTTAATCTTTATCCAAAAAATACACACCCACACGCAGAATATACTTGGTGACAATGCACAAAGGAGTTAAAAACAAAGCATAATTAAAAACATGTCCTTTAATTGACTGTGACACTGAGACACATCATTCTACATGACATGGCAAATCCTCAGTAGGCTGACCATACAGCAGTGCTAATACATACAAGACATGGGCTTAACCTGTTAGGGAATGTGGCCGACCGCATGGTAGGCCGCACCCAAAGCATTAAAAGCATCAAAATGATTCTTTGGATCATCAAACTTCAGAACAGTATCTACGCAGAAGTTGTGCGTCCTGATTCAATTCATTCTTGCAGCAAAGAATATCTATTGGCAAGCTGTTAAGCACGTTGTAAGCATCGAAAAGATGTCTGCTTGGATTTTAGCTTCAATATTGCAATTTGCAATAAATTAACTCCCATATCATACCTCCCAGCAAAAAGATCTGGTTTTTTATATGAAGCCTCAGAACAAGCATGGAGGCACATCTGAGGTAGCCCATCCAATGTACTACGGGAGGGATACCCCAAAGAGGCTACGAAATATGAACTTCCTATTAGGAGGTGATTCTTTTACAAAAGTATCAAACCACAGATTTTTCCAGCAGGTTGTTCTAATTTGATTGTACTGAAAAAGAAGTTTACTGTTCAATCCCTCAAATTTCTCCTCTCTCTTGGCTTCCGAATTTTCTTTTTCAGTACCATAGCAAGATCTACTGGGAGTCCCTGCTTCCATGCTTATGTTGTTTAGAATATTTTTTGCTGCTTTTCTTTTCTCGAGAGGACCTTTTCTTTCTTCCTTTTGACTTAGAACGGTATCGGTCTCGATGATCGTTAGATGAATCACTATACGAGTCACTAGTACTGTCCCGATGTCGCCTAGACCGTTTCCTACTCCTTTCATCTTCTGATGATGTACTGCTCCTTTTTCTATGGACACTACGAGGCAATTTAGCTTTCTTCTTATCTTCTTGGGCTATCTTTCCTGAATAAACTTTGTCAGATTTGTCTTCAGATGGCCTAGGCTGTTCATCCTTTCGGGACTCACCCTTTTTAGGGGTCTTTTCATCATTAGCCACCCTTTCTTCTTGGGAAACACCGTGGGCAATAGGAATGGAAAATGATTTTTCTTCAACTGAAGGGATATTATCATTACCAGCATTGGCAATTGCAGATTCTTTTTGATGAGAAGACCTGGCAATATTTGTTGAGTAAGGTGGATTAGGAGGGACCTCTAATCCCAGTTCTTTCCCCAGTGATTCTAGAAAGTCACCGGCCATCAAGCGATTTAATGTTGAGTGAGCCACCTCAATCTTCTTTTCTGGATCCTCCTTTGCGTTGAAATTTGAGGCTTCCATCTCATCATCAGAATCATCAGAGAAAATAGCCTGCACCAAAAATGAACGTTATTGCCAGAAAAAAGTGCAGCACATCCTCTTGAGCGTGCTCATCAATGAAAGAACATCTGAATTGGCTGCTGGTGTAAGATTGTCAGGAAAACACGAGCAAGCACATTAATACAAGTATCCACACAAATGCAGGTCTCAATCACAATAATTGGCAAGTTCAATGTATGCCAATTCAAGTATTCTGTGAAAGCATATACTCAACAAAGAGCAGGAAAAAAAGACCAGAAGTTTATTTTGACGAAAGAACTAAAATCTTTAACATTACCTCTACATGATGGGGGCACATTTTCCTGATTGTCAGCATATTATGCTCACAGTATGAACATAATACTATGAAAAGTGCTCAAACACATTTTTTTTTTTCTTATCTTGGTTGACTCATTTATGATAATCAGTCAATAATTATGGGTTACAGGGTAAAGTGAAGGCTTTTATCCTGCTTTCTTATTAGATGGATGAACATCTAAGGATGAAAAACAGGTCTACAGATACAGCATGTATAGAGTAAAGTTGAGATGGGCAAATTGAACACAATATCAATATACAGAGCTTAAATAGAAGACAATATTAAGAGCTATATGAGATGCTTTGCGCACAAGCAAGGAACTGGGACATAATGAAGGCCCTATGAAGACAAGGAAAACGACTCCCATACACTTGGATGCAGATGCTTGGGGAAGAGAGAAATGAAATGATAATTTTTAGCACATTTGAAATATTTAGGTCAAAGTTGCAAGTCAAGCAGAGAAGAGAAATGCATGCTGTAGAGTGTTCAGTGAATAGTAATTTGGATTGCAAGTGTATTCCATTTTCAAGTCCCAGTGACAAGTGCTCCACACAGCTAAAAAGGACTACCATGCACGTATCCATTCCTGATGCAAAACCTTGAGCATGTCAACAGACATAAGGAAGTATAATTCAGCAGAAAAACTATACCTTATAGAGGTCAACTGGCCTCTCCACATTTTCAACTTGAACCTCGGGTTCAGTTTCCCTATCAACTACATCTTTGCTTACTTCTTGAGGTGAAAATTGAAGAGCCAAAGGTTGATTTCTATCTGCACTAAAAGCTTCCTCCATTTTCATTGCTTTTAAATCTGATGTAACTATTAGAGAATCCATCTTGCTTCTCATCCGTGGAGGTGGCGGCGGCTGTAAATAGAAATACAATACCTCCTCAGTTAATGCACAGTTGTGAAAAAAAAAAATTCCCCAGTCTGACAGCTTCAATAACCAAACCACGCATTTTGGACTAAATATGGATCTACCATGAAAAAAAAAGCTTGCTAATAAATAGGATCCAATGCCGAGGCAGAGAAAGGAAAATGACTTGCACCTAGTGAATGGAAAGCTAAAATTGCTCTCACCACCCAAACTACACTATGCCAACCCACCAAAAAAGGGTAAAATTCCAGCCAAAAAAAAAAGATAATCAATAAACAAAGAACAAGAGAACTTTGAAAAAAAATTATAGTTGTTTATATCATGTTCCTAGCCCTTCAAACGAATCATAATATCTAAAACAAGGAAAAAAAAATGCTCATTACTCAATTACAATGCCATCAAAGTAGGGTGTCATGGAAAGGGAAATCGAACAATCCCCTTCAGCATTTTAGTTGATTACATCATGTTCCTAGCCCTTAAAACAAATCATAATATCTAAAACAAGAAGAAGAAAAATTTCATTACTCAGTTACAATGCTATCAAAGTAGGGTCATCAAAAGGGGAATCCAACGATCCACTTCAGCATTTTCACAAAAAGTTACTTCTCTCACGCTCGCAACATTCTTAGCTGCAAGCCCAACCCTTTAATCATTGAACTAAACAAGGCACTTATCCAGAACATGTAAGAAAATGGTTGAGAATGTAATGGTAACATAAGACTGTTATCCAAAGAGGCCTGCTTTATTGTGCTACACAAACAAGCATGTTAACGATATTTCTTTTCTAAATTTGAGTCGATGAAATTGAAGATCCAAATTTGCATTTGCATTTGCATTTTAACATTTAAGGATTAAATACATGAATTGCCCACCAGAAAGCCAGCATGTAAGATTACCTTCCCCATAGAAGGGTCAATTAGATCAAAGCGCTTGCACAGGACAGATGAAGGACGCCATTGAAATTCTTCCCTTCTGGGGTAAATTTTCTTAGTTGCTAAATCTTCATCCGGAGTATCTTTACCTTGCTGTTCCAGAAACTTTTAGTTTAGACAAATTGTCCAAAGCAGTTACCTCATATACTAAAATTATTGCACTTGAAATACACCTGTAGTCCACCAAGAGTGAATTGCATCCCTCCACTGGCAGGAAACGCCATGAGCTGCTGACTAAGTTTGTTTTCCTTGTTGAGTTTCCCTTTTTCTATTGCCTCAGCTGCAGCCTCAAAATCTAATCTCTCGCGTGCACGAGCTGCTTCCGACATATTGCTAGCTCCAGCAGAAGCTGTCGAGCGAATCCCTCCTTGGTATTTTTCCTTGAGAAACTGCTCAAATCTTTCTTGCTTTCCAGGATCATCTTGGAATGGTTTTGCTACTTCTGGGAACTCACTCTTAAAAAGGACAGTAATTAAGAAACATGAAAACAAAAGGAGGAAAAGGAAAAAAAAAATCTCTACTCAATTGTAGAAATAGCCTACTTCATCAAAGCAAAGTATTGATCCAAAGAAATAAGAGTTTACCAATTTATGCTTGCAAGAAACTTTATTACTGTAAAAAGTGTGTGAATTTGAAAAAGGAATGCAAATGCAGAAGAAATTAAACCACTTACAGAAGATTCAGGCTTTGTAAATGTATCTGAAAGATTGAACGGGAGATTGACATTTACAGATGCAATGGATGAACTTAAATCTCTTGAGCTTCTTTCCAAAGGCATTTCCCCTAAAATTTTGCCACGGCTCTCTACAGTCATCTTGTCCACACTTGAAGATAATTTCCCATCCAAAGCGATCTTCTTTTGACCATTACGTTTCTGTTGCTCCTCCCACAACTTTCTTGAATAATAGTCATGACCATTTCCTCCAGTAAGAAAACTAAATAAAGGATTTGATTGATTCTTCTCTCTAGAAAGATCTTCAAATAATTTACCACATCGAGCAACTAAAGTTGCAACCCCCTCAATTAAGACTTTCGAGTTATCATCCTCTGGAGGAGGAACCTCCGGGGGAGGGGGGGAGAGAGTGGCAGGCTTCTTGTCAAATTCAAGAGGACCGGGAAATTTATGGTGCGGCAAAAAATCCTTTGGAATTACTGGAGGATCAAATCTGAAGAAAATTTCAATTTTGAAACACAGAAAAGGGAACACCCAAATAGAAAAGTCAGTGCATGAGATGTCCATTGTTTTCTCCAGTAATACTACTACAACATGGTAAGGATAATTAACTTGATGGTGGTTATGATAACAAAAGTTAACTCAAGTTCAGATTTTCCTTATCCTCAAAATCACTAAATAATATGAAATAGATGTACAAATTTGTATGCCTTATAAACCCATGATTTCCCAATTACCTCTCCAACTGGTAGTCAGAATTCGATGCAACTTTAAAGCCAGGTAGAACACCCTGCTCTTTCCAAACCAATTTTGGCTTATTTTCAGTGTTGGATCTCAAGGGCTCTTCATCTTCTTGGATATATGTATCTTCAATGTCATAAGCTGATCAAGAAGTAGAGTGAATAAAACTAACCTTTGTACAAAAAAAAAAATTAAAATAGAAATTGACATCTGATGAGATGAATAACAAGTGAATAAAGAAATGGTGAATTTATGCACGATAATAGAGCCAATCTCTCATGAATGCAGGTAAGCATAATTGGAAAAGTGAACTTGTAAGAATGAATGAAAAAGGAACTTCCAAACTTTCTATTTATGGAGTTAGTAGGAAATAAAACAACACCAGAATTGCACTGTATTATATGTATACCCCAATGCTAAATTGATCAGCAAATAAGGTGAAATAGAAAAATAGACCCCGATATATTTCAAACATAAAAAAAAAATAAAAAAAGAAATGAAATTCTTACAAAGCAAAAAAGTCTAAACTTCTTATCAGTGGCACTGTAAAAGATGAAGTAGAAACAATAAAGCAAAACATGAATAACCAAAGAATGAAGGTGTAGATCAGTCCCTAATCCACCACTAGGTAGTTTAATCCTCGTAGCAACTAACATGACAGGCACACAGCAAAGGAGATCCTATTACTCGAATCAAATAATGTATACTAACCAGTGGCATATACATCTTCATCTTCGGCATCATAATCTTCAAGTGCTCCAATGCCAAAACCAGGCGCAGCCCTTCCTGCTGATGGACCAAAAGTAACTATTTAAATCAACCTTCAGAATAAGCAGAGCAAGGAAACCTAAAATAAATAGTTAAAACAGAGGCACAAAGCAAGGAATAGAATTACAAATAAGGACATGAAAAGTGGTTCATCAAAAAACATTTCTTACACTTCAAGCCAAAAAGACTATCTTTGATAGATAAAGCTTGTTTATTCCCAGAACCTCTTTTTCCAGATACACGTGTTCTTTTCTTTTCTGTAAATAATAGAGAAACAAAAAAGGAAAAGAAAACCCCTATAATACAACAGGATTCATAGAAATGAAATCATTAAATATAAACTAGTCTAGTTCAGATACCTCTGAACTCAGGAGCATGCTTGTAGGGATCATACCCTAAACCATGTGTGTCCTCCTTTGGGTTTAGTATATACACCTACAAGACGAGACACGCCATTTTATAAAACTTTGAAAGACTACTCTAACAACAGCTTAGATAAACAAATTATCTTATGGTACATAAATCCAGGATCACTCTTAGAATATAGAAAATCAGATTCTTATTTCTTTTTCATTTCTTCTGCTATCAATGAGGTGAGGGTGCTTAGACGGCAACACAACAGGCAACCCGGGGGGGGGGGGGTTCCTGTGAAAATTTCACCTAGAAAGGGAGATGGTACTTGCAGTTTATTGTAACAGAAGAGAAAAGGGAGGATAAAGTACAAATAAGTTCATTTTATTCTATGATATATTTCAAAAGCTAAAAGCCTTCACTCAACTGACCGCCTTTCAGGATTTAACCTTAGAGCAGAGTCCACAAACTTAAAGGAATAACAAAGAAACAATTTGTAAGGATCCAAAGTCAAACAAAGAAAAAATAAAACCAATATAAAATACAGGATAATACAGGAGAAATCCTCACAGGTGTGCTTTGAGAAGAGGGGAAACCATCATCAATAGGCTGGTGGTCTAAAATGCTTTTGTGGTCTTCCTCACCAGGCTCAGAGTCTTCAGGCTGTGATTTTGCATCATCAGATGAAAATGCTAGGAAAGCTTTTCTTGCTTCTCTACGAGCCTCTAAGTAAAATATAAAGGTTGCAAAAATACAAAACATTAGACCTTACTGCACTGAGCATTAATGATTAATGATGCCAAATTGACTAAAAGCATCCCATAGTTGTTAAGTGACAAGGTCACACAGGGAATAAGATGTGCAGAGAGCATACTGTAAAGTGAATTTGCGTGTGAATCCTTGATTGAGTGACCATGTCTCCATCCCATCTTCAGAAGCAATTTTACACCTAACCAAGAACAGCAAGGTGGATTCAGGATTACTCAATTTGCAATCAGAAGTAATTCTACTGAAAACAGGATTGAAGATGAGCTAAAACTAACCAATAGACTCTGTGGCTGGAAGAACTATTTCATCAGGAGCAGGTCCAGGAACAGCAGAAGGTCTGTAATTGGCAATCCAGAAAGAGAATTTCACACTGCCGTCCACATGAAATTGAAAATGAAGAAAAAAGTACCAAATGGTTGAAATGTCCACATGTATGTGCACGCACGTAAGTAAAATCATCAGATGAGGTAACTACAACAATACACATGAAAACAACAAAATGGAACAAACATTCACTAAATAAACCTACCAAATTATATTTGCAGAAGAAGTAGAAAAAGAAATCTATGAATCCACCTGTTGGAAACTTTCCAAATTTCACAAAATTAGACTGCAGTTCTATTCACAAAGCTTGGAAAAAAAATCCTTGAAATGCTATTCATTTGATGAAGTTATTAGCATGAAAAGAGACTAAAATATGTGTGCTCAGAATTCACAATATGCACTAATAGCAGAAACAAACTGAATATCTATTTCAACAAATAATCACCAATAAAAAATAAAAATAAAAACTATCACAAGCACTTAGGAAACCTCTGCTGCTGTTCCTTCTCGGCTTGTTTGCGAGCAATTTCAGCAGCTGTAAACCCAAACGTATCAAACTGGGACGCCGTCCCCAAAGATCGACCTTCCAATTCCTAAAATGCAAACAATAATTATGCTTTCATAATCATTATAAAAAAAAGTCATTAAGGAAATAAATTAAAAATAGCACACAAACGCGTGCAGGCTTACCTCTTTCTCATCTTCGTCTAAGAAGTTGAGCATGCTCTGCTGTTTAAATTCAGCTCTATTTTTCCGAGAAGACGTGAACGACTGAGGAGTCCATCCTACACACAAATTACAAATAAAATTATGTTTTTTTTAAAAAAAAAAAAGCAAGAAAACACTGATTTACCTTCTTTTGAACCAGCTGTATTGTAATAACCAGCTGAGAATCCACCAGTAAATGCTCCATGAAATCTTCTCCTTCCTTCTTCATCTCTAACCTAAATTAAATTAAATTTTAAAATCAATAAATTTATATTTAAAAAAAATACTTAAAAATAAACAAACAAAATGACCTCTTGCTTCCAAGAAGGAAGCGTACGGAGATGACCGGAAGCTTCAGCGACGGCTTTTTTCTTGCGACTGTTGAGCTCTTCCTCACGCTCTATCGGTGTACCGTAGAAGACGAAATCATCTTCATCTATATCCATGCTTAGGTTGAGGTTAGGTTTTTTGAGAGTGAATTTTCCTGGGATTTGTCGGGGGAGAGAGGAAATACCACCGGCACACGACTACTGGACTGTTCGCTCAAACGTCAACTCGTTTCCGTTTACACGCAACATGTCGTTCTACCAATGTTTTTAACCCGGCCGATGGTCGACCCGGCCCAAAGCTCAGGTCACGAGTTTTGACCGGGTCACCAGGTCAACCTCAATTTGTTTTACAAATCAAAATGATGGTATTTTGATAAAAAAAAATTAAAAAAAATAATCAACGGGTTGCAATCAAGTTTTTGATCTGGTCTTGTCGGGTCAACCGGATGACCGAGTCAGCCGAATTTTTAACTACCTTTATTTTTTCACAAACCCGGCCCGATTCCAACCTTGAATCAGCCGGGCCAAGTTTTAAAATAATGCATTCTACTTGTAAAATCATTGTACTTGGTCTCCTCGAGCTTTTATTAGTAGGGATGTTCATAGATATATTTTGTTGAGTTTTAATAAATAATTATATTTAACTTAACTTTTGATTTTTTATAAATTTTAAACTTAATTTTTTTAGATTTAAATGGGTTAAATATATTTGGCTAATTTTTTTTTTATGAATAATATTCATATATTAAACTTTAAACATAATAAAATCCAAGAGAGAAGGTGATTAACTTTGTTTAATGTTCTAATGTTTACAAACTATAAAACAATACACTCATTATTCACATTGTTTTCTATATTCTACAAAGTCACAGATCTCTATAATAAATCAGTGCAACTCTAACTTCTATAATGAGTATGAAGGCTCAAACTTAACAAAAGTTTCAAGACATTCTCAATTCTTTCTTGTTCTAATATTTGCAAAATAAAAGAGAAGAAAGAGAACTCAATGTAATCTCATGAAATTTCATCAAGCTAAGCTAATCATTCTTTCAGTTTTGTTAAAGCTCTCTAGAATTTAGTTGTTGAAATATACAAATATTGTATTGAAGTAATTTTCACAACATCAAGAAGAAGAAGAAATCAAAAAACCCTAACCCCTCTCTTATTCTTCTTGTTGTTTCTTGACTCTTGTATATGTATGCTTTTAATGTCAATCTCTTTTTATGTTTCTCTCAATTCCTTAGTCATAAAAAGCTCTCCCTTCCCTTTTTTTCTTTTATTTAAAGTGGTGGTTCTTCTTCACACCCAATAGAGAGACTGTTTCTTTCTTTTTATTTATTTATTATTATTTTATTAACCTCTTACTTTTTTAAAATTCATTTATTCCCTCCTTCTAATTTGCATCTCTCACGTTCAACCCTAATATCTTTTTTTCCTTAACAATTTTAGTTTTTTTAAAATTATTTTAGGCCTTCCGAACGAACCATGATTTACTTTGCCTTTTTCTCTATATAATAAAAGCTTGGGGTTTTACATTCTCCTCTCCTAACAGAAATTTCATCCCCAAAATTTATTTATTTTTTCTAAGTTATTAAATAAACTTGGATGTTTTCTTTTCATCTCATCTTCTCTCTCCCATGTTTTTTTTCTCAACTTGAGAGTTCCTCCACAACACCCTTACCAAAAGAACTTTCTTGTTTCTTAACTCCCTTTTGTTTTATCCACAATACTTGTCAGCTTCATTTCCACTGTTAAATCCTCTTCAATCTTCATTGAAACTCATGGCAATACCCGTGAGGGATCTACCATAGACTTTTGAAGTAATGACACATGAAACACACTACGGGTAAGTGATCTTCCCACTTTGTGCATCGGTTACAACATTTGCTTTTTCAAGATAAGACTCAATTACACAATCATAATATTTTATCAATTCAACCCAATACCTTTGTCACATTTTCAATTCCTCTTGTGATATTAGATACCTCAAGCTTTTATGGTCAGTAAAAATTTATACTAAAGTGCCATACAAATAATGCCTCTAGACCCTTAAAGCACACACTATTGCTGCTAGTTCTAGATCATGCATAGGATAATTCACCTCATAAGTTTTTAATTGTCTCGATGCATATGATATGACTTTCTCATGCTGCATCAACACACATCACAAACCCTTTCTTGATGCATCACTACATACCACAAACCCCTCAGTCGCTGAAGAAAGAGTCAATATTGGGGCAGTTTTAAGCCTTTTCTTTAACTCCTAAAAACTCACTTCACATTCCCGGATCCATTCAAATTCCACTCTTTTCCAAATCAATCGAGTGAGAAGGGAAACAATAGTAAAGAATCTTTCTATAAATCTTTGATAACACTCAGCTAAGCCCAAGAAGCTTTGAATTTCAAAAACAGTTATAGTCTTTCCCATTTTAAAAGTGCTTTCACTTTCCTTGGACTTACTAAAATTCCTTCTGTTGAGATAACATGTCCTAAGAAAACTATCTCTTTTAGCCAAAACTCATACTTATCGATTTTGGCATACAACTGGTTTCCCCTTAACACTTGTAGCACTCTTCTTATATATACCTCATGTTTCTCAGGTGAACTTGAATAAATTAGAATATAATCTATAAACATTATTACAAACTTGTCCAAAAACAATTTAAATACCTTGTTCATTAGATCCATAAACATTGCAAGTGCATTTGTCAGCCCAAAAGGCATTACTAGGAACTCATAATGACCGTACCGAGTCCTAAACACAGTTTTCTGGACATCCTACTCCTTAATACTTGGTTGATGATACCCAGACCTCAGGTCAATCTTAGAAAATACTATCGCTCCCTTTAGTTGATCAAACAAATCATCTAATTGAGGTAAACGATACATATTCTTCACAGTTACCCTATTCAATTATTGGTAATTGATACATAATGTAAGGATGTCATCCTTCTTTTTCATAAGTAATATCGGAGCTCCCTAAGGTGAATTACTTAGGCGAATGAATCCTTTGTCCACCAACTCTTGTAATTGCACTTTTAACTAGACTAACTCAGATGAAGCCATTCTATAGGGTAACTGAGCTATGGGTGTCATCCCTAGTAAAACGAGACACATTTTTTATGTTTCTGGTCCCTGTAATTTTTTTTTCATTTTTAATCCACGTATTTATAGTATTTTTGTATTTTTTTTGCAAAATTTCATTTAATTTTATGTTTCACAACTTGAGTTAGTGAGAAGAGAGAGTGAGTTGTCGGACCTCCTCCACACTTTTGTTTTTATATTTTTAGTAACATGGTCCTTTTTCATTATTTTTTTAGTTTAAGTTTATTTTATTTGAAATTAAATAACTAAATATATATTATATATGTTACTTTATTTATTTATTCAAAATATATTTGAGTTATTATTTTTTAAAATGCCATTAAAATTTTAGTTTGTTTTTTTATTAAAATTATAGTTGTCTTTTTTTTTAAAAAAAATAGCAAGCGTTCTTTTAGTACAACCCATCATATTTAGTATTATTTTTTTTATAATAAAAATTGGTTACTTTCTATAAACGTTTATCTTTATTATAATATAATTAAATAAAATATAGTTTTAGAAATGACGTTGCCTCAACCCACTTGTTGACGCATGGAATGAATGTCT
>Ga0307514_10004686_pt1 | contig 12502 bp, 5 predicted proteins | sample 16_EM_MG_FD_203088 | JGI IMG/M metagenome (GOLD analysis project Ga0307514, IMG submission 203088) | Populus trichocarpa ectomycorrhiza microbial communities from riparian zone in the Pacific Northwest, United States - 16_EM | ecosystem: Host-associated > Plants > Roots > Unclassified | place...
CTAGAGTAGCATTTCACAAGTTGTTAGTATCATTGCTGGATGGCATATTGATACAATTTGATACCAGAAATATCTTTTCATTTTTCAAAGATACTAGTAATCATATTCGAATTAAAGAAACAATTGTAGTATCACTTCTGTAAGATACAATACTAGCTGGATAGTTCAAGTAACATTTACCAAGTTGTTAGAATCATCAATAGATAGCATAATTATACAATTCGATATTAAAAATATCTTCACATTTCCCATGGAATACTAGTCCTCCGATTCAAATTACAATACCGACTGTGGTATCACAACTCAACGGCATACTAGTATTTAGACAGGTGAAGTAATATTTACCCAGTTGTATATACTTCCACTTGAAAGCATAATAACACAATATGATACAAAATCATCCCTACACTTTCCACTGAACAAGTAGTCTGAATCAAGTTCGATGAAGTAGTGTAGTAGCAGTCTCCGAGAATATATTTGTATGTGGATCGGTGACGTAATATTTATCAAGGTGTCAGTTCCTTTGCTAGACGCCATACATACCAAATTGGATAAAGATATTTTGTTGGCATTACACAGTGAGACTAGGATTACCATTCAACATGAATAAATGACTCTAGTATTACTTCTGAACGATATATTAGGATCTTGTTTGGTGCAGTCTCAATTACCAAGTCGTTAGTATCTTCGCTGGATAGTATATTTGTATAGTGTGATATTGAAATTATTGTTGCAGTGTCCAGTTTTACGAATATTGACATTTATATTCAATGAACGAATGTGGTATAGGTATTCAATGACATATTCGTATCTGGATTGCTGATGTAACATTCACCAAGTTGTTAGTATTGTACTGGACAGCATAAATATAATATATGGTAGTAAAATTCACTTTCCATGAGGCACAGATACTAGTATTCACATTCAAATTGAATAAACATCTGTGGTATCAGGTCTCAACTACATATCCATATCTGGATAGGTGGAGTATGATTAATGAATTTGTTAGTATCTTTATTGGACAGTACATTGATACAGTATGATACAAAAACTATGTTTCCATTTTCCACGGATACTAGTATTTACATCCAGATTGAATCAATGACTGTAGTATCAGTTCTCAACAACATAGTCATACCTGGATTGGTGAAGTAACATTTATCAAGTAGTTAGTATTTTCACTGGACAGCCTAATCACACAGTTTGATACTAAAATTACCCTGGGATTTGCCATTGATATTAGTATTCATATTGAAATCAGATGAAAGACTGAAGTATAGGTTCTCAACAACATATTCCTATCTGGCGAGTCAATGTCACATTTAGCATGTTGTTAGTATCATGACTGGACAGCATATAAATAAAATAGGATGCTAAAATTCCCTTACCATTATCCACCAATACTAGTTTTCACATTCAAATAATATGAACTACTGTGGTATCAGTTCGGAACAATATATTCCTATCTAGATTGGTGGAGTAACATTTCGAAGGGGTTAGTATCTTTACTGAATGGTATTGTTAAAACATATCCTACTAAAATTCTGTTTGCATTATCCACCAATACTAGTATTAACATTCAAATGGAACAGTGTGGAATTGTGTTCATATCCTCCAAACTAACTATCCACTAAACAGTATGAGCTGATTGACAACACAGTAATGTGTCTGGATGAAAGTTTGTCGTAAATATGACAAGTTCTTGGAACTTCACTAATGATGATACTAATAATGGAATCAGATAACTATCAACCGCAATTACAGACATGCATGATTGAACGAAGATATTAACTTGTACTGATTGATAACTAAACTGGCAAGTATATAAATTGACAATAATTGAATATTACTATACCATGTGAATTGATTGGACAGCAGATAGTCAATTACTTATTCGGATATGAATACTAGTATAGGTTGATAATGCACAGCATATTTTTGAATCTTATTATAACAATATGCTATCCAGTAAAGATACTAAAATCATGTTGAATGTAACTATACCTGACCAGATATGAATATGTTGTTCAAAACAGATACTACAGTCATTCATTTATGCAGATTTGAATACTAGTATTAGTGGATAATGGACAGCAAATTTTCGTATCATATTATAAACATATGCTGTGCAGTCAGGATACTAACAACATGATGAATGTAACTATACATGACCAGATATTAATAAGTGGTTCCAAACTGATAATACAGTGGTTTACGTAATTAGGATTATAATACTAGTATGGATGGACATGGCACAGCTATTTTTCATATCATAGTATAAAAATATGCTGCCCAGAACAGATACTTGCAACGTGTTGAATGTAACTACGCCTGAGTAGATTCAAATATGTGGTTCAAAACTGATACTATAGTGGTTCCCTCAATTCTGGGATACATACTCGGATTCGTCGATAATGCACAGCAAATTTTGGTATCATATTATAAAACTTGACCCTTACGTGAAGATACTAACAACATGTTGAATGTAAGTCTGCCTGGCCAGATACGAATATGTGGTTCAAGACTGATACTATAGGATTTTACATATTTGTATGTGACTACTAGTATAGGTGGATAATGCACAGCTAATTTTCATATTATATTATAAACATATACTGTGCAGTACAGATGCTAACAACATGTTGAAGGTAACTATACCTGACAAGATAAGAATATGTGGTTCAGAACTGATACTAGAGTCGTTCACTTAATTCGGATTTGGTTACTAGTATCGCTGGATACTGCACGGCTAATTTTCATATCATATTGTAAAAATCTGCTGTCCAGTACTATTACTAACAACACATTCAAAGTAACTATGCCTGACCAGCTGCGAATATGAGGTTCAAAACTGATACTACAGTTGTTCACTTAATTCAGGTTTGAATACTAGTATCAGTAGATACTGCACCGCTGAATTTCGTATCATATTATAAAAATATGGTGTCCAATAAATATACTAACAACATGTTGCACGTAACTAAACCTGACCAGATACAAATATGTGGTTCAGAACTGATACTATAGTCGTTCACTTGAATCAGATTTTAATACTATTATTGGTTGATATTGAACACCTAATTTTCGTATCATACTATACACATAGGCTGTCAAGTGAAGATACTAAGAACATGTTGAATGTAACTATGCCTGACCAGATACGAATATGTGGTTCAAAAATGATACTAAAGTTATTCACTTAATCGTATTTGAATACTAGTATTGACGGATAATGTACCGCAAATTTTCGTGTTATATTATAAACATATGCAGTCAAGTGAAGATACTAACAACATGTTGAATGTAACTATCCCTGACCTGATTCAAAGATGTGGTTGAGAACTCGTACTATCGTCATTCACTTATTCGTCTTGGAATACTAGTAACAGTTGAAAATGCATATTTAATTTTCATATCCAATTATCAACATATGCCGTCCATTAAAGTTACTGACAACATGTTGAATGTAACTATACCTGTCCAGATAAGGATAAGTGGTTCGAAACTGATACCACAGTCGTTTGTGTCATTTGGATTTGAATACTAGTATCGGTGGATACTGCACAGCTAATCTTCGTGTCATATTATATAAGTCTGCTGTCCATTAAAGATTCTAGCAACTTGTTGAATGTAACTATGGCTGAGCAGATACGAATATGGGTTCCAAAACTGAATCTACCGTCATTTACTTATTCATATTTGAATACTAGTGTCAGTGGCCAATGCAAAGCTAATTTGTGAATCATATGATTAACATACGCTGTGCAGTACAGATACCTCAACATGATCAATTTAACTATACCTGACCAGATAGGAATTTGTGGTTCAGAACTGATACTACAGTCATTCACTTAATCCGGATTTGAATACTAGTATTTGTGGAAACTGCACTGCAAATTTTCATATCATATTATTCAAATATGCAGTTCAGTAAACATAGTACCTACATGTTGACTGTAACTATACCTTACTAGATACAAATATGTGGTACAAAACTGAAACTATAGTTGTTCACTTAATTCGGAATTGAATACTAGTATCGGTGGATAGTACCCAACTAATTTTCGTATCATATTATAAAAGTATGCTGTCCAGTAAAGATACTAACAACATGTTGAATGTAACTATGACTGAGCAGTTATGAATATGGGGTTCAAAACTGATACCACAGTCAGTCACTTATTCATATTTGAATACTAGTATCAGTGGATAATCCACAGCTGATTTGCGTATAATATTATTAACATACGCTGTGCAGTAAAGATACTAACAACTTGATTAATTTGACTATACTTGACAAGATAAGAATATATGGTTCAGAACTGATACTATAGTCTTCACTTAATTCGGATTTGACTACTAGTATCGGTGGATACTGCACAGGTAATTTTGATATCATATTATTAATATATGCAGTCCAGTAAAGATACTACCAACATGCTGACTGTAACAATACCTGACCAGATACAAATATGTGGTACAAAACAGATACGACAGTCGTTTACTTAATTCGGATTTGTATACTGGTATTGCTGGATAATGCACAGCTTATTTTCGTATGATATTATAAAAATATGCTGCCCAGTGAAGATACTAACAACATGTGGAATGTAATTATGCCTGACCAGATACCATTATGTGATTCAAAACTGATACTACAGTCAATCACTGAATTGGGATTGGTATACTAGCATTGGTGGATCATGCACAGCATATTTTCTTATCCCATTGTACAAACATGGTGTCTTGTGAAGATACTAACAACATGTTGAATGTAACGATGCCTGACCAGATATGAATCTGTGGTTCAAAACTGATACTACAGTCAATCACTTATTCGGATTTGAATACTAGTATTGGTGGATAATGCACAGCTAATTTTCTTATCATATTATAAACATATGCTGTGCTGTAAAGATACAAACAACATGTTGAATGTAAGTATACCCAACCAGATAAGAAGATGTGGTTCAGAACTGATACTACAGTAGTTCACTTAATTCAGATTTGAATACTAGGATCAGTCGATACTGCACCGCCAATTTGCACATCATATTATACAAATATGCTGTCCAGTAAAAATACCAACAACATGTTGAATGTAACTATGTCTGACCAGATACGAATATGGGGTTCAAAACTGATAGTACAGTCGTTCACGTAATTCGGATTTGAATACTAGAATTGATGGATATTGCACAGCAACTTTTCATATGATATTATAGATATATGCTATCCAGTAAAGATAGTAACAAAATGTTCAATGTAACTATACCTGACCAGATACGAATATGTGGTTCAAAACTCTTACTACAGTGCTTCCCTTATTCGGATTTGAATACAAGTATCGGTGGATAATGTACAAGTAACTTTTGTACCTCATTATAAAAATATGCTGTCCAGTAAAGATACTAACAACAGGTAGAATGTAACTATACCTGAACAGATACGAATATGTGATTTAAAACCGATACTACAGTTGTTCCCTTAATTGTAATTGAAATACTAGTATGGGTGGATAATGCAGAGCTAATTTCCATATCATAATATATTATTACGCTATCCAGTAAAGATACCAATAATATCTTGAATATACCTATACCTGACCACATACAAAGGTTTGGTTCAAAAGTGATACTATAGTCATTCACTTAATTCGGATTTGCATGCTAGTATCTGTGGACAATGCACAGCTAATTTTCATATCATATTTTAAAAATATGCTGTCCAGAAAAGATACTAACAAATTGTTAAATATTAATCAAGCAATCCAGTTACGAATATGTCATGCCGAAATGTTTCCACAGTCGTTGTTTTAATGAGAATCTGTTTACTTGTCTCAGTCGATCATACCAAGCTGAATTTAGTATCAGGTACTATACATTTATGGTACAGTACAGATAATACGAACCAATCAAATGTTATTCCACATGACCAGCAATGCACATGTCATTTGGAACTGATACACCAGTAGTATACTGAGTTTCAATTTGAATACTAGTAGTGCTGGAGAATGCAAAGATAATTTTAGAACAATATTATATAATTATGCTGTCCAGTAAAGCTACCAACAACTCTGTATATGGTATTCCATCTAGCCAGATACGAATACATTGTTCAGAAATAAAACTACAGTCGTTTATTCAATTTGACTGTGGATATTAATGTCAGTAGATCATGGAACGATGATTGAAGTATCAGCATTTGTAAATATGCTGCCGAGTAAAGATACTCACAACTTGGTAAATGAATCCCCACCTGTTCAGATATGAATATGTCGTTCATAACTGATACTACAGTTGTTCATCTAATTTCACTGTGAATACTTCTATCTGTGAATAATGCAAACATAACATTTCTATCATAATGTATAAAGATGGTGTCCCATAAAGATACTAAAAATGTAGTAAATGGTAAACCACCTGTCCAGATAGGAATATTTTGTTCAAACCTGATACTACATCTGTTCATTCAATTTGAATTCGAAAACAGGTCTCAGTGGCTCATACACAGAAAATTTTCGTATCATATTGTAAAATTATGATGTCCAGTCATGATACTAACAACTTGGTACATGTTATTCCACCTATCAAAGTACAAATATGACATTGAGAATTGATTCTACAGCCGTTCATTTCACTTCAATGTGAAAACTAGTATCAGTTGATCATGCAAAGAGCATTTCAGCATCATATTTAATATAGATTCTGTCCATTGTCATATGAACAACTGGGTAAGTCTTACTTCACCTATTCACATATCCATATGTTATTGAAAACTGATACTACAGTTGATCAGTTCATTTGAATCTGAATACTAATATCAGTGGATTATGCAAGGAATAATGACTATCATATTTTAAATGTATGCTCTGTGGTCAGGATACTTGCTAGTTGTTAAATCCCACTCTTCTTATCCCGCTACAATTATGTTAATCACAACTGATACTTCAGTCATTCATTCATTGTGAATGTGAATACTTGGTTCAATGCATAATACGAAGTGCGATTGACTGTTGCGATATATAAATATGCTGCGCTGTATTGATACCATCCATTAGGTGAATGATACTGGACCTGTCCTGATACCAATATGGCACTGTTCAGGCTTGATACAACAATCAGTTACTCAATCTGAATGTGAATACTAGTATCGGTGGATTATTACAGCATCATTCTAGTATCATACAATCATAAGTAGTATATATCATTCAGAGGTGATACAACACTCATTTCTTTAATTTGAATGTGAATATTAGTATCAGTGGATAATGGAAATAGACGTTTGGTATCATATTTTTTGTATATGCTGTCTGGCTAAGATACTAACAACTTGGTAGATGCCACTCCACTGATGTTGATACTAATATGTTGTTCAGAACTAATACTACAGTTATTCGTATAATTTGAATATGAATACCAGTATTAGTGGACACCTCATACAGAATCTTAGTATCTTATAGTATACATAAGCGGTCAAGTGAAAATAGTAACAACTTGCTAAATATTCTGTCACCTTTACAGATACGAATGTGTCTTTGTGACATGACACTACAGTAAGTAATATAATTTCAAAGCGAATACCAATTTCAGTAGAAAATGTAAGGAGTATTCTATTATTATATTGTTTAGGTATGCCGTCCAGGAAAGATACTAACCGTGTAGTATATGTTACTTGACCTGTCCAGTTACGACTATGTCATTGAGTACTGATACTCCAGTCTCAAATTCGATTTGAATGTGAATACGCGTATCATTGGGCAATCTGAAGGTAATTGCAGTGTCATGTTTCATAAATATTCAGTCCCACCCCGATTCGAACAGCTTAATAGATGTTACTTCTCCTATCCAGATACTAATATGTAGTTAAACAGTTCTCAGACTGAGAATGTTTATTTTTGGTGCATCTCATATGATATAACTACACAGTAAGCATGACAATTTCAAATGATATTATTTTGAAGACTGTGGTTGAGAATGCTATTGAATGGAATATGTCATCTGACGTTAACATTACTGCAATGTGAATATTCATGCCGCAATACACATACTAATATTTCCAAATGTTATGTTGTGATATCCACTTTATACTAGATCGAATCTTCATCACAGGATGACGTTTCGGTGATACATTAGTTTATACCCACAGTGGGCGTTGTGGCGGAAATCCCGGATCAGGAGATCGCGCTGCAGCTTCCGTAGGAAGCTAAGTAAATCGAGGTTTCGTTTCGAGGAGCGTAGGGAGAGAGTAGCCGCAGCGATATAATTGATTGGCTAGAACTAAGAAACAAAAGAGAGAAGAAGGAAAGAGATGAGATGATGATTGGTACGTCTGTCTGGATCGTGGTCGAGCGAAGGTTTTTCAACCTTGTCGATGGCGTGATGCAGAGCCGCGATAACCCTAACCCAGACACGTACCCACTCAAATGCGTGGCTTGTAGTGGTGGGAGCCGTTTTCGCACCACAGCGTGTATTGTATGCTGATTGGGAAGTATTGATACTGTTCTTAATATAATCCATCAACTGATCAAAAGTACAAACACCAATTCTTCATGTTTTTGGAACACTGTTGATGTACGCCAAATTGAGTATCGACTTAACAGTTGAATATGATCGATAGCGCAATAATGTGCCTGGACGTGTGTTCATCATAAATATACCAAGTTCATACACATTCACTAATGATGATACGAAGAATTTAATCAAATTACTACCAACCACAATGCGAGATATAGATTATTCAATCAAGATACTAATTAGTCAGGATTAATTGCACAACTTTCAAGTATATGAATTGAAAATTAGTTGATATTACTATACTATAGGAATTGATTGGACGGGGGATGTGAAATTAAATAATTGAGATATAGTATTGGTGCAAAATGCCAAGAAGATCATTGTATCGTATTTTATACATACACTGTCTAGTAAAGATACTAACAACTTGTTGAATGCAACATTACCTGTGCAGATAGGAATGTGTCGTTAAGAACTGATACAACAGTCGTTCACTCAATCTAGATGTGAATTCTAGTATCAAGGATATTGCACACCAAATTTTCATATCACATATTATAAATTTGCTGCCCAGTAAAGATATTAACAACTTGATAAAAATTACTCCACCTATCGAGATACGAATATGTCATTCTGAACTGATACTACAGTTGTTTAATCAATTTGAATCAGTATACTAGTATCAGTGGATACAGGAAAGAAAAAAATAAATATGTGCTAAAGTACAGATACTAACAACTGGTCAAATGTTACTCCACATATCCAGATAGGAATATGTCATTAAGTACTGATACAACAGTGGTTCTTTGAATTTCAATGCGAATACTAGTATTAGTGGATAATGCAAAATAATTTTAGCATCGGATAATATAAATATGCTGTCCAGTAAATATAGTAACAACTGAGTACATGGTACTCCACCTATCCTGATATGAATTAATGTTTCAGAGCTGATACTAAAGTCGTTTATTTATATTCACCGTGAATACAAGTATCAAAGAATAATGCAAAGACAAATTTGGTATCATCTTTTATGCATATGGTGTCCTGTAAAGATACTCAGAACTTGGTAAATGTTCCCGCACCAATGCAGATATGAATACATTGTTCAGAGCTCATTCTACGGTTGTTCATCTGATTCGATGGTGAATACTAGTATGAGAGGATAATGCAAATGTAATTTATGATCATCTTTTATCAATATGCCGTTTAATAAAGATATTAACAACTTGGAAAGTGGTACATCACCTGTCCAGATACAAATATATTTTTCAGATCTGATACTACAGTTGGTCTTTTAATTTCAATCTTCAAACTAGTATAAGTCGATCATACAAAGGTAGTTTAATATCATATTTTACATATATGATGCCCAATCAACATAATAACAACTTGGTAAATGGTATTCCACCTATACAGATATGAATATGTTGTTCAGAACTGGGACTAAATTCGGTCATCTGATTAGAATATCAATACTAGTAACAGTCAATAATAGCAGGATAATTTTTGTATGATATTTTATTAATCGACTGTCCAGTAAAGATACTAATAAGTTGATAAATGTTCTTCCACTGATCCAGATACGGGTGTCATGTTAAGCACTGATACAACCATTGGGTATCTGATTTGCATATGAAAACCATTATCTGTGAATAATCCAAACATAATTTTGGTATCATATTTTATATATATGCTGTCCACTAATCATACAAACAACTTGGGAAACAATACTACACGTAACCAGGCAGAACTATTAAGTTCAAAACCGATACAACAATGATTTTCTCAATCTGAATGTGAATTCCAGTATCTTTCGATCATGTAAGCATCATTCAAGTATTATCCAATCAATTGAATATTCTGCCTGTAAATACTAGCATCCGTGGATAATGCAAACATAATTCTAGTATCATCCGTTAAAATATGCTATACAATCAATATATTAACAACAAGGTGTATGTTAGTCCATCTGACCAAATACAAATTAGTAGTTGAGAATTGATACAATTGTCATTCATTCAATTTGAATGGCACTACTAGTATCAGTAGATCTTGCAAAAAGAATTTCAGTATCATATATAATATGTACACTGTCCAGTGGGATACTAACAACTAGATAAATGTTACTTCACCTATCCAGATACGAAAATGTCACTCACAAGTGATACTCCAGTCACTCATTGAATTCGAATACAAATACTAGTACCAGTGGATAATGTAAAGACACAGTCAGTATCAAGTTGTATACATATATTGCCCAGCAAGGATAGTAATGATTCAGGAGATGTTACTTCTCACATCTCGACATGAGTATCCCATTCAGAAATGAATATACAGTTGTTGATATAATCTGAATATGAATACTTGTATCAGTGGATAATGCAAAGAGAGTTTTGGTATTATATTTTATAAATATGCTCTCTTGTAAAGATACTGACGACTTGGTAAATGTGACTCCACCTGCCCAGATATGAATATGTTGCTGAAAACCTATACTGAAGTCGTATCTTTAATTTCAATGTGAATACTAGTATCAGTTGGGCATGCAAAGAGAATCTCAGTTTCATATTTAATTAATATGCTGTCCAGCAAGATACTCACAAGTTGGTAAATGTTACTTCACCTATCCAGATACAAATATCATGTTGAGAACTGATACTACAGTCGTTCATGTAATTAGAATATGAATACTAGTATCAGTGTCATCTCCAAGATAATTTTGATCTCAGATTGTATTCACATACCGTCCAGCTAAGATACAATCAACTTGTTCAATGTTACCGCACCTCTCCGGAGAAAAATATGTCGTTGAGAAGTGATACGACAGCCTTGCATTTCATGTGCATGTGAATACTGTTATGAGTGGATCATACAACAAGAATTTAGTTATTCTGCATTATATATCTGCTGTCAAGTGAGATACTAATAAATTGGTAAGTTTCAAATCAGCTATCGACATAGAACTATGTCGTTCAGAACTGATACTACAGTCTTTCATGTAATTTGAATGCGAAAACTCGTCTCATTTGAAAATCCAAAGATAATTGTATTTTCTTGATGTATTCATATCCTGGCCAGTAATGATACTATGAACCCGGCAAAGGATACTGTACTGATCCAGATAGAAATAAGGTGTTGAGATTAAATACTGCAGTGGGTCATTTGATTTGATTGTGCATACAAGTATAAGTAGGTCCACCAAAAATAAGATTGGTATCATATTGTTTTATATGCTGTCCCTTGAGATACTAACAACATAATCAATGTTACTTCACTTATCCAGATGCGTATATGTGATTAGGAACCCATCCTACAGTGGTTTGTTCACTTCGAATGTGATTACATGAATCAACAGACAATGCAGAAATACTTGTAGTATCCAATGTGTGGGTATGTCATTCAGTAAAGATACTGACAACTTGGTAAATGCTAATTCACCTATACTAATACGAATATGTCACTGATAATTAATACTACAGTCGTTCATTCAATTTCAATGTGAATACTAAAATCAGTCACTCACACAGAGCTAATTGTAATATCATATCCTATATATATGCTCGGCAGTGGGGATACTCACTCATTGCTGAATGTGACTCCATCCATCCTGATACAATTATGTCATTCTTGACTGATACTTCAGTCGTTCATTCAACTTGGATGTCAATATAATTATCTGTGAATCGTGTAATAATCATATTAGTATCGAATTGAATCAATATGCTGTCCAGTAAACATACTAACTACTTGCTCAATGATTCTCCAACTATGGAAATATCAATATGTTGTTTAGAACCGATAGTACAATCATTCGTTCAATTTCTCTGCGAATACTAGTATCATTGGATCAAGTATGCTTCCTAGGTCTATGGAGTAGTGCAGGTCATGCAACCTGCAACTGAATGCTATGGGTTGCATTCACGTTACACTACCATAGCATTCAGTTGCAGGGGGTGCCGACAGGGGTCTGACCTGCCATAGCA
>Ga0307514_10004687_pt1 | contig 12500 bp, 16 predicted proteins | sample 16_EM_MG_FD_203088 | JGI IMG/M metagenome (GOLD analysis project Ga0307514, IMG submission 203088) | Populus trichocarpa ectomycorrhiza microbial communities from riparian zone in the Pacific Northwest, United States - 16_EM | ecosystem: Host-associated > Plants > Roots > Unclassified | place...
TTAACCGGGGGGGGGGGGTCGCAATCTGGTGATTGACGAAATACTGCCTCGGGTGTTTCCTTTTCTCTCGTGTTTATTTGTGCCTCTCCGGTCTCCTTACTTGCCACGTCTGCCCTCGTCTACATAATTTCCTCTTAACGCGTGTCATCCACCTTCCACGCTACTCACCGAATCTCGATCGATTTGCAGCTACTACCGATTGTGACGCCCAACTTGTCGCTCATCCCGGACTCTAGCTCCGAAAGGTCGTAAGCTCCCTGTGTTCCGTTCAGTCGCTTTCTTCCCATAACGATTGAGGAAAGGAAGTGCTCACAGAGCATCGAGATGACACACCAGACTTATAAACGTCCACCACGACAAGGAACAGGCAATTGCATCTGATGTCTGCCCCCCTGGGAAACCATAAAAGCATTGGGTGGGACGCCATCTTGATTCTAATTGGTTCGAACTGGCAGGTACGAAATTTTCGAGTGGTCTAGTGGCACGACATTGGGAATTACCAGTAAGAACTGAGTACTGACGGGATAACAACTCGGGTAGCCACCTCCTCCCGAATCATGCACACTTCCCATTCTCCTTATGTTCCCCGGCGGACGCGAAGACAAACGTTAGCCTCTTTCCACCCGCAGCCTTGGCCAGCTCGGATAGGATAGTATACAGGTTTCCTCCCAACTTCTGGGCGAGCTCAGTCCGGGATTTCTTGCAGAGCCATCGGTAGACACATGTTGTTGTCAACCTGATGCAATTCAGACGACTGCATTGCATTGGATCGAGGGTTGAGGGTCGCTAAAGCGCGCGACTCCGTACGCTCCATGTCCAAGGGCAGTTCGGATAGGTTGAAACACCCTCCCAGGCTGATACGCGCGTAGTCCTGAAATGGCCGAAAAGCCGCCGCCATATATTTCGACAACAATCAGCGATATATTTACAGTGGAATATCTTCGATGTACAAGAAACAATGTGTACTGTAAGAGATGAGAGTGTTGCTGCGCTTGCCCTGATTGAGGCGTCCGTCGCGCGGACCGCTCCTTGGCCGTGAATATAATCGAAGTCGAGTCTGCCAAACTGGCTTCAGAGTTGAGCGACCGTAGCTAAGGCGAGATCATGGTTTTCCCACATGGGCCGTGAAAAAACACCGTGTTCTGTCTCTTGTGTCACAGAACTCATGCCAAGGCAGGATAAGAGTCTGCCCTCGTGGGCTTCAAGTCACAGCAAACGAGATGAAGGCGCTTGAGACCGGGGTGTGCCAACACGACGTCGATGAGCATATAAAGGGAGAGCGAACAGGATTTGAACGTCACCGTTTGCAGTGTGGCGGAAAGGGCGGTGATGTATTCTGCGGGACAAGCTTGGGCCTCGGTGGGGAACACCCCTCCAGTGATTCCATGGTATGCTACAGGAGCCGTGCAGAACGGTGTCAAGAGATCTGGGGAGGGGGACAGTCGATAGTTTTGGCACCGAAGCTGTATCTTCAGCTTCTGGATGTTTGGCATGAGGGGCTGTGGGGGGATGAGGAATAGACCGTTTTCGTCTCCTTCAATGTTGACCTTCCAAAACAAGAGTCCCCGGGAGCGACCGGTCCAGTTCTTGGAGACGAGGGAACACGCGTTGATACGATGGTTTGAGCGTTTGTCGTGATCAGGGTCCCGATAAGTATCTCCGAGGTCACCGATAATTTGGTCGACGAGCTCTTGTGGTAACACTCCGTGCGGGAGCATTGAGATGAGGAGTAAAAAACCGGAGTTGTTGAGAGAGTTTCACCGGGGGCAGCGGAAAATTTACCCGTCGAAGATATCTTGAATTTATCGTGAAGTTTGAATCAGTATCCGGAAAATAAAGTGAGCGAAGAGATGTTAAGTAAATCCGCACGCCAGCCAATAAGAACTGTTCCCGCCTGTGAAGGAACGAGCGGCTAATGCGGACCGGTTGACCTCTGATCGCCGGTCTGGCAACCATCGAACGACGACCTATATAGCTTAAGCTTTTTTCCCCGGCTTGATTTCGAAAGAGGGACCCCGCCCCTTGAAATCGCTCCTGGGTCTTCTACAATAATGATTACGCCGCAACCAGAGAGGGCTCGCCTCGTAACCCCCGATATCTCGGTTCGCTGCTCAACCTTTCCCCTAAAGGATTTCACGTCAGATACTTCACGCAATCGACTGAAGAGCCAGTCTAACAACCCCTTGTATTGAGCTTCCCCTCGGAGAGGGCAACGTCACACGCGTGGAATTTTTGTGGTGCTGTTGTTGACACCGCGGATAGACATCCCTTGGACGACGTATTTCGAAACCAATGCCTCACATTGGCTCGTCTTGTGGGACCCATGGGCCTCACGAGAAACCGGCGCCTCCGCCGGCAACGGTATAGGAGGTCACTTATTTTGCTACGGTAAAACAAACTACACCCCAAGATCTCCCGGCTAAATTTTTCCAGTCTTCCAACCAGAATTCTTGGTCTCGTGCAAATAAACATGGAAGCTTGATTTCTACCAACGATCGCGAAAGGAGAAGGTTATAAAATGGCGATCCTCTATGCTGGCGTCGACTTTTATCCCAACGCAGTCGGACGAGACCGCCATGTTTACCAAAACTCGGTCAACGACCTTTCTTATGTTGGTGGCCTGCCTTATCAGTCGGTTCTCGACGTTTTCCGGGGTGGATGCCGTTGCAATAAGCCCGGACGTCGTCCCAAATCGGTACATCGTCGAAACTTCGAGCAAATCCGCGCTCGGACAACTCGGAGAGAACCAGGTAAGTTCCCAGTGGCACTCTTATTGGCTTTGATTCTCTCTGAGCGTTGTCGCATATTTGCACATTCAGCGTCGATCTTTCTATGATCGACACCGGAAACGAGACGTACACTTCACAATCAAGAAGGAGTTCAACGTACCTGGGATCTTTGTTGGAGGTGTGTTCGAAGTTACCGTACGTCTTGCAAATAACCCCCTGGCGTCATATCTCCGACTCACATCACGCCCATAGGACAGAGAGGTAGGCTGGATGCTTCGAACGAAAACCCGCTAAATGCCATTCTGTAGGATGTTCCTGCACTACTAGAGATCGATGGCGTGGTCTCCGTGAAGCCCATGCACCGGTATCCAAACCCGAAGTAAGAGGCCGTTGGATTGAACTGTTATTTTGTTGAGCTGAAGGATGCGGACCTTCAGGCCAGTAAGTCTGAGGACCTTGACGGACCCGAAAGATCCTATGATTGCCGACTCATTCTCGACCCACATTATGACGGTAAGTCAGCTGTTAACGATGGTTCAAGCAGTGACAATATTTTCCTAGGGTGTTGACAAAGCCCACGCCCAAGGACTTGCCGGTAAAGGAATCAAGATTGGAATGTAAACTCGTTTATGGATGCTTCTGGTCGCATATACTTACAATTTCCGTTGTTTCCAAACCCAGCTTCGATACAGGAATCGATTACACACACCCGGCACTTGGCGGAGGGTTTGGTGCCGGGTTCAAGGTTGCTGGAGGGTACGATTTTGTTGGGGATAATTACGATGGGAGTAACACACCCGTGCCGGATCCCGATCCATTGTCTCAGTAAGTATTTCTTGGTGGAACAAGATTTATTGATTTTGATCAAGCACGCAGGTGCTCTGCGCATGGTACCCACGTAGCAGTACGACACCCCACCATTTGTCACAGGTAGTATTGATCAAAAAATCGTACAGGGAATCGTTGGTGCGAACCCAGGGAACGAATACAACGTCAGCGGCGTCGCCTATGATGCGACGTTATATGCTTACAGGGTCTTCGGGTGCACCGGCACTACGGGTGAAGACGGTTAATTATACCTCCTCCTTTGCCAATGCCCCGACTGAACAAATATTCTAGTCCTCATAGATGCTCTCACCCGGGGACACCAGGATGGTCTGGATATCCTAACCCTTTCAATCGGAACAGCAAGGGGCTTCTCGGAGGGTGCAGTGGCTGTTGTCGCCAGTAGGATTGCTAAAACGGGAAAGGTGGTCACCATTGCAGGTGCGTCAAACCCGCGGCCGAACGAATGGAATGGGTGCTCACTTACCCATCGCCAGCTGGTAACGATGGAGAACTCGGCGCATGGTATGCTTCAGCGCCTGCCACAGGCCTAGATGTAATCTCAGTGGGCAGCGTCGACAAGTTCGTGGCTGGACCTTCTCTCTGGGCCTTGGCTAAGTACTTAATCAACAGTATCATAATGCCCGTTCAAAATGCAACCGTCCTCGTCAATGGTAAAGAAGTTGCACCGATTGTAAGCCTTTGGTTTTGTTGTATGCCACAGCCCTTAACGTGGATATCAGCCATATTCCAGCGCAACACCCCTCACCGACATAACCACCCCACTCAAGATTTATGTAACCTCGACTAACACTTCAACGCCTGACGATGCTTGCGAACCGTTACCTGAAGACACCCCCGATCTCACCGACAAAGTTGTGATAATGCATCGTGGGACCTGCGATTTCGTTCTGAAGTGTGAGCATGCGGCAAAGTTTGGGGCCAAGCTTTTCCTCATCTACAAGTGGGCATTCACATGAGGTACCTTGTGCGTTTGTAGCTAATGGAACCTTCCGCCTAGCAATGACAGACCATTTGCTGTCATCGACGCTGACAACTTCACCGTTGCCCTGATTCAAAAAGACGCAGGGGCTTTCGTGAGTTCCACAACGCTGATTGCTTGGTTGGTGCTCCTTACGCGATCTGTAGCTGGTCGAAAACTTCGCTCAAGGGAAAGATGTCACCATCTCTTTCAATGATCACCCGGCAATACTACAGAACACGGATACCGGAGGCCTCATGTCCTCCTTCTCGAGTTATGGGCCGTCCTACGAGCTTGACTTCAAGCCCGCGGTTTCTGCTCCGGGTGGGAATATCATTAGCACGCTCCCACTTAACAAGTTCGGTATCTTCTCAGGGACTAGCATGGCCAGTTGAGTGCCGTTCCTCACTCTCCCGTAGACCCTCGACTGATTTTTGGCCTTCGTCAGCACCGTTCGTCGCGGGTTCGGCCGCGTTGGTTTTACAGGCGAGAGGGAAGACGAAGGATGCCGCGCTTGCGATGAGAGATATCCTGGAGTCAACAGCGTCACCTATTGCATCGGACTTGACGGGCGCAGCTCCCCCCCAGACGCTCATCCAGTCGGGTGCTGGTCTAGTCCAGGTTGACCGAGCTGCCAACACCAAAACCCTGGTCTCCCCTGGTCATTTGACCCTGAACGACACGGAGCACTTCCGGCCGATGTGAGCTCGTGTTCCTCATACTCCCGATTACAAGTCTAAGCGGGGGCCGTCACAGACAAAAGTTCACAGTCACAAATCTCGGGACTGAGCCTGTAACTTACTCCCTAGCTCACATTCCCGCGGGCACTACCTACACTTACGGGTCGCATCACGGGGTGAGATCTGGGCACCGAGCAGTCAGTGGATTTGGAGGATGCTAACATATTCGGCTCAGTCTGAACCACTTCTCCCACCATTCAACTTGACCACGGATGCCTCCACCGTAGAGTTCAGCCAGATAAGCTTTACCGTCAATCCGGGACAATCGGACACAATCAGCGCCAAATTCACCGCTCCTAACATCGATGCAGCGGGTTATCCCGTTTACTCTGGCCATATTGAAATCACGAGTTCGTTGGAGACCTTGAGAGTCTCCTACCTCGGAGTTCTCGGCTCTGTCCATGAACAACAGCTGTTGGATCGCTCAAATGCTGCATTCGGCGTCCGACTTCCACTGATTCAACTTCCAGATGGAAGTATCCAGAAGAAGACGAAGAAATACACGTTCACTGATGGAGATTACCCGACCGTTGTGTTCAGGTGTGTTGTTCTCGCTGACGCGTAAACAAATATACTGAACTTGTGGTATGGCGATCAGATTGTTGTACGGTTCTCCGCTGGTTACAGTTGATCTCGTGACGGCGGATTCAAAACAAGGTTCGGATCCGAAGGTGGTGGGCAACCTTGGGTCGTCCGAATTCATTCCACGAACGGCAGCCGGGGAAGTGAGTGACTCTCGGACATCGCGGCACCCAGATTACTGACACATCCTACGTTCACTCATTACGTGCAGTTTCTCAACATCACGATTACGGAAACATTCAGCAACAACAACACGATTCCCGATGGGAAGTATCGCCTTTTCTTGAAGGCGTTGAAGATTTTCGGAAAGCCTGGCAATCCGAAAGACTCGGAAACCTATCTGAGCCCAATTATTGTAAAGGCTTCAACACCATCTTCTGAGACGTAGTTGGCGGTTCTCCTACGTTGGAAGGATCTCACGCGGTGTAGATTGGAGGCGTGGAGGCGGGTTAACCAAACTCGATTACAGCCCTTTCAAATATTCTGTCTGCTCTCTTTGCTTTTCCCTTACATTCTCATGCAACCTTGAGCCTCTTAGAAGCTACACATTCAAAGCCCAAACGCACGGCAAAATACCCCTTTCCATCAGTGACACCTTTCCGCATAAATGTTTCTAGTGCTGTGAATGAGCGTACAGCCGGTCCGCCCTGCATTGGCATAATACAACTTGCAGTATATCACACTGTGATAATATCACTCCCGATTGAACCCGTAGACTGAGAGAGTGGCTGGTTCATCCGCGCAATACCCCAAGTGACTGCGAGCGACGGTGCCGTTCCGTGGGCATCCCATCAACTAATTGCCCCCCCCCGAGTCGACACCGCATAAACTACCATGTAATGCTTGCAGCGGTCCTGCATCTCACAGGTAAAAAGGGCTCACACGATGGACTTGGCACCGGGAATTACAACATCGTGTCGAGGGTGTCCCGCTGCCCCCACAGTGGCCGTGCCAAAAGACGGGCGCGGGTCCACAAAGCCGGCAGGGAATCGTAGGGCGAGGCCGAACCAGATGGAGTACGACAATAACGCTTTTTGCGGATAGCGGCACACGTTCAATGATAATAGGGGGTGAGGTAAGTGCACAGGACCATGGGCGGGTAAAAACCAGCGGCCCTTGGGCGATAGAACGCCAAATTAAAAGCGTGGCAAGGACCATGACCGCGAAATGAAACAAGGGTGGGCATAGAACGTGGTGGTAGGATTTGAGGTTTGTCATAGAAACCAAGGGCCACTTGAAGTAGTAGAAACCACTGGGAGAGGAATACACGAGCCCGAAGAACCCCCAAAATTTAGGGTCTCGGTCATGGGAGTCCTAGCGGCACAACCCACAGAGCTGAGGTTCACAGGATGGTGATTTAAGAGAGTAGTCACCGCCAGCGGTAGGCACCGGAAACAACGCAGTTCCGACAAGGCAGAACCAATACAATTCCTTCAGATGGACTGGACCATAGCGATATCATGACATTAAGCAGGACGGTCCGCATCCCATAGGTCGTGGCAGGGTGCGAGATCTCAGAGATCTCAAGCTCAAGATCGAAATGAATCCGGGATGCACAATGGAATCCCAGATCCGTCCGCAGCAGCCTGAGAATTCAGGAACGTCCGTACTATTATAGCTGTACACGATTAACATAGGGTAACACTGAGCACATACATCCCATGAGATATACCACCGCAACCTCCCTCATCGCAAATGCGCCTATAACTCCAACGGAGAGGGACCAGGGGGGAAGGGATGGCAGATCACGAGCCCAAAAAGCAAAGCAAGAGAAGGACGTAGAAAACAACAAACGCAAAAGCGCCCTCAGCAACCAAGAACTACACCACCAACCGAGCTAGTCATCGCTATCGTCGCTCGATGACGAATAATCATCATCCCCGAACATGTCTCCCACCGGATAAGTGCCCACGTCACCGTCCTGGTATCCTTCCTGATCCTGTTCGGACCCTGGAGAAACCGCAGCGGCCAAGAAATCGAAATCTTCCATCTCGTTTGGATCTCCTTCTCCCTCTGGTTCCCCCCCTTCTCCATCTTGAAGTTGTTTGTCCATCTCAGCCATTAAATCGTCCATGTCGATATCCACACCCTCTCCATCTCCTTCTGCATCTGCATCGTCGTCATATCGGTCTTCGTCTCCATCTACGATGTCTAACGTCCCGTTGAACCCTGCCGGAGGGTCCTCCTCAATCGTCAGTGACCCAAGTCTATATGGTGGAGGCTCTGTGTGAGGTTGTGACTGAGGGTTTGGGGGAGAAGGCCCATCAGCTTCCACTTCATCCCAATCGGACTCCGAATCGCTCAGCACGGCGGGAGCTGTCTCAGCAAATGCGGATGATGAGGGTTGAGCACCTGCAAGGGTGGAAGGTCCCGTCGGCAACGACCTTGAAGTCCCCCCACTACCGCCTACGAGTAACCCTGGCGGGATCTTCGACGAAGACGCAGAGGGAGTCCCGGTAGGTAGTTCCAGGCTGAAGCCTTTCTTCGCAGGTGGTTGAGGCTTCGGCTGCGGTTGTGATGGGGGCACCGCCGTGACCTGTGGTTTGGGGGGTAACCCAGCGGCCAATGGAGGTGGTTTTAAGGTATGGGATTTCGGTTGGGGTAGTGTCTTCAAAGGCGGAACCGACGGTTTCGGCCGTTTAGCTACCCTCACGGTCTCCACGAGTCCATGTTCCGCCTCCCTCTTCACACCCTTGCCCTTCAGATCTCCAGCTAGCCAAGCCAGCTTGGATACCGGAGTTGGCAGGGATAACTTCTGTTCGGGCTTAGGTTCGGGTTTAGGCTCCTGTTTCTGGGGCGCGGACTTCTTATTCGCTACCCTCGCAGCAGCAGAGTTAGGATTCATGAATATCTTCGCGGGCTCCTTAGGTTTTGGCTTGGGTTCGCGCTTGACCACAGGCTTCTTTGGTAACGACTGTGACCCTGATGTGGTATTCGGAGTGGATGAGGGAGGGGGTTTGAGCTGAGATGGCTCTTGCCTGACGGAGGTCCTCTTGGGGGGCGCGTCCTCGATCACGCTCAACAAGTCGCGCTCTAATTCGGCGCTTAGGTCTAGGTCGACGTCGTTTTCCTTCTTCGTAGGAGACGCAGGTACCGAGGGTATTGTGTGCGCGGCTATTCGATGAACACGAGAGTGAAAGGTCAGCGGGGAACCGATGATCACGGAGCGTGCTTACGAGACTGAGAAGGCCGGTTGAAGGGCATCGTACTCTTGCCCCCCCAGGCGACATTTATAAGAGAGTCCAGTTTCTCCAAGGTGTAGGTCTACACGGTGGGAACAAGCAACGGGTTTCAGGTATTGATCGGGAACCGGGAACAAAGTAACAACGTACCCCCAGCTCCTCGTCGTAGATCAACACGCAATCCACATCCTTTGCGGTTATCTCAGCACCAGTAAATAGCTGACCCTCCCCTGGCTATTGGGAGCGTTATAAACAGATGCGCCACAGATGATTCCGAGATAGAAGCCAAGAACGTTCGGGGGTTGATGGGAACTCACCACAGTACTTGCACGTTCGATGGTGGCAGTCTTCCTATCGCCTTCCCTCTTGACTTCAATCATCCCCGGCTTGTAGAGATCTATTGACTCGGGTTTGAAATTATCTGTTCAGACGCATACACGTTCAGTATTTACGGGCCACAACTGAGTGAGAGCGAACCGAGCCCGCCACTTGGCTAGCGCCATAGCTGACGGCGTGGACCAGAGGAAAGGGAAGGGAACGTACACCTGAAGGAGTAGAACCCTCGATCGAAGAGTTTGGGTGCCTGTGGTAGCCCTTTATTAGCCTTCAACGCCCCTGCCAGGGAGCTCCCGACGGTGACAGGATATGAGCCGGTCGGGGGCATCCAACTTGTGTCGTTCTTGGTGGACATGGAACCTTCGCGTCGCGGATTGCGGCGGGTGGATTCAGGGGGAAGGAGGAGAGGTGGTGGTTGTAGATTGAGGGAGAAAGGAAGGTCTGAGGGAGGGAGGACTGAGGAGACAACCGACCTGCTTTGGCCAGACCAGGGTCAACCGCCAGGGGGGAAAGTTCACTGACCGGGTCGTCGATCAAACGCTCAAAGAGCATCAAGCGCCTATTCACGGACATTCCCCATCCACGCTCACGGTCATTGTTATCCGTCGACTGAAACACCAACCTTGTTTGTTCTATAAACGAACAAGGACTGGGAATAAACAGGAAAACACACAGTACGCTACCACATTACAAAACAAAGCAAAGCATAGTAAACGTGAATACTACTATAGGGTTGACGGGGCTGTGACCCAGGTTAACCAGAGGTCAGGAAAGTGATAACCGAAAAACAATTAATGAAGGTGGGATAAATACGGGACGTGTGTCGTGTTGGTCGTAAATTGCCTCATGTGGACCTGCAAGGTGGAAGTGCTTCGGTCATTGCGACTTTCTATCCTCAGGTGTAGGCGCCACGAGCGGCACATACTCCCGTCTCGGAGAAACTTGCGGTGAAATCGGCTCGTCGTCGTCTGTCATGCTGTAGATGTTACCATTGGGACTGGAACGACCAGAGCGAGCGGTTGCCTCTGCCAGCTCCTTCCGGAGAGCCTCAAGCTCTTTCTCAAACCTGCAACACATAGAGTTAGGGTGGGTCGCGAAACCCACGAGCTTGGGATGAAACACTCACTTGCGACCGAAAACTTCGATATAGAAACCCCCGCCGTTCCACACGCTCACGGAGAAGATGAACAGCAGGAACATGTTGCTCCAAAACGGACTGTCATAAAGCACAAACACCGCGGGAAGTTCCGTCAGGATGGCGTATAAAAGCTGTCCACCCATGAATGCGGCTTCCCGATACTGTTGTGGGCACTTGGACAAAACCTTTCCAATGACGCTCCCCTTTGCATTCAAGAGGTAGAGGAAGGAAGTTGCCCTCTGTCCAGACTCGATCTTCTTCCTCCGGTCGACAAGGACGAACTTCCAATATAACATTTGCCAGATCAGATCTATCAGGGTCGAGATCAGCAACCAAGCAGATGCGATGCAATTGTGACTACTCACAGATTAACCCGGTAAAGGAGATCGCGTATAGCGAACTCATATGAGGGACCTCCAGCAAAGCCGGGAACCGCTGTTCAGCTCCAGGGTAGAAATGTCTATTGGTGAAAGACCATAAGTCACAGAGCACTGGCAAGCTGAGCTCGCTGTCAAGACGCACCGTATGACAGTGAAAGTGAAAGGGGGGTAGAGGTGGATGAACAACGACGTGACCTTATCCGAATCGTGGAACACCAGACTGTTTCTCCAAGTGATGACAGCGCTAGCCAGAGTCCCGTGAGATAGACAGTAACACGCCACCCACAACGGTGCGCTAGATGGAAAGACCCAGAGGAACAAGAAATTGAGGATGTTCGCGTAGTAGCACAAGTCGAATAAGAAATAGTGCCAGTCTCGCTTCTTGTAGTTGTACGCGCGAAGTGGGAGGAGATATAGTGCTTGAAGGGTGTACACGATATGGACCCACCTAAAGATGGACAAAGAAAGTGTCGGCTACGGTCAAATGGTCGGCGTAATTTGGATGACAGGCTCACTCTGGGGCCATCCCAAACATCAAGGCGGAGAAGAATACAGTCATGACACCAAAGAAGAACGAGAGCTTCTCCCTGGTCCGAACAACCTTCGTCGAATCCCATGTCGAGGAGAGTTTCGTCAACCGTTGTTGAACCTACACCGCGCACGAAAAGACGCGGTCACCCGTCACGTTAATCAAGAAACAGTCCTGGATGCAAGATAGTTGGCATACACACCTTGAGCTTAAACTTCTGCATCTCCCGATCCAGGTTCTCTGCCAGATCCTCCCCCGAGGGGGACTTCATCTTATTCATTGCCACCTCAGCCCGACTCTTGAGGCGATCGCTGTGCTTCGTGAGGGTTCGCTGGATGAGGTCGATGCGCGCATCGAAGAATGTCTCAACGGTGTCTGCCCAACAAACACGCGAAATGAGTTAACGTGCACCCGGTATATTAGGTATAGGATTGCACTCACCGAACAACGTGAAAGCACTGGCCCAATCAGCCATCTCGTTCTCTCTTATGAGGCGTTCAAATGACGCGGAAAAGTGACCAGGTGGAACGGGATTTTGGGGAGTGGAAGGAGGAGATGGGCTATCGTTGTCGATCCCCATGTTTGTGGAGACCACGGTGGGTGGCATGACTGTTGAAAGAGATCAAAGAAAGGACCACCTCGTCGTTGCCGGAAACGAATTGCCCCCCCGCCACGTGTTTGATTGCCGTCACACTCAGTCAGTGTCACCAGGCGCCCGACACACGCTCCCCGTGAATCGATTCGCACAAGGCAGGCCGCAAAATATTTGGGCTTGAGCAACACTCTATTGCATACCCGGAATTTGAACAAACAAGCACTACCCTAACAAAGTCACTTCGGCAGCAACAGTATGAAGCTATAAAATAAAAGAACACAAGCAGTTTCGAGGTATGAAAAAAAAAGTCGAGAGAGAGGGTATCTGCAGAAGCCACACAAGCCTACCACCGGTCACTAGGGACCCCAGAAAACGAAAAAGAATCCCCCTCCAATACAACGTGAAGCCCCCTTTAAGGGGTGGGAGTTGGGGAGGAGTCACTGGGTAAGCCGCTGGCTGGGTTTAGGGATAACGTGGTGGTG
>Ga0307514_10004688_pt1 | contig 12499 bp, 12 predicted proteins | sample 16_EM_MG_FD_203088 | JGI IMG/M metagenome (GOLD analysis project Ga0307514, IMG submission 203088) | Populus trichocarpa ectomycorrhiza microbial communities from riparian zone in the Pacific Northwest, United States - 16_EM | ecosystem: Host-associated > Plants > Roots > Unclassified | place...
TCCCCCATTAGAACTATCCCTATGATGAAATATTAGCATATCTGGTGGCAGAATCGAAGTGTTGTAGATATGGTACATACACGAACCCTGACAGATCTAGTCCTTCAGATCCATGGTGTTTTTTGCGCTTGGTTCTCCCTGGCTTGTTGCTGGTATGTTTGTACTTCTGTTTGGGGGCAAGTTTGGATTTTTTGGGCCCGGAAGAGAAACACATTGAAGCTCTGCGACTGATTTCCAAGTGGCTTAATTGCAAGTCAAGATCAAACCGAGCGAGCGAGTTGACGTCGTACTAGTCGATATATCCTCGAAAGTGGGAGCAATATCTGATATAATTCCAGAGGCCAAGATCTCGCTCGCCACTGGGGAAGTGGGATTCGAAGGAACTATATAACAATTCTCCCCATACACAGCATGCATCGGCACACTGTGCAAGATGAGAGGCTGGAAGCACCCATTTGGCTTTAGCATTCCATTTCGTGTAACACCAGTGCCAATTCATGAATCTGACATCAATATCCATGCAAGGCACCCAAACCATTTTCCAAGAATCAAGAGCTATCCACAACCAAAAAGCAGTGTACTACGCCATACAGCACTCAGTCACTATGAACGGCGAGGTGATCAGTACGATAGGAGGCCTGATGGTCGAGATCTCATGTAAGATGACGCCTTGGTGCCACCAGTCAATATATGGAATTCTGTGGCGACAAAGTACTTCTTACTCTACTCGAAGCCCGGGAGTTTGTGGGCGGAGGCAGCTCCGTACTGTAAATAGTTAGCAGACTGCGCCCAGAAGGCAGACTTGGCACCAACTAAAATAACAGTCTAGCTAACTAATCCCGAAAGGGTAGTTTTTTGACGAAGGCCTGAACTAGACTTGAACTTCCATCTGATTATGGACATACGATGAAGAATGTTTTCCTGGGCTTATGGTCAATAAATGGGTCAAGCTAAAGCAAGATTAGGTCCACAGCTGTACTTAGATACAGTATATTACAATCTATTAAAACTAGTTTGAGAATGGAACTAAAATACATGTAATGTACAAACATGGTACGAGAATCACCCCATGTACCTATGAATACATACTACGGTCCTGAATACACCACTTCATGCACTTATTACATGTGTATCCAAATTCATGTTACATCACAATTTATTACCTGTTACATGCCAGATTTAGTACCTAATCTATCTGCCTCTACATTCGAACCTGGAGTTACAGCCATGGTTCGAGTCTTACCAAATGAACCGTGCTGCGGGGTATCTCCCATCAGCCGCTCCCAGTTTTAAATTCTAGAGGCACGAAATCACATCCGTTGAGAAGGTAAGTACATTACATGTGGAGAGCGGTAACCAGACCAGAGACTCTCTGAATGTGAGAGGAGAGAAATTAAGAGGCTATAGTCTGATTGAGGGAATGGTCGTTCAGGGTAACGTGCACCCTTACATAGCCCCGACTACCATAGCCCACTTGAAATGTATTGCGGCATGGCATCACTCCATAACATTCTCTCGAATATAGGGTTTTACGATGAATAAATCAATCTACTCTCACTGGTAGATACTGCCTCTTGGTGGGTAGATAACAAAAAAGAACAAATATGGGAGTTGACCCACCCTCTGCCTGAATTCAGCGGGTCTCTACTAGTATGTAGCGGAAGTCATATCATTGAACCACTGTGCCCTTTTTGGTGATGGAACTGCTAGGGTAGCATAAAATAAGAAGCTACGTATATGTAAGTAGAGATGGAGCAATTCCACAGACCGGAGCCAATATCACGACATACTACACTATTTAGGGAGGCAACCTAGAGCCATAATGTGAGTATTTATTAGTCTGGTTGGCACAACCCGTCACAGGGGGAAGAGCTTGGTTATTCAAAGCCCTCCAATATATTGCAAGCTTCGCCAAAACTAAAACTGTCAGACAGCTCTACCAGCCGTACAGCCAGCCCTACAGACAGCGAAAATACTAGCTCTCTACGCCAGCTTTATTACATTAGGAAAAAAAAAATCTGCACGTTGTGCACATAATGCCAAAAAGCAAAACTCTTAATTATAACACAAGACCTTGCATTATAATGCCATTCCCGAAATATAATAATGCCATTGTCGAAATCGCCCAATTTTCAATCAAGCCTGAAAATACCACTGACGTCCTCAGTTGTCTTCCACTGCAATTGATGTTTCCCACTGTAATTCATGTTTTCAATTTCGTTTTCCCTCCCATCGCGCATCCGACACTTCATGTTGCCTATTGCATACTATGATACTCTCCATATTCTAGACACTCTATCACTGGCGGCATCCGCGCTACTGGCGCTTCCAGAATCTGCTACATATATTTTTATTTGCATTTCCATTTGTATAATTCTATCTAAATCTACCTACATAATAAACCCATATTCCATGCTTTCCCATATCCCAAGCATTTATGATCCTGCTAGTTTTTTTCACTTTGCCACAGCCGCTGAGTCCTATAAAGATGATTAGCCATGTTTGGCGACCTCATTGCCACAGCTGTCGAGTGCTAGCAGAGCTGTTAGCTATGTATCCCGTGCGAAATTGCTGCCGCAGCCGCCGAGTACCAAGAAAGTTAATATCTATTTCTAGTGACCTCATTTCCCCAGCCGCCGAGTTGTAAGGAACTCATGTTCCTTACTATTGGGTATCTTGTTATTTCCGTTTATCATGTCTTATCTTGCGTCTTTCCTATGCAATTTCGTTGGCTAATGACCGTCATATCCAGTGATTTCGTGTGAGCATTTCTTCAAGCCCGTATATACATGTAGAGCATACCCAATAGTGTTTGAAAACAATTTATCCATATGTAGAGAAGGCCCTACCAAGCACCCTGGTATCTTCATTATGACTAGGGTTGTTGACATGGATCAAGTCACCATCACGGATCAAGTCTAGGTTGAAACTGTAATCACCATTCTCAGGCCTAACTGGCCGCACGTACGGGCAAACACAGAAGTTCGCCAGGAATCTGATGAACTATCTATGTACTCAGTACAAATATAGGAAAGCGGGGTAGGTCAGGTGGTCTGTATGCCGCCGTGCAGCTCAGCCGTAACATATGCCAGTGTACGGAGTATAATACAGAGATTGGGCTCGGGTTTTATCACGCATTTTATCGAGACTTGCAGAGCCGCCAGAGGTGAGCCAGCCAGGAAGAGATTTAGACAATACTGGTACTTTCCACCCAGTATGCAAGGTTGCAAAAGCAACACCATACAGTAGATACTATATTCTAACAACAAAACCCCATATAGAAGTAAAGAAACATTAACCCTTGAAAGCTCCAGCCCACCGACGTTTGCAAAAGAAGCACCACTTTTGTCATCAAGGTTGCTTTATCTGTGTGAAAGGGAATAAGACGTCCCAGCAAGCCCCATACACGGCGTTGTATGTCCCGCATAAGAATTACCCCCATGATGACTATGGGGATCCCCATCATAATATTAGCATATCTGGTGGCACAATCGAAGTGTTGTAGATATGGTACATACCTCTTGCTCCAAGCTGCTCGTTTAGATTTTTTGGGCTTGGTTCTCCCTGACGTGTTGCTTGTAAGTTTGAACTTGGAGGCAAGTTTGGATTTTTTGGGCCCGGAAGAGAAACACATTGAAGCTCCGCGATCGATTACCCAGTGGCTTAATTGCAAGTCAAGATCAAACCGAGCGAGCGAGTTGGCGTCGTACCCTTTCTATGTGTGATGACTAGTCGATATATCCTCGAAAGTGGGAGCAATATCTGATATAATTCCAGAGACCAAGATCTCGCCACTGGGGAAGTGGAATTTGAAGGAACTATATATATAACAATCCTCCCCATACACAGCATGCATCGGCACACCCAAGGCTGCAAGCACCCACTTGGCTTTAGCATTCCGTTTCGTGTAACACCTCACTATGAATGCAGTACGATAGGAGGCGTGATGATCGACGTCTCAGATGCCTTGGGGCCACCAGTGAATATATGGAATTACGTGGCGACCAAGTACTGGTATAGCCTCCTACTTTACTCAAAGCCCAGGAGCAATTCGGATAGAGTGTCTGGAATATGGAGAGTATCATAGTATGCAATAGGCAACATGAAGTGTCGGATGCGCGATGGGAGGGAAAATGAAATTGAAAACATCAATTACAGTGGGAAACATCAATTGCAGTGGAAGACAACTGAGGACGTCAGTGGTATTTTCGGGCGTGATGTGCATGTTGAAAATTGGGCGATTTCGACAATGGCATTTTTATATAATGCAAGGCCTTGCCTTGTAATTAGCTTTTTGGCGTTATGTTCACAACGTGCACATAGTGCAGATTTTTTTTTTTTCCTGATGTAATAAAGCTGGCGTAGAGAACTAGTATTTTCGCTGTCTGTAGGGCTGACTGTACGGCTGGTGGAGCTGTCTGACAGTTTTAGTTTTGAGGAAGCTTGCAATATATTGGAGGGCTTTGAATAACCAAGCTCTTCCCCCTGTGAGGGGTTGTGCCAACCAGACTAATAAATACCCACATTATGGTTCTAGGTTGCCTCCCTAAATAGTGTAGTATACCGTGATTTTGGCTCTGACCTGTGGAATTGCTCCGTCTCTACTTACATATACGTAGCTTCTTATTTTATGCTTGGCCCCAGCAGTTCCATCACCAAAAAGGGCACAGTGGTTCAATGATATGACTCCCGCTACGTAGAGACCTGCTGAATTCAGGCAGAGAGTGGGTCAACTCCTATATTTGTTCTTTTTTGTTTTCTACCCACCAAAAGCAGTAGCTACCAGTGAGAGTAGACTGATTTATTCATCGTAAAACCCTATATTGGAGAGAATGTTATGGAGTGATGCCATGCTCTCAAGTGGGCTATGGTAGGCGGGGCTATGTGAGGGTGCACGTTACCCTGAACGACCATTCCCTCAACTAGACTATAGCCTCTTAATTTCTCTCCTCTCACATTCAGAGATAGAGTCTCTGGTCTGGTTACCGCTCTCCACATGTAATGTACTTACCTTCTCAAAGGATGTGATTTCGTGCCTCTAGAATTTAAAACTGAGAGCGGCTGATGGGAGATACCCCCGCAGCACGGCTCATTTGGTAAGACTCGAACCATGGCTGTAACTCCAGGTTCCAATGTAGAGGCAGATAGATTAGGTACTAAACCTGCCATGTAACAGGTAATAAATTGTGATGCAACATGAATTTGGATGCACATGTAATAAGTGCATGAAGTGGTGTATTCAGGACCTTAGTATGTACTCATAGGTACACGGGGTGATTCTCGTACCTTGTTTGTACATTACATGTATTTTAGTTCCATTCTCAAACTAGTTTTAATAGATTGTAATATACTGTATCTAAGTACAGCTGTGGACCTAATCTTTAGCCTGACCCATTTATTGACCATAAACCCAGGAAAACATTCTTCATCGTATGTCTATAATCAGATGGAAGTTCAAGTCAACTAGCTAGACTGTTATTTTAGTTGGTGCGCTGTATCCATAGTCTGCTACCACTCTATCACTGGCGGCATCCGCGCTACTGGCGCTTCCAGAATCTGCTACATATATTTTTATTTGCATTTCCATTTGTATGCTATTCTATCTAGATCTATCTACATAATAAACCCATATTCCATGCTTTCCCATATCCCAAGCATTTATGATCCTGCCAGTTTTTTTCACTTTGGAGTCCTATAAAGATGATTAGCTATGTCTGGCGACACAGCTGTCGAGTCCTAGCAGAGCTGTTAGCGAAATTGTGTGCAAGATGAGAGGCTCCAAGCACTTGGCTTTAGCATTCCGTTTCGTATAACACCTCAGTCACTATGAATGGTGAGGTAATCAGTACGACAGGAGGCGTGATGATCGAGGTCTCAGCCGCCTTGGGGCCACCAGTGAATATATGGAATTACGTGGCGACCAAGTACTGGTATAGCCTCCTACTTTACTCGAAGCCCAGGAGCAATTTGTGGACGGAGGAAGCAAAAGTAGCAGACTGCGGATACAGCGCACCAACTAAAATAACAGTCTGGCTAGTTGACTTGAACTTCCATCTGATTATGGACATGCGATGAAGAATGATTTCCTGGGTTTATGGTCAATAAATGACAAGTTGAAGCAAGATTAGGTACACAGCTTGATCTCGTTCCCAGACTCTTAAGTATCTTAGCCGAAGATAGATAACCTAAGAGTCTGGGAACGAGATCATACACAGCTGTACTTATATTACCATCTATTCAAACTAGTTTGAGAATGGAACTAAAATACATGTACAAACAAGGTACGAGAATCACCCCGCATACCTATGAGCACATACTTTTTTTTTTTTTTGAGTCTATATGCCTTTCCCCCGAAGGGAGCCTTAGAATGAGTACATACTAAGGTCCTGAATACACCACTTCATGCACTTATTACATGTGTATCCAAATTGATGTTACATCACAATTTATTACCTGTACTCTACATGGCAGATTTAGTACCTAATCTATCTGCCTCTACATTGGAACCTGGAGTTAAAGCCATGGTTCGAGTCTTACCAAATGAGCGGGGGTATCTCCCATCAGCCGCTCTCAGTTTTAAATTCTAGAGACACGAAATCACATCCTTTGAGAATGTAAGTACATTACTTGTAGAGAGCGGTAACCAGACCAGAGACTCTATCTCTGAATGTGAGAGGAGAGAAATTAAGAGGCTATAGTCTGATTGGGGGGTGGTCGTTCAGGGTAACGTGCACCCTCATATAGCCCCGCCTACCATAGCCCACTTGAAATGTATTGCTCACTCCATAACATTCTCTCGAATATAGGGTTTTACGATGAATAAATCAATCTACTCTCACTGGTAGCTACTGCCTCTTGGTGGGTAGATAACAAAAAGGAACAAATATGGGAGTTGACCCACCCTCTGCCTGAATTCAGCAGGTCTCTACGTAGCGGGAGTCATATCATTGAACCACTGTGCCCTTTTTGGTGATGGAACTGCTGGGGCCAAGCATAAAATAAGAAGCTACGGATATGTAAGTAGAGACGGAGCAATTCCACAGGCCAGAGAAAATCACGATATACTACACTATTTAGGGAGGCAACCTAGAACCATAATGTGGGTATTTATTAGTCTGGTTGGCACAACCTCTCACAGGGGGAAGAGCTTGGTTATTCAAAGCCCTCCAATACTTTGCAAGCTCCCCCAAAACCAAAACTGTCAGAGCCGAAACCAGTTAAGAAAAGTACTGAGTTGATACCACCCAAGCCCTGCACCCTCAGCTCAAGCATAACATATAAATGCCTCCCCTACCCCACCATCCACTTAAACTCCACTACCAAATCCCCGCAACCCTAGATTCCTTACTACCATCCTTATTCTCCCTTAACTATTCCTCCCGGTGCTGTGGGATACAGCAGAGGCCCCTTTGCATCAACCGCCACACTAACTTCAAGGAAGTCCTCAAGCTCCTCACTAACGGCCTTGAGTCTCTCTTTGACCTGTTCTGCATTCTCACTACCTACCACTATCCGTCCAGGAGGGTCATCCAGACCTGCGATAGAGGTGATAATGTGTACAGTTTCTGCGAGGATTGGGGTAAGAGAGGATAGGGAAGTGGAAGGGGTGTGGTGGGTTGGAGCGGGAGTTGTATTTGTTGGGGAGGAGGGAAGAGAAGCATTGGGAGAACTTGGGATAATGGTGGCGGGGTGCATAGTGGAAATTAGATTCCTCATGAATGTTACGGGTGTATGTGCTTTGCCGTTTTTGCTAGTGGTAATGGGTGGTTTCTTGTAGGAGGGGTGTTCGGGGAAGATTGTTAGGGGATTGGAGAGAACACTGCAAATAGGGAGTAAATCCCCAGATTTTAGCATTTACATATCGAATGAATCATCTCATGATGGGGCGCAGCATACTTCACCTCAATAGGTGGCTGCACAACGCTCACCCGTACGCCAAACGGCGCGACCTCATATGCCAATGCATCACAAAACCCCTCCACCGCATGGTCCGCGGCACATCTCACCCCCAGTGCCGGAGTACCCATTCCCCCAGTGATACCAGTCACAACTAAAACATGCCCACTCCGCTGCCTCCTCAACACTGGCAGCGCGGCCCTGACAACATTGATCGGGCCAAAAGTCGCAGCTTCAAATTGCGCAACAATACTCTGCAACGGAATCTCCTCTACACATCCCACGTACGTCTTTGTAGAACACACCAGCAGGGCATCCACCCTGCCGAATGCCGCCACAGTCTGCGAAAGGCTCGACTGACACAGTGGGATCGAGCGGGTATCGAGCTCGACGACAATCGTGTGACTTGGAAACGCGGTGTGTAATCTTGAAAGGGAAATCTGTTGTGTCAACCGTTTATCATCTGAGTTAGGCGTGTCGGACATGTCGATATCGCCATCGCCATCGTTATCGCGGAAGGCCTGAAGTGCGAAGCCTAGATCCGCAGCAACCTCATCGCGACGACAGCCAAGAGCAACGAAATCACCATCTTGGAGCGCGCGGAGGGCAACGGAATAACCTAGGGGGGATGTTGCGGAGGTTATAAGCCAGACTTTGGGTGACTTGGGCATTGTGAATAATTCTCGTTGCCGAGTGTGTCGGCTACTACATGGTTAATCAAAACTTGCGCGCCACCTACACCTAAACTACTCGAGCCTGTACTAACTATTTGATCAATTTTTCATATTTGAGCCTGACAAATTACTCTTGTGCTAAATTGAAATTGTGATCCCCTAGTTCCGCCCTTGTTAAGCTCATCAACTTAACATTGGTAAACAACTTCAGAAGCCCTTCAAAGATATGGCTCCAGTCTTGCCTTCAATTCCTCGATGGTAAGCTCCCCTTCCTCCTCACCCATCCCTTCTGTGTGCTCCTCATCTAATATACGTAATGGCTCATCTGGTTTTGACTCCGCTGGGTGAAGAGGGATGAGCACGCGGGTGGGGACATGGAGAACCCCATCACGAGTGATAATGTCGGTGAGCACTAGGGGCACAATATTTAGGACTGAATCTGGTTTAAAAAGGAGGGAGTCACGTACTAGCTGGGACTTTGTTCTTCACTACCAACTTGGCCCATGGCCCCTTCCTCCAGATGTCAACAGTGAGCTTTGCATCTCCCAAAAATGTGTCCAATTCGGTATGGTAGTGCCCTTCATCCTCAGTCTTTGCCTTATCTCCATCCTTCGGTGACTCAATAACGTAATCCGTGTAAACGACCTTGCCGTGGGTGATGTGGTACTTCATGAGAGCTGCCAAATGCTTTTCACCAAACTTGCTGAACAGAAATGCATTGACCCTGTATCCTAGACCCCTCCAGGCACTGTTTGGTGGAATGAAGAAAGTTTTTGGCCCCTCGGGTAACTCTGGTTCTCCTGCAAGCTCCATCTTAGCAAGGGCAAGTGCCGAAGTGGAGAAAGCCGTAGGTAGGACTCCAACGAGTTGTCGGCCATAGGGCGGAAGGATAATCAGGTGATCGACACCGTGAATGATCCCATTAGTAGTATACTATGAAAAGTCAGCATATCTAACACACCGTATGCTATAACCAGGAATGAGGGTCATACAATGTTACCGGCAATAATCTTGGATAGTAGATTAACCCTCATACCAAAGAAAGGGTTGTGGCTTATGCGCAATCTCTGGTGGTTGCCCTTTCCAATCCCACCCTCTGATTTCAAGCTAGATGGAATAGTTCTGGAGAGGAAGAGCTTCTTGGTATCATATGCATCCGGGGATGTATGATAGAGCACCGCTTTCCTAAGAAACTCCTTCGACAGCGCATCGGTAGCGTTATGAGGAGGGTGGTGTGGCGGAAAGCTCTCGAAGGCCTTATCCGTTGGAACGAAAAAGGTCATATTTGCCTTTGTATTCTTGAAAAATTCAGAAAGCTCCTCATCATTCTTGATAATGTTAAAGGCCTTGGTGGTGTACTTTGACTCAGACAAGAGCTCATAAATAGTCTTATTGGTATAGATTGGCTTATGAGAATGCCCAGGGCATGGGAAGCGTTTATGGGGTGGAGATCCATGGAAGGGTGGACGGTGGAATGGGGGATGGGGGAACCGCCAACCGGGGCGACCACCACAGCCTGGGCTGCAATGTGGTGGTCGTTTGTGAGGCTTATCTGGGTGACCTGGCTTCCTGTGATGTGGATGGTGACTTCCTGGATGACGAGGTTCCTCCCCGGGTCTGCCTGGTCTCTCCGGTCTCCCGGGTCTCTGGGGCCTCCCAGGCCTCTCTGGTCTTCCTGGCCTGTCCCCATCCCGTGGAGGCTCGTCGGGTGGTTCACGGTGCCCAGGTCCATCCCATGGAATTTTATCTCTCCAGTTTGGCGGGGGCTTTGGGAAGTTCCACTCCACCGTACTATAGACATCTTCGTCCTCATATAAACTATCCCATCTGCCGCGCCACTCATCTTCATCCTCCACCTCATACTGCCCCTCGAAAAGGTCCCATTCATCCTTAGCCTCATTCTTCCCTTCCGGATGATAGTAACCAAAATCTTCTTCAACGAGTGCCTGATTGAAGGCATCCTCATTCATGATTATCTGTCTATGGTCTTTCCAGTTGAGTGTTGAAGCGGGAACGACCACCGTAGCGACCACCAGAGCCTGGCTTAGAAGGAACTTCATTGTTGCTACACAGGCTCGAGCTCAGACGGTAAGGGTATATGCAGAGCCGGATATCTCTCTTCGCTGAAAGATTCACCGAGCTTGGTGTATCAGAGTCCACAACCTCTGCTCACAAACGAGGAAAACAGTTTGTGAGGGAAAAGGGAAGAGGGCTCGGACTTGAGGTATATATCGGCAACCAGTTGCGTATTACCCACCACCACGATGACCAATGCACAAACCAAGCCTGTCTAATTCCAACCCATCGCTTACGCGTCCAGCCGGGAGTGAGTAACCACTTCTACCTAGTACCCCGTAGCCGGAGTTCGCTACCTTGTACTTGTAATAATAGTCGTGCTTGTAGAGTACTGACAAGCATGCCATTAGTTGTCAACACCTTTGCAGGATCGAGCGAGTCGCATCAGTTATCCTCACCATCCAACCATCCATCGTAGCGGGCAAATCAAACAAAGAGATGGAACGGCAACCCCAATGCGCAACGTAATCACGCAATCCTGCAAGCCTCAAATGGAATGCTTCCTCCCAACCCTGCAGGAAAAGTGGGTCGTCCTCGTCCTTGGCCAGTTATCAAGTAGGTACTGGTCTACTCTTTGATCTGCGTTGCGTATGAGTAGCTGCAACCATCCACTCAACAGAAAAAAAACTTGAATTCGAGTGCCAATGGTGCGACGGAAACATCAACTAAGACCCAATGTCAGGGTACACCCTCTGAAAGAGCATTACTGAGACTACCTAGATGTACATAGTCAAGCTGTAGAGTACATGGCATAAGGCCGTCTGATGCAGTGTAAAATCTTAACAAACCCCTCCAAACCAGTGCACAAGTATAACATCAAACCAAATACGAAGCCGGAAGTCAACTACCTAATGAAATCCCAGTTCTTCCTCGAGGTATCTCTCCCCACTGTTTGTCCCACCCTCTTCCCACTTGGTGTCCCTATATCACTACTTCCATGTCCGTACTCACGCCTCAGGGCTCCTCCCTTCCGGGTCGCAAGTTGTATTAACTCATCCATAAACTTCTCGACAGCAGCTTCCTCGCCACTCCTGCCATCTATACACCCTCCACCCGCACCCCGCCCCGCACCCTGTACCCGCCCTTTCCGCGGCACGAATATCTTCACGCGCCCACTAGGCTCCGTAGTTTCAAGCTCTGTCGCATCTTTCTTTCCACCCCTATCCCCACCGACAACCGTCGCACCGCTAGGAGATCCACCAATAATAAATCCTCCACAAGTAACCTTGGTTAGGACCAGCTTACTCGCGTTTAGGCTCATTGAGCTTTCCATATGCTTCTCCACTGCAACTAAGAATGGCCCTTTGCGCCTTGATTGTTCCACATCACCATCACCCTCCCTTTTCCTCTTTTTACCATTCCAGATGACGCGCGGCCCTAATGCCAGTCCGTAATTCAGAAACCCAGAAATGTCTCTCTTCTCTAGCCCTGCCGTAATCACCTTTACCCCACTACCTAGTCCCGTGGGTATCCGGTAGGTAAGCGCAATGTCTTTATCCACCCTGCCCTCCGTATGTTCCACGTACATCTCCAACATCTCACCTAACCACCCTACACCCGTTTCTCCATTCCCATCATCAACCCCATTGGTGTCTTCAACGACTCCCATTGACAGTGCAAGCGTATCGAATGTAGCCGCAAGATACTCAAATAAAACATCCGCCAGTAGCTTCGGTAACCTCGTCAGCACCAGTGGAAGTTTTGTGAACTCCCCATCATCTTTTTGTGGTGGCCCAATAAGATATGCGATGTAACCCCCCACCCCCCTCTCATATTCAAATGATACCTCCACCCCGGCCACATCCCCCCTCTCTCTAACCGCTTTCACCCAATCCCCCATATCCTCCTCCTCT
>Ga0307514_10004689_pt1 | contig 12497 bp, 19 predicted proteins | sample 16_EM_MG_FD_203088 | JGI IMG/M metagenome (GOLD analysis project Ga0307514, IMG submission 203088) | Populus trichocarpa ectomycorrhiza microbial communities from riparian zone in the Pacific Northwest, United States - 16_EM | ecosystem: Host-associated > Plants > Roots > Unclassified | place...
CATTAACAGGAAAGCAATGTGGAGTTTTGGAAGGTCATACCAATTGGGTCAATTCGGCCGTGTTTTCGCCTGATGGAAAGCTTATTGCCTCTGCATCCTTGGACAAAACGGTCAGATTATGGGATACATTAACAGGAAAGCAATATGCGGTTTTGCAAGGTCATACTCGTCGGGTCAATTCGGCTGTGTTTTCACCTGATGGAAAGCTTGTTGCCACTGCATCCTCGGACACCACAGTCAGATTATGGAATACATCAACCGGAAAGCAACGTGGAGTTTTGGAAGGTCATACCAATGATGTCCAATCGGCTGTATTTTCACCCGATGGAAAACTTGTAGCCTCTGCATCCAAGGATACCACGGTCAGATTATGGGGTACACCAACAGGAAAGCAATGTGGAGTTTTGGGTAGTCCTAGCGGTGGTCTCAATTCGGCTGTATTTCCACCCGATGCAGATCTTGTTGCCTCTGTATCCCGGGACCAAACGGTTAATTTATGGTGTTCAAGACAACCTATGCTTTATACCAATTTTGTCCGCTCGGCTGTGTTTTCACCCGATGGAAAGCTTGTAGCCTCTACATACAACGACGACACGGTCAGAGTATGGGATATATCAACAGGAAAGCAATGTGGATTTTTGGGAAGTGCCGCTGGCGTTGTATTTTCACCCGATGGAAGGCTTGTTGCCTTTGTATCCTGCAATAGCATCAGATTATGGGATACATTAACAGGAAAGCAATGTGCGGTTTTGGAAACTCATACTCGTTGGATGTATTGGTGGAGCAGCAATCCTGGTAATTTGGCTGCGTTTTCACCCGATGGAAAGCTTGTTGCCTCTGCATCCAACGACCAAACGGTCAGACTATGGGATACATCAACAGGAAACCAATGTGGAGTTTTGAATGGTCATACTGGTCCAGTCAACTCGGCTGTATTTTCACCGGATGGAAAGCTTGTTGTCTCTGCATCCGACGACAAGACGGTCAGATTATGGGATACATCAACAGGAAAGGAATGTGGAGTTTTGAATGGTCATCCTGATCCGGTCAATTCGGCTGTGTTTTCACCCGATGGAAAGCTTATTGCCTCTGCATCCAACAACATGGTCAGATTATGGGATACTACAAAAAAAACAACCATAGAAATCATAGACACTTGGTACATCGATATTAGGAGGTTTTCCAATGACGGAACGCATCTACATACGAATCGCGGCATACTGCAGCTCAAGTCAGCTCTTCACAGCGGCGGCAATCGGGAACTAGCACACATGCTAACTCATTCCCTGTCTGTTACTGACCAATGGATCACATGCAACATGAAGAAATTGCTCTGGCTTCCTGCTGAATACCGGCGATCCTGCTGCTCTACAGTAGGTGGCACTCACAACCTTATTGGCATTGCATCTGCCCCTGGTAGACCCACCTACATATTTCTTGACTTTACCGCTCTCCCGCCTGCATATCTCCAGCCATCTGTTAATGTTGCTGTCATAGCAAGTAAGGGCTTCCTTGGATGTACGTTCCATTATCGGCTGTTGATGAACTAACTCACTGGTTGGTGTATTTTAGGTGCAAGTTAAATCAATGGAACTGCAGTTTATGTATGGTAGGCCAGGCATTGGATGTTGGTGTGTTTTGTGTGATGATTTGTACATGGGCAACGCAGGAGTTATTTGAGGAAGGAGGGGAAAGAGGACGATGAAAAAAGTATCATGTCACAAATTTCCTTAAGCTTAGTTATTTACTTTGTGATTAGCTCTATTTGTACTTCAACCCCCTTTGGTCTCGCAGGTCATCCACCTGCCCATTCAGGGAAGGGGTGCTAGGTAGTTCCCAAGACGGCTTATTAGATCCTCCTGTACGTTATCAATACTGGGGTTGTGGGAGATCGCATAGGTGACAGTGATGTCGGGTGAAATTTACAGGTAGCGAGGCCGCCATATCTATGCCTTCCGGGGGCAATTTATATAATTTCTTAATTATGGTAGACCACACAGTTGAATTGATTGCCTAACTAGAACTATATAACACAGAAATAACTATCCATGCATGCGGCTTCAAAAGAAAAAAAACTCTATGACTGATTCCGGTCCTGGCGGCCTAGTAACTCCATCAAGTAACTTCAGATGTCTCACAGCCCAATTTGTGTCCGCTCAGCCAAAATTGAGAGGTCATGATCAGTTGACACTTTGGTGTGGCAATAGATAGCATTTGAGGTCATTTTTAAAGCATTGGCAGCGACGATTTGAGCAGGACTTTTTGGGGACAGAAACCCAAGTAATGGTAGATGCCTACATAATGTAAATTTAGTCTATCTAGCTTCCGGAGTATCTGGAATATCATCCTCCAAACGCTGCAGTCTGATGCCGAGGCTACCGTAGCGTCTTTAGTTGGGTGAGTATGCCATACTTGGTTAATAGTTGGGGGACACTCCGGCTGTGGTTTTGCAATAACTTTTGCTTGTTATCGGTTTTGGCTCTGTCTCCTCTTGGAATACCTATACTAACCATATCACCCACTGCAAAAATATGACGTTTGTTGCACTGTGCCATCCGCTCTCGAGCTACCTGTCCACAATACTGTAATGCAGAACTGTTGAATTAAATGTAGCTATAAACTCTGCATCTTCTCCCTCATTCCACCTATCATCATCAGTAGTAGTAGCAGTAGTAGAAGATGTAGAAGAGGTATTTTTGATGTTATGATGCTTGTCCTCATTTCTCAGAAGGAGTTATTGCAATTTCCCTAGAATCTACCGATCGCTCAACTCACCTCTGCTGTATCCAATTCCACAAGAGGCAGATGAATTAACTGTACAATGCCGGATCTCAACTCGGCTTTTATACCATGAATACAGAACACGTTCAGTTATAGATTCGTATTTTATATCTATACCTCATTTCCGGTTATATCTTACATCAGATTGGTAGTGTATCCCTCGTTAGATTTATTTACCAAATATTGCCCGCGGCCCAGGACATACTGTATACATAGGTAGTGAAATTCACAGCCAGCCAGGCCGCCACATAAGGTGAAATTTACAGCTTGCCAGGTCTCTTCCAACGGCTGACTTTACCTTGGGAGCGGATCATCAATACTGGAGCTTTCACTTTGAAAACGGAACATTAAGGGATGGATACCCGACAACCCTGCGCTCCAGCCTACAAAGTAATTTGAGACAATGGAATCGAACTATGTAGAGCGCTCAATTGATATATAGCCAAGGCCGTAAAGTAGAAAGCCTACCACAGCGCCATGCCTACCGTCAGTTCATTGGTAATGTCCCAACAAGCAAATATAACATTGGCTTAGCTACATATTGGAGAATGGGTCTCGGTCTGTGTCGAACCAACTGTCAATGATTGGGAGTTATGGAGTAGTAATATACGGTACCTAGGTCACGTGTTTTATTTCCCGGCAATCCCATAAGGTTGCCGAAGGAGCCTAACTCAATTTTACACAAGCTGATCTCATACTCAACGACATCTCATCTCCACAACGGAGTACAGCCAGATACAGCCCCCGTGAATCACCGCAATCCATTTCATGCCTGGACTCAGACAGGAGGTGACCCATCACTGCCCTATCCACCAGCTACATTCACCACAGGTGCATCCTTTAGAGATCATCTGGTAATATTGATTTTGTTCACTCAATTTAAGCTTTGGCCTGTAATTTCGCATAGCATTAGAACAACTTGTCAAACAACTTGTCAAACAACTTCGCCTTGTCAACCTTGTCTGGAAACTTGTCCACTCCCTTGTATCTATTTCGATTAAGTACACTCTTTATCCACCATGAACTATCGAGAGTAGCTCAGACTTCCCTGCCTTACATTCCAGCTTACAAGTCAGTGACTTGCACCCATTTCCCTTTTTTCTTTTCCTAAGAATCATTACTCGTATCCAGTCTATCTAGACTGTGACGAGAGACCCCCCCTACTAGTAGGTTGTCCGACACCCAGTTTCCAGCCTCACATGAGGTTCTACCGTACCTTGTACTGCTGCCCAGTGTTATTTGACATATAGCTTTGACTAATCGAAGACCCATCCCGAACCCTCACATGCTTATTCACATTATCGATTCCTGGCCTCATAGCGGTGTCCTCCTTCAATTGCTCCCGCAAATCACTCGACAGCTTGCGCACGATACTATTGAATGTCAATTAAGAAACGCAAATCCCCAGTTCATTCAAGACCCCAATACCCACATTCTCACTTCTCGACCTCCATCTCTCCGGGTTCTATTCCTTGCCCACGCATTTTGTCAATACCTTTCACACCACTGGTGTTTCTGTCACCACATGACCCTTCATTTTTTACAAATCCCTCAGAGATTTCGCCCGCTTTTAGTAGTCCACCTTTTCCCCTCGCATTGAATCGTACCAGTAACCTAGTATCCTCAGGTAAGTCATCAAATTCATCCTCAAAATATCCCGTAATGTAATCCACTAGGCAAGGGCCATATCCTTCTTACAACATCCAAATCCAACCAGATTTCTAGAATTTCATTGCAACCCCCCTCCTCATAAAAATTCCGTTGTGTTAGACATTCCCAAAAAACTGCCGTAGAAACTCCTTAAGGCTCGCATAACTAGTGTCCCTTCATCACATTCATTATTGCAGTTATCCTGTCTGCATGAAAAGCTTGACTTTTTAATATCCTCACATGGGGTTTAACTCCTTTCGGTCTACCAAGTCCTGCTTTCGGAGCGACTTCCACCTTCTCCCGCGGGCCTTGTTGACTGGATGTTTGACTCCCACTGTCTGCCAGGCTTGGTGAGGTCCTGCCTTCCTCCCCCTGTCGAACACGATGTCTGTGTAAAGTCCTGCTACTCCTCCATTGCACTGAACCATACCGTAGCTATCACTCATTTCTGGAATGGAGAAATCGTCTGGAGAACTACGTGGGAAACTACTTTTTTGACTGACAGAGTGTTCGCGAAGTAGTCGAGGTCGAGACTTGGTTTCAATAGCTATCTGCATTCCGTTCAGCGCAGTTGTGATGGCGGGTCTTACAAACACATGGGCTCTCATCCACATACTTGGTATCATAGGGAATATCGCGAATGCAACCGGAGGCCCATTTTGTGCCAGGAGAATTGATCCGAATGACTAAGGACCAAATCGATAAAACCATCGACGATATCTGGCGGACAGGTAGGGCCAAACTGGAAGATCCCTCGTATGAAGTCCAGGGAAACCTTAGCTTCTGCTGCAAAGTTGTTGAGAACTGGAATCGGCTACTAGATCTCTTTTCCCTACTTCCAAACGGGCCGGAACTGTTACCAACATCTCCACACTATCTGATTCTTCGCCATCTCCAGGCTCTGCCAACCGTAAATCTTCTGTGACCTCTGCGTTCAAATGTTTAGTATGTTCAAGCCGTTTCACGGAACACTGAATTTCCTCACGATGGGGTTTCAACATAATAATCTTGGCCCATGGCAGAAACAACCCGACCCAATGTTTATGGGGAAATGGGTACCCAATAACAACTGGAAAAGGGCATTCTCAACAACATACACCTTCTCCCCATACATACGACTCTGTTCCTGGACCGAAAACTGCATATCCGAACAATAACCCATAGGCTCCATCTTAGAACCATTAGCTACCACAAAAGAAACATCGCTGCCAGGAGTATAAGTCAGATTCAATGCTCGAACAGTAGACATAGGGACCAGGCTTAAAAGTGCGGCAGTATCCCAAATAGATTGCCTGGGCTTTTAGTGAAAAGTGAACGGCTGTCGGGGCTGATACAGCGTCCTCAGCAGGGGTAGAAAAGGCAAACACTTCTTTTTTCTCACAAACTTGTCAGCACATGATAAAGGGGAAGGTCAATCTTCTGAGTACCACAAAGAATAACTTCTTGCTCATCCACCTTCTCGCCATGAGTCAAACAAACCCCCCAGGAGCGTCCGCCAACGTAGGCAGAAATCCACAGGCATATTGAAAACATGGGTGCACACTCGGTCCCCTAATTGGTGTACATGGTCACGGACAAAGGTCCACAGCGCCAGTGGCTAAGGGAAGTTGGGAAGACTGATGAACCGTGGTGCGTATGTGACGGGTGGACACCGCAAAACGCGGCTCATTTGATGCAGTGTCTTTGGGTTGGGGATGGATTAGGACGGTCGGTCGAACAGATGTGGCGGGATGAGAAGTGGTGCGAGCAGGTGCTGGATTTCATCTTGTAAATAACCTAGATAATGGGGAGAGCAGGGACTGAAGGCAGGGACTGGCCCGGTAGTGGAGAGAGGCACCTTGCAACAGGAGGCTGCAGTCCATCGTCATAGTCTAGAGAGGCTCAATTCAATTAATGATTCCCAAAAAAAGAGCAGGGGCTGGCTCGTAGGGAGGAGAGAGGCCACCTGGGTTCACCCGGGAGCTGCAGTCCAGCGCCATAGTCTTGAATGCGATTAATGATTACTTTACCTTAAGAGACCATGCCCAAAGGGGTTGATATGGCCACGGAAGGGAACTACTCCCAAACCTTTTTTCCCCATTCCAGCTCTAGCTCTGCTAGCTGAGCATGGATCAAACTGCTGGACCAACAGGTCGTATAATCATACTTCGACTAAGTCGCTGGGAATGGAGTCAGCATTGAGAACCTTCTTCCAGCAGTTTGGTGCCGGCTTCCCAGGCTTTGGATAACACAGAACACAACTTTCACCAAGAGGATAGTTCGACTTAGATTAGCTGATTGTAGTAGCACAGAATGCGAACCCGTCCTCATTATTCCCAATAACTGTATCGCCATTGTCCGCAGGGATCTCCCACCTCTTAAGAGCATCTCTCGCTTGAGCATCGAACGGTGACAAGCTGACAGGACTGCCACCAATGTCGAGGCGTCATTCAGGTTGATGTCTTTGGCTTTGGGTAGGGCGGTGAAGAGTGGGATGAGCTTGTCTGCCTCTTCGCCCTCGGTGGTAGTCTGGTGAGCCGGCGAATTACTTCCCACATCGCTCTCACCTTCCTTTCCCTTTCCCGCCAATCCCTCCGCTCGCCCGCGGTACGCACACCAAGGTGCTTCTCCACAATCCCTTCCCAATCTTTCTCATAGCCCCACTTCAACTTTAATTCCAACGCTCCGGAGCTCCAGCACCGGGCCAGCATGGGTCCGCTTCCCAGCTGCTGCTCTCACCCCGACCCCTTTGCATTGGCCCTCATGACGAGAGAGGTTTTTTTTTTTTTTTGTAAATCATTGCTTGGAGTTATTCAGTCTATCTAGACTATGACGAGAGACCGCACCTACAAGTAGGTTGTCCATCCCCAGGGCCCCTTCCCCACTAAAATACATACAAAAAAAGCCAGAAACCGCGCTACCTCACGACACCACTCCAGGTCCTGCGCCGCCAGATCCAACCTCACCCCGCCTCCGTCCCCCACCAATGGGCATTGCAGCAGGTGCGCCACATTCTGAGCTACCCACAGCCGCACTTGCCATCCTCCGCTCTTCCGATAACCAGCGTTTCAGGGGCCCGTGGTCGGTAGCGACGTAGGCCAGGCCCCGTAGCGCCTCTCTGTCCCACCTCAGGGGTGCTGGACTGTGGAAGAGAGGAAAGGCGTGTCGGATGCCAGACGGTGTTGCTATTTCAGGCTGTGACATCCACGCTCCATCCATCCAGTCTTCCTGGCTATCCTGTCTGCCTCCTCATTTCCGGCAATCCCGCTGTGCCCTTTCACCCACATCAGGGTGTGCCCTATCCAGGCCTTTGAGAGGCCGCTCCTCTACCCATGACCGCACCCCCATCTAATCCAGCTGGGTAATCCTCTCTATGGTATTCTGGCTATCCAGGGCTACTACACACACACCCTTTTCCCAGGCTAGCATGACGCCCGCCTCCTCGGCATCTATCACCGCCGCGTACCGTCCCAGAACTCTAAGCTACGATGCGGCAGTGGTGTTGGTGGGAAACTATTGACTATCTGTTGAGAGAGAATACGCATTCGGTGGCTGTCCATGACATGTTGGCAATCATTGACTGCTTTTATTTTATTTTAAGGAGTCATTAATCACACTCAGCCTATCTAGACTGTGCCGGTGGACCACAGCTCCCTAGTTACTTAGGGGGGCCTCTCTCCACTCCCGGGCCGGCCCCTACCCTCAATCATTGACTGTTGCTAAGCCGGTGGGTCAATACGGTCGAGCGGAAGTAGCGGTACGCCCGGAGAGGTGAGTGAGCTATGGCCCCTATACTACCATCGATGACGTGAACGGAGTCCGGGTTGGAGGGGAAGAGGAGATGGACCAAGCACTGAAGGAGGCCGCCAGAGAAGCTGGGATACGATGGGACGAGGAAAGGAACTGGAGGGGCCGACAGGGAAAGCAATGACATCAGTATTTTCAACGGGCCGGGCCACAAACCAGGCTGCCCGTGGCCTGGCTTGAGGGCCATCCGTGCTGGCCTGAAACAGCCTGGCCCAGCACGACCGAGGATTTGGTGGCCTGGCCTGGCCGGCCCAGGCAGTCCAGCCAAGTCCAGGCCAAGGCTCGCGCGGCCTGGTTATTTGGGCGAGGCCCTGGCTGAACCATACACCGTCCAGGCCAGCCTAGCCCGCCCGTTGAGAAGACCGTCCGGCCATACCCTTGGTGTTGTGAAGGCGTTCAGGGATCTTAGGATTTCCCGAACCACATGGCGTCCTGCGTGCCTACTCCGAGTGCAATATATTCCGCTTCTGTCGATGACAACGTTGTGATGTCTTGCTTTCTTGTTGCCCATGACAGCAGGCTCGTTCCTGTTAGGGCGGCTCGTATGGACAAAAGGCCAGTTCTGTTGCACAACCTGTGTCAGCCAGGCCAGAGTTAGCAACCGTACAAGCATCAGCCAGAAGCCCTGATAAACCAACTGAGATGCCACCCTTTTTACACGCACTTACTATACCTGTCTTTAGACTCCTACAACCGCGCAGTGGTACCTATTGCTATTCAGGCTTTGCGCTCTCTGAATGTATGCATGCACCCTATTAGCTCTCCTTGCTCTCTTATTGGCTTTTCTTTAGGCTCTAGTTACGACCTTCTCCCATGGGCACTATATACATACATATTTCTATAATTTCGTAAGTGTATTCGAGCTCCCAATTATGACTCTCTATAGCTGCTGCGTAGGCTCTACCCACTCTCGTAGGTATAGCCTGTAGACTTGCTCTTGTACTGTACATAGCCTGCTTGGTTGCGCTTCAGGGTAAATTTTTTGGCTCATGATTAAGTATGCGCAGGTACAGTGCCGTAGTTATTTCGCCTAATGTAGTATATAACATACTCCAAATATGTTGAAAAGGCTGGGATTATTATTACCAATACTTGAACTAATAAATGTATGTGCTCTCTACTTGTGTTGTACTCTTGCAGTCACAGTTCACGAATCAAACCACTGGCCATGATATGTGATCTTCGGAAGCTATCACATAGTAGGTCTCTAATTATGTCTTACACTTACAAACGTTCTATGATATTACTATGCCCCACATTAATTAGAACTCAAAATAATCAATTATCTCAGAAAGTGACCGTGAGGAGAAGACAGAGCTGGAATACGGCTGGACAGAACAGAGCCTATCTAGCAGCTATAGGAGGTCATAATTGGAAGCTGGAGGGAGTTGAACATGCCTACCAAATTACAGAAATGTATAGTGGCCATGGGAGAAGGACTTGACTAGAAATAATAGAGTGCATACATTCAGAGAGCGCAAAGCAAATCAGACCTTGACTAATAATACCAGCGGCTGCAAGAGCGTTTAAAGCGAAGTAAGAGCATGTAAAAAGGGTGGCAGCAGTGGAACGATTACTTGGGAGATTCGAAGTGGTGTCAAAGGAGTTCTCAGTTAAGCGAGTGGTTGGTCGAGGCATCTGGCTTTGTTGTTGCAATGCAACTAATAACCCCTTGTCTTGCAGAATTGGCCTTTTGTCCATCTGAGCTTCCTCCGTCCCTGTGGTCACCAGCATCCCAGTCGTTGCCTTTCCCCTCCTCTCCGGTGACTGTGAACACATCTGTTATCTTGGAGTGCACACAGGCAAATTCCCTCTTGCACAGTTCCGAGTAGATAACCAATCACCCAGCACCCTCGCCTCAAATCCGTAATCGTTGGTCTGGACGCTTTTGTGCACAGCTTGTTTACCATGTATCGCACATCTAGTCTCCACATGCTTGCGATAAACAGCAGACATTCCACCATTGCTCGGAGTGATTTGATGTCAGCGCGGGTGTCATCTGAGTCTGAGTCTATGGCCACTGCTTTTATTGCACTTTCCCCAGTCATCATGACGGTAGTTACTGTCGCTCCAGTTTACATCCATTCCCAGGAATCTGCTTGGTTTTCCTCTTACTTCCAGAGTGAGGTGTTGCCGTATACTCTTCCCAGATGATATGTGACCTGAAGGTACCGGTACATAGCAGGTCGTCGACGTGAATGGTTATTATAGAGCTATCAAGGGCACGGAGGTAGAGTCCAGAGTCATCTTTGCTTTGCTCAAATCCCAGTCCTTTGAGAATACTATCAATTACTCGATTCCAGTTATGAGCTGCCTGCTTAGTGCCATACAATGACTTGAGCAATCGCCAGACCCTGTCTCCTGTGGCATGCTTATCTACAGCTCTTCCTGGAATGGCCCATTTAGGAATGTACCTTCGATATATATCATATTGCCAAATCACCATCTGGTCTCTTGGACCGATACACATCAGCGATCGCCAGGATGCCTCTCAGCATACGGGGGCATATGTATCGAAGTAGTCGATTCTAGAACATTGAGTGAATCCTCTCGCTGTCAGTCTAGCGTTGTATAATTTGGGATCTGAGGCGGATTTTTCCCCCTTTTCACGTTGGTATCAATAACCTTTCCACAGGATGGTACTCCATTTACCTCTTCAAATACTCCGTATTTTTCCAACAGCGTAAGTTCCCTGTGCATTATCTGCTGCCACTGTTGTGCTTGTGGCGATGCCAGCGCTTGCACTACAGTAAGATGCGTTTCCTCCAAAGTATATCTTGGGTCATCACTAAGCCGGAGTGGTGCTTTTCCTGCTGTGGTTCTAGTGGATCGCCTGCAATGATCCCTGGCACCTCACTCAGCAACTTTTGTGAGGCTTCTCGCTCTTCTCGAAGCACTCTGGCAGCCTCAGGTCATGTGTCTGCGTACCTCCGCCAATCATCTGCAAATGCGCCCCCCCCCTCAATACTAGAGCTGGTGCCAGAGGTAGTAGTTTCTTGTGGTAAAGGCATTGCAATCGCTGGTGTGCGGGAGTTTAGACTTGGTTCCTTCCTGGCGTTCTCCGGAAATTCTCCTGGCATGTTTCTTTGGTCGGACTTGGTGGTGATTTGGGTACTTCCTGGTAGGGTGCGGCTTTGTTTTCCTAAGCTACTTGTATCGCAGTTGGCTCTTGCTCTGTTCGTGGTCGTGGATCTTTGGCAACATTCAGGCGTCGGTTTTCAAGCATCACCTGATAGGTTCCTATAGTTCCAGTATATCCCAGCACGATCTGCCAATTTGCCATCTGCATATATAGTGGTGTATACCTTGTGCCCATCGGAACCTTCTTTGTTCTTCACTTATGTTCACACCCGGTGATACTATTTCCAGTGAGCACCTGTCATTTGATTTGGAGTGAGGCAATCGATTTCCTATGAACACAGAATATGACATAGCCAGACTCCATAGTGACTTGGGCAGTAACCTCAAATTGACTCTGATATTGGTAACGGTAGTCCTGTTTACTCTCACTCTGCAACAGAGCTGGCTCGCTGTGCAATGGTACGGTAGGTTTGGTGCTAATCCCCTTTTCTCTGAGACAGCGAGTAAATTTCCTTTGACTGGTATTCTCCTCCATGGTCTGACCGGATTGACTGTACCTTGGTTTTTATGAGATTTTCGAAGTGGGCAATAAGTTTTTGGAGGCTTTGAGCTGCATCGGATTTATTTCGGATAGCACATGCCATAACAAATTGAGAGTAATAAGCAATCAAGGTAACGATATATGGATTATGACGTGCATCTTCTGTAGAGAATGGCCCACATATATCCGAATACATAACTTCTCTTAACGATTTTATCCTGATCTTGATCCTTTGTACAGGCGCTGGTGGCTTGGTTGTCTTTGCTTTCTCACAGGCACCACACTGGTATCGTGATGCGCAGAGAGAGAAAGGGGCTTCTGGTACCTTTGAGAAGACAGGGGAGGAGAGTGCAGTGTCTGTACCTGCAGTGCCATTCAATTACTGACTTGCTGTCTGGATTTTGGGGTTGCATCCCCCTTCTTGTTGCAACAATCGATCTCGTTGTGGGATGTGCTGGGCCATCCTTTATTCTTACAGTAGGTGCAAAATTTGCGCTCTCGTTGCCCTTTGGTTGCAAAGGCTGATGGTGTATATGTTGTGTTCCATTCAGCAATCTGGACGATTGGTCAATGGATCGATCCATTGGCCAATGGGGCGCTATTTACAGTTGGTACGATCCATTCAGCAATCACGCACAGACCCACGTTAGCGCGTACC
>Ga0307514_10004690_pt1 | contig 12496 bp, 9 predicted proteins | sample 16_EM_MG_FD_203088 | JGI IMG/M metagenome (GOLD analysis project Ga0307514, IMG submission 203088) | Populus trichocarpa ectomycorrhiza microbial communities from riparian zone in the Pacific Northwest, United States - 16_EM | ecosystem: Host-associated > Plants > Roots > Unclassified | place...
GCGACGATCCGCACAGCCCCCTCACGGAACTCCGCGTCGAACTTCCGCCTCTTGCCTGCCATGACCCTCAACTTCCCCTGCAGTCAGGGTCTCTACGCTATGAGGGGAAGGTCAGACCCAAGAGGCGGGCAGCGCAGGAATTGACCCTCGGAGCCCAGTCTTGGAGCACGTCCGGCGGGGCCTCGTTGAACATGTTGGGCACAGAGACTGGGCAACCGAGCGGGTCTGGTGCTCGTCGCAGCATCTACCAGCCCGTAATGACAGGAAACCTCTACCCTGGACATCAGTTGTCTGGTGCGTCTGAAACGTGAGGGCTGCGAGTGAGACTGAGGCAAGAAGCTCGTGTCCTCAAGGAGAAGGCTATTTCTTCGATGGTTGCGGCGGCCGAGGCGTTCAACTCACCGCACGACCGAGGGCGAGAAACGAAGGTGCTTCTGCACCTTCAGCACTCCTTCGAGATGCTGCTGAAAGCCGCGCTCGTACAGAAGGGCATTAGCGTCTTCGACCCGGCCCTGGGACGGTCACTTGGATTTGAGACCTGCGTACGCAAGGCTGCAGAACACCCGGACATCAAGCTCAGCGAGCCTGACGCAGGAACGCTCAGAGCCATCGACGCCATGCGTGATGACGAGCAGCACTGGTTCAACCAGGTTTCCGAGCAGCTGCTGTACGTGCATGCCCGAGCTGCCGTGACACTCTTCGACGACCTGCTCAGGGGCGTATTCAAGGAGTCACTCGCTGACCACCTGCCCGACCGCGTACTGCCGGTGTCGGTTGACCCGCCCCGTGACCTTGTGCTCCTCCTAGACGAGGAATACACACAGATCGCAGCCCTACTCAAGCCGGGCCGACGCGCGACGCACGAGGCGCGAGCCAGGATTCGAACCTTGTTGGCGATGGAGGCCCACACCGGGCCAGAGACCCGCGTCTCAAGTAAGGACGTCGATCGCGTTCAGGCCGGCATACGCGGGGGAGCGATGCGCTCGGAAGTCTTCCCTCGCTTGGAGGAGCTGGCTACTGCTACGGACGGTGAGGGACTGCTGATCAAGGTGCGCTTCGTCAAGAACCAAGCAGCTCCGCCTGTGCGCTATGCAGCTGATGAATCCGTGCCGGCGGCCGCGATCCGGGAGGTGGATCTCCAGGCCAAGTACCACCGCTCGGCGGCCGAGCTCGCCGAGGCCCTTGACTTGACCCAGCCGAAGTGCCTCGCGTTGCGACGACACCTGGACATCGACGCTGATCCCGCGTGCTGCCACGAGTTCGTCTTCAGCTCCCAACGCCTGAAGCGCTTTTCTGACAACGCCTTCACCCGCATGCGCACCGCGCGCGACACGTTGGATCTGGAAGCCGTCTGGCGAGCTCACAACCCCTCCGCCCGCCAACTGGAGTCCTGCAAAGTGCCCAGCTGTCGAGCTGGGTGACCGTCGCGATGCACGGCAAATCGTGTTCTGGACGTCAGAGTATCGCTACCAACGATTTTCGGGTGCCCTGCTCGTGTCAGTGGGCCGCGCTAGCCTGCATCCGCTCTACCGCTGTCGCCGCCAAAGGCGCAGCCTGATCAACCAGGCACTGAGGGGAAGCAATGCGTCAAGAAGAAGTCACCGAAGACTGCCCTGGGACAGGACAGGACGGGTACATGGACGAAAGTGCACCAGGCGACGAGTGGTACGTGATCTGCCCGGTCTGCAGGATGAAGTGGGCAGGAGGCAGCACCCTCATCGAGCCCCACAGGCGGAAGCGCTGAGGGCAGAGGCTGGCAGTTAGGGCAGACGGGCCTTGACCCAAGGCCCGCCCGCTGGGGCGCGACGTGCGTGCTGCCGTATCTAAGAATCCATCTGCTGATCGACCGCTGCTTCGTAGAAGGCATCCGCGAGGGCGACGATGATCGAGTTAATGGCCGGCCCGTCTGTGAAGAAGTAGTCAGCCATCGTGTTGTGGGCGTCCTGGTTGTCTGCGACCGCTTCCGAAACTGCTGCTTGGAAGTCCTGTGACTCCATGAACTGCTTCTTGGAGTTCACCTTGGTCTGGTTGATCAGGTTCGGGTCAGCGAGCAACCGATGGACGAGCCCCTGCACGAACTCCCGGACCTGGGACTCGGCGAACGATTCGGCGCCGAAGAGGTCGTTCATCTTGGCTATGACGACCTGGAGCGCGACGTACTTGGGATCCTTCTTCGAGCCCGTGCCGGCGGCGCTGATGCCCTTCAGCTGACCGTCGCCCACCAGTGAGATGTCGACCGCGATCGCTTTGTCGTGCTTGACCCCGACCAGCACCACGTCGGAGAGGTCGACGTCGGCCGTCCAGGCGGACTCGGCGATGACCTTCTCCAGCAGGCGCAGGAAGATCGAGAGCATCTCCATGTAGGGGTCGCCGTAGTCGACGATCTGGGACATGAAGTCATAGAGGCGTACGTAGGTGGAGACGTCTTTGCGGAAGAGGTCGAGCACGTTGAGCGTGACCTTGTCCTCTTCCTCAATCGCTCGCGCATAGCGGCGCCGGAAGTCGTGCTGCGCCGGGCTGATCGCCGCCGAAAGCGCATTGTTGCCCTTCCGGGTCACCCACAGCTCGGCGACTTTGCGGACATCGTCCTCGGTGTAGATTCCAGCCTGGGCAAGCTTGGCAGCCAGGTGGACGACTACGTACGGATCGGTCTCGGTCTCCAGAGTCGCGTTCTTGAAGTACGGCTCGAAGGCCGCCTTGATGTCCTCGGGCCTGTTGCCGAAGTCAATGACGAACGTCTTGCGCTTCTGCTCCCCACCAGCGGTGCGGTGCGTGCGGTTGAGCCGCGAGAGTGTCTGCACCGCGGTGACCCCCGACAGCTTCTTGTCGACGTACATCGCAGAGAGCAGGGGCTGGTCAAAGCCGGTCTGGAACTTGTTGGCGACCAGCATGATCTTGTACGTGTCGCCCTTGAACGCGGCCGCCAGATCAGCCCCGGCGCCGGGGTTCATGTTGCCCTCGGTGAACTCGTCATCCTTCGACGGCTGCGGGCCCCAGTCGCTGTGCCAGGTCTCGTCCTCGGCCATCGTCACCCCGGCGGAGAAGGCGACCAGGGTGCGGTAGTTGTACGAAGCGTCCTCGGTGCGGCGCCTGGCGATGTAGGCGTCGATGGCCAGCTTGTACTTCACCGCGGACTTGCGTGACCCGGTCACCACCATCGCTTTCGCCTTGCCTTCGAGGAGGTAGGCGACGTTGGCGTGGAAGTGCTCGACGATGATCTGCACCTTCTGGCTGATGTTCGTCGGGTGGAGCTGCACCCACCGCATAAGGCCCTTGCGAGCCGCGGACTCCTCGACCTCTCCTCCGTCTCCGCTCTCGGCCCTGCCGGCGATCTTCAGCGCGGTGTCATAGTGCTGGTATCCCTTGAGCACGTCGAGGATGTAGCCCTCCTCGATCGCCTGTTGCATCGAGTACAGGTGGAACTCGCACGGTTTGCCGTCGTACCCCTTACGACCGAACAGTTCCAGCGTCTTGTTCTTCGGCGTCGCAGTGAAGGCAAAGTAGGAGATGTTCTCCGACTCGGCCCGCTCGGTCATCTCCGAGGCCAGCACCGACTCCACATCGACTTCGCCGCCCTCCTCGATCTCCTTCACCTCCTCAGCGGTCAGAACCTGCTTCAGCTTCGAAGAGATCTGCCCCGACTGGGAGGAGTGCGCCTCATCGGCGATGACAGCGAACCGCTTGCCCTTCAGGCCGGCGTCGGTCCGGATCTCGTCCAATGCATGCGGGAAGGTCTGCACCGTCACCACGATGATGAGCTCACCGTTCTTCAACGCCTGTGCCAGCAGACCCGACTTCGACTTCGCGCCAGCCTTACGGACGTCCTCGGGGCTGATAGTCGCGACGATCTTGCCGGTGCCGTCGATCTGCCGAATCGCATCCTGCAGCTGGGAGTCGAGCACGGTGCGGTCCACGATCACAATGACCGAGTCGAAGACCTTACGATCATCGACATGCAGCCGCGCCAGCCGGTGGGCCGTCCAGGCGATGGTGTTCGTCTTCCCTGACCCGGCCGAGTGCTCAATCAGGTACCGCTGCCCGACACCCTCCTCCTTCACCGCCTCGACGATGCTCGTGACGGCCTCCCACTGGTGGAACCGCGGGAAGAGCATGCTCGTACGCCGCACCGACGTGCCGGTGGTGACGTCCCACTCTTCCTTGGTCTGCACGATCATCAGCCGCCCGATGATGTTCAGCCAGGCGTGTTTCTCCCAGACGCGTTCCCACAGGTACGCCGTCGACGACCGTCCGTCCGCGCCGGGCGGGTTGCCGGCACCGCTGTCGAAGCCGGTGTTGAAGGGCAGGAAGTGGGTCCTCTCCCCCTCCAGCCTGGTGGTCATCGCCGCGAGGCCGTTCGAGACCACGAAATGGACCAGAGCGCGGTGTCCGAAGGACAGCAGCGGCTCGGGCCGCCCCTTAGTCAGTGGGTTGCGGTCTTGCTTGTACTGGTTGATCCCCTCATCCAGCGACTGGGTGAAGTCGGTCTTCAACTCCACTGTGGCCACCGGAAGACCGTTGACGAAGAACACGAGATCGAGGATGCGCTGGTCAGCGGTCGAGAAGTGCACCTGCTGCACCACCCGCACCCGCATCGCCTCGTAATGCGCCGTGGTGGTCGCGTTGAGCAAGGTCTCGGGGCGGAACTGCGCCATCTTCAACCGGCCGCCGCCGATGTACTGCACCCCGTTACGCAGGATGTTCAGTGTGCCCCCGCCATGCTCCAGCGGCCTGTCCAGTGCCGCGGTCAGCACGTCAAGGAACTTCGCCTGTGAGCCCGCCGCCTTCAACGCCTTCTCGTACGCCGGCTTCTGTGTAGCCTTCAGCCACGCGTACAAGTCGTTCGGGAACAGCGCCCGCTCCCGGTCGTACTCCCCGCCGTCACGGTCGTTCTCCGAGTGCAGCCAGCCGTGCGCCTCTAGGTATTCGCAGATCTCTGACTCGAAGACCGCCTCGTTGTGATCGGCCATCACGCCACCTCTCGTACGTCGATCTGCCCCGTCACTGCCGCCGTGATGAGCGCTGCACGCCGCTCCTGGGAAAGGTCGATGAACCGCTCAGTCTCAGCGATCAACTGGTTGATCTTGGCAATCTGTTCGTCAAGATGCTCGACGATCAGGATCTGCTCATCCGCAGGCGGAACAGCCACTGGAAAGCTAGCGAGAAGCGGCCGCCGCAGCGATTCCATAGTCACGGTATTGCTGCCGGCAAGCGCGATCGGCTTCAGGAATGTCGAGAGGTAGTAATAAAAGTACCGACCAGTGATTCCGTGGAAGTCGGTGAAGACATAGACCCGCTGGTGGGCCTGGAACTTCCCGTCAAAGTAGTGAAACACTTTTCCGGTCCCACCCTGCCCGTCACCTGGGGTCATCACAGCCTCACCATCAAACGCGTAGGCATCCGATCGCAGAATCTCGCGCCCTCGAACATAGAATGGGTAAGCGCCATCTTCGGAAGCATTCCCTGAGTCTTCATCACCTGTCGTGATGGTGCAGAGATGACGTGTCGGAACCATGGTCCACGCTGACGGAATCAAACCGAGAAACTCACTGCCCGAAGCCCGCAGAGGCGCATCGTCGTCCAAGCCGCGCATCAGGACCGCGCGGATCGCCGATTCCCTCCGCTCCCGGAGCATCTCGATCAGCCGCTGCTGCTCCTCGATGAGTGCGTCGATGCGGGCCGTCTCGCGGTCAAGATAGTCTGCAATAGCGTGCTGCACCTCCACTGGCGGAAGCAGAATCGGAATCCTGGCAAGCTTCTCTGCCGTGAGGTGCGGCATTGAGACAACGTTTGAGTAGGCACGGATAAAGCCGCTAGCCCGCAGCGCGATCAGGTAGAACGCGATGAAGCGGCCGTCAAAGTCTCCAATTGGTCGAAGCCGGTTGATCGAGTTCTGGAATCCCCAGCCAGGAAGATCCTGGTCGATAAACGCGGCACGGCCGAACCCGCCCTGGCCGCCTTCAACAACGACCACGTCACCCGCGCGGATGCTCAACTGCTCCAGCTCGGCCTCGCCGAACCACATCTCATTCACGTCGTAGAGGGCCAACACGCCGTTGGGCTGCACATTCGCAGCGCGCATGTAAGGCGCACGTGCGTCACCGCCCGAGTCCTTGCTCTGCAACATCTTGCCGATCGTGACCGTCGCAGCATTCTTAACCTGGCCTGCCAGCCACCCATGAGGCAAGACCTTCCAGAGAGGCCCCATCACTGCTCCACCTCTCGCAGCAGGTCAAGGATCTTGGCGACCTGTTTTTCTAGGTCGGCGTCGATCTCTGCGAGAGGGCGGGGCGGAGTGTATCTGTAGAAGTGGCGGGTGAAGGGAATGTCGTAGCCGGTCTTGGTCTTGGCCCAGTCGATCCAAGCGTCAGGAACGTGCGGCTTCACCTCCGCATCGAAGTACGTCTGGATAACTTCGCGCTCCACTGCCGCGCCGACAGTTGAGCCGCCGTAGGTGAAGGGCACGTTTTCGGTATCACGCTTCTTCGAGTCGGGCTTCGGGTTGCCCTTGCGGTCGACGACAGAGTTCCCGTCCTCATCAAGCATGGGGCGCACGACGGTGATGGTCCAGTAGCCGAACTCGTCGTTGCGAAGCACCTTGGAGAGGTCGGGATCGGCGTCCTCGAAGTCGGCGAACAACTGCATGATCTTGACGCGGTCATCGCTGCTGATCTCGCGGTTCTTCGATCCGAGGTTCTTTCGCATCTTGGTCCAGAACGACGTGCCGTCGATGAGTTGGACCTTGCCCTGGCGGTCGGGGTGCTTGGTGTTGTCGAGGATCCAGATGTAGGTGGGGATGCCGGTGTTGAAGAACATGTTGGTCGGCAGCGCGACGATCGCCTCAACGAGGTCGTTCTCCAGTAGCCATTTGCGGATGTTCGAGGGGCCGGACTCGGCGGCACCACTGAACAGCGGGGAGCCGTTCATGACGATGCCGACGCGGCCGCCACCGTCCTCAGGTGCGCGCATCTTGTGAACCAAATGGAGCAGGAAGAGCATCTGGCCGTCCGAGGTCGCGGGGAGTCCCGGCGCGAACCGGCCGTAGGGGCCAGCAGAGTCGCGTTCCTCCTTGACCGCCTTCGCGTACTGCTTCCAGTCCACTCCGTAGGGCGGGTTGGACATGCAATAGTCGAACTGGCGGCTCTTAAACGCATCGTCCGTGAGTGTGTTACCGAAGGCGATGTTGGTCGCGTCGTGGCCCTTGGCTAGCAGGTCGGACTTGCAGATTGCGTACGACTGCGGGTTGTACTCCTGGCCGAATAGGCTCAGCTTGGCCTCGGGGTTCTGGGCGAGCAGGTGCTCCTCTGCCAGGGAGAGCATGCCGCCGGTGCCGGCGGTGGGGTCGTACAGCGAGCGGATGATGCCGCCCTCAGTAAGGTCGACATCCTTCTCCGCGAAGAGGAGGTCGACCAGCAGCCGGATCGCGTCGCGCGGCGTGTAGTGGTCTCCAGAGGTCTCGTTCGCGGCCTCGTTGAACTTGCGAATGATGTACTCGAAGGCGTCGCCCATGTCGGAGTTCGACACGACCTTGGGGTGGAGGTCGAGGCTGCGGAAGGACGTGACGATCTCGCGCAGGAGCCCGGCCTTCTCCAGAGCCAGGATCTCCTTCTTGAAGTCGAAGTACTCGAACACGTCCACGTCGGCGGAGAACCGGTCGATGTAGTCAGCGAGGTTGTCCGCCAGCCCGTCCGCATCGGCCAGCAGGTTGGCGAACTCGTAGTTGGAGGTGTTGTAGAAGGTCCGCCCCGTGGTCTTCTTGACCTCGACCTTGAGCCGGTTCGGGTTCTCGAACTTCGCCGCCAGCTCTCGCGCCGTCGCGCGATCGGGCTCGAGGATGCAGTCGAGCCGCCTCAGGATCGTGAACGGGAGAATCACTGTCCCGTACTGGTTGGGGCGATAAGGGCCTCGAAGCTGATCAGCGATTGACCAGATGAAGCTACCGAGCGTGCTCACAAGTTCCTCACGAGAATCGTCTAGCAGTGCCGATCACTTTGCCAGAGGCAGCAGCCACCGTCCCATGGTTCAGCCATGGGACTCTCGACGTGCTCCTGCCGATCGGCCCGGGGGCTTGCACGTGTCGCCGGAGCGGCAACTCCGCAAGGCGTTGGAAGATGGCAAGAACGAACCGGACGCGGCAGACGACGCTACGGCGAGATGGAGATGCGCCGGCACGACACGAGGTACCTCAGGCGCGTGAGCGATGCGTGAGCGGACTGCCTGATACAGGGCGGCATGAGCCGGATCAAGTAGCTCGCCGCGTACCTCTGACCAGGGGGAACAGCACCGCGCGGCAGCGCCGGGCACCCCCCGGCAAGGATTCGATCCCACTCCTAAAGCGGGTGTCGCAGGTTCGAATCCTGCCGGGGGCACAACCTGCGCAGCAGGTCAGAGAGTCACAGGCCTCCCGTTCTGTTCGAACGGGAGGCCTGTTTCATGATCAGAGTCCACTAAGAGTCCACATCCCCACGATCCTTCAAGCGGCTGAAGATGTCGATGATGACGTAGGCGTGGTACCAGTTGCCCTTGGCCGGTCCGGCCAGCTTGGTGATGTCCCAGGTGAAGACCTGCGAGGGGGCGGTGGCGACCAGTTCGGGCACCGTCTTGGCGGGGTGGGTGGCCTGGCGGCGCCGCTCGCCGGACTGGCCCTTGTCGCGCAGGATCCGGTACATCGTGGAGACCGGGCAGTGATAGCGGCCCGCGTCCAGCTCTCGGGCCCAGATCTGCGCCGGTGGCAGCTCCGCGTACTCAGCGCTGTTCATCAACTCCAGTACCGCTGCACGCTCTTCATCGGTCAGAGCCGACGGTTGCGCCTGGACGCAGGAGCGGGGTGTGCGGGTTGCCGGGGGCTTCAGCCGGCGGTAGTGGGTGGCCCTGGAGCGGCCGGTCAGCCGGCACGCGGCCGTGATGCCCAGCTGGTCCTCGACGCCGGTGAACGCGGTGTCCACCACCGGATCGACGGCGTGCTTCAGTCCGCGCTCTCGGAGATCATTTCCAAGAGCGCGGAGGCTTTTCCCATCACCTCGAGTGCGGCCTTGTTCCGGGCCAGGTCCTTTTGCAGCCGCTCCACCTGCTGGCGCAGCTTCTCGTTCTCCACCTCCGCGGCGGATTTTTTCGCACGGGCCGGGCTGGTCCGGCGATCGACCAGGTTCTCCAGGGCCCCGGCATCGCGGGCGGCCCGCCACTCCTTGACATGCGAGTGGTAGAGCCGTTCCCGGCGCAGGACCGCGCCCTTCTCGTTCCGGGGTGCGGCGTCGTACTCGGCGACGATCCGCAGTTTGTACTCCGAGGTGAAGGTGCGGCGCTTCGGCCTCGGTGCCGGGTCGGACCCGACGGGCTCGGTGCTTGGCATATGGGGCGGTTCTCCTGTCGTGCCCTCTCAGCTTGTTCTTTATCTACCAAGCTCTTCCGGGCTTGCCGATGGCCTTGAGGGTCTCGGGGCGTTTGACGGTCTTGCCGACGTCGTAGCGGGGTGCCCGGTGCTTGTTCTTGGCGCCGGGTGGCCGTCCGGGGCCAGCTCCTCGGGGTTGGGGAACACGGGCCGGGCAGGCGAGGTGAGCGCGGATGTTCCTGAACCCTCGGCGGACCCGGGCCGGGGTGAGCCGGTCGGAGGTGGTCGGTTTCTCCCAGGGCCGGCGGAGGTCCGCGGCGAGGGGCCGGGCGAGCCGGAGCTGGGTATGAGCGACGATCAGGATCCAGGTCCAACAGTCCGCCGCCTCGGGAGTGCGGAGTTTCGGGGTGGTCCATCCGAGGGTCTGCTTCGCGAAGCGGAAGGTGTGTTCCAGGTCGAAGCGGCGGAGAAATGCCTGCCAGAAGCGGTCCACGTCGTCCGGGGTGGCACCGATCTTGGAGGACCATAACCACAGTGGCGGAGCATCCCGTTCCTTCGACAGGTGCTCGACCTTCAATCGCATCAACGTCCCCTCGACCAAGGGCAGTTCACCGTCGTGGTCGAGCCATGAGGAGCGGTGGGTGAGCCTTGGGTGGACCCGGTCCCATGCCTGGGTCTCGGCCTTGCCGTAGTTGGTGGTGTCGGTGACGGTGGTGATCGCGGGCTCGGGCCAGGTCTCCGGCTTGGTGAAGCGGAATTCCGGGCCGTGCTTGGGCGGCCGGCCGTTGACGCCATGCATCCGTGGTGGCTTCGGCAGCCGCATCACGCGGTCGGAGCGGACCCGGCCGACCAGTTCAACGGGGAGGTCGCGCAAGACCCAGGCCAGGCGGGTGACGTCGTAGCCGGCATCGCTCACGATCACGATGTCCGGGTTCCCGGCCTGCCACTGGCCAGCGGCGATGAGCCGCTCAACGGCTCCCCGGAGCTGGCCGGCGGTGACCGCGGTCGCGTCGTCCGCCGGGCCGAGCCGAACCGCGTCCAGGATCGCGGTCCAGGACGTGGCGCCCGGCTCTAGAACGGCCACGAAGGAGTAGGGCCAGCCCGGGATGAACTGAGACGCAGTCTTCGCCCGGCCGTAGACGTGGCAGAACAGGCGCTCCGCCGAGCACGGCGCGTCCGAGCGAAGCCATGGCGACACATCGACCGCCAGGACCAGACGCCCACCGTCGAAACGCGGCAGTGGCAGGCCGGCCAGCACCGTCCGCAGCCGGTCGACGTCGAGCCGGCCGTGGTTCAGGCCGCCGTACATCGCTCCGTGCCCACGACGATGCTCGGGTAACAGCGTCAAGTCCACCGGGGACTTCACCGCACCGTCCGCACACAGCACCGCGTCTGCCAACTCGAACAACTCGTCGCGCCTGGCGGTCAGACACGCGTAGAACTCACCCCGGAAGCGTGACGCTTCCGCGAACGCTTCCCTCCGGACAACATCAGCCAGCACACTCACCCTCACGGCCTTCGTCGTGGTCACGTGCACCTTGGTCGGAGCACAGGATCAGACGAAGGCCGCCCCCACGTCCGGCGAACTCCCAGGTGAGGACTCAGTTCGAGACGCCGTTCGAGGCCGGAAGAAAAAGAACAAGATCAGTGCGTGTTTCTGATCCTCGGCCAGTGTCAGTGCCGTCGTTACTGTCATGAGTGAACTCAAGCGGCTCCGGCTCGTCGTCGGTCTGTCAGACCTGTACGCTCCTCGCCCGGCCCGGGCCGGGTCGTGCTCGATCGCCCCGCGGAGCAGGCGGCTTTCCGCCTAGCGCTCGCCCGTGAGCTGGCACTTGGGAGCCGACCTGCTCGGCGATGAGCCGCTGGTAGTTCGGGCACTGGGTGACGTCCTCGTACTCGCAGTTCAGGCCGCCCTCGATGAGCTCCAATGAGGCCCGAGCCGCCGCGATTCTCGATCGGAGCTCTTCGGCCTCGGCACGCAGAATCTCGTGCCGGGTAGCGCGCTCGACGGTGGCGGATAGGCTCCTGATGGTGTCCAGGCCGAGGCCAGCCTCCTTGAATATGAGGATCGTCGCCACGCGGGTGAGGTCGTCCGCGCCGTAGCGGCGGCGCCCGCCTGCGTCCCGTACGGGGTGCAGCAGGCCCATCGACTCCCAATGCCGCAGGACGTGCGTGGCCAGGCCGAACCGTGCCGCAAGAGCGCCGATGCTCATCGCGCTCGCACCGTTGTCTCCGCTTGACTTCATGCCAACATTAAGTCGCAGCCTGGCGTCCATGTCCAAGAACCAGGAAGCGGTGGAAAAGCACCGCGACACCGAGGCCCTGCTGGCCGTCCTCGACGCGGCGGACCACATTCCGAGCGCCAGCCTGCTGCGGGCCCGCTCCTACGAACTGCTGTCTCTCGTCCCGAGCTCGACTGTCGTGGACATCGGCTGCGGTGCCGGACGCGCCGTCGCCGAGCTGGCCGAACGCGGCGTTCACGCGGTGGGCGTGGATCCCGACCCGTGGATGCTGGCCGCGGCCCGGGAACGGTGGTCGGCGGCCGAGTTCCGGGAGGCGGGGGCGGAGAATCTGCCGTTCGCCGACGGAAGCGTGCGCGGCTACCGTGCCGACAAGGTCTTCCACGTACTTCAGGAGCCGGGGCGCGCGGTGGCGGAAGCGCGACGCGTCCTGTGCCCGGGCGGCAGGATCGTCCTGGTAGGGCAGGACTGGGACGCCATTATGGTCGACTCTGATGACGCGGCGCTCACTCGCACGATCGTGCACGCCCGCGCCGACCTCCTGGGCACGCCCCGCGCCGGCCGCCAGTACCGCAACCTGCTCCTAGACGGCGGCTTCAACGACGTCACCGTCGAGGTGCACACCAGCGTGTTCACCGATCCCGCGATGCTGTCGCTGCTCACCAGGCTCGCCGAGCCGGCCTGCACGAGCGGCGCCGTCGGCCGTGACCAGGCCGATGAGTGGCTCGCCGAACAGCGCCGACGCGCCGAGGCCGACCGCTTCCTCATCGCCATTCCGTTCTTCGTGGCCGCCGCCTCCGCCTAGAGAGCAGATGGAGGCACGAGCTGCGGGGATTCCGCTTGACCGGGGAACGGTGACCACGCCTGTCAGGCACTCGTGGCCGATGCAGGTTTCCTTGGCCAGCTGGGGGTGGCCCCCTTCCGAGCCAGG
>Ga0307514_10004692_pt1 | contig 12494 bp, 8 predicted proteins | sample 16_EM_MG_FD_203088 | JGI IMG/M metagenome (GOLD analysis project Ga0307514, IMG submission 203088) | Populus trichocarpa ectomycorrhiza microbial communities from riparian zone in the Pacific Northwest, United States - 16_EM | ecosystem: Host-associated > Plants > Roots > Unclassified | place...
GTTAAAAACAATATGTTTTCATAAAAAACAATTAATAAGAAAAGGAGTTTTTTTTAACTAGAAATAAAAATTTATCCTTTATTTTAATTATCTTGATTAAAAAACAATATGTTTTCATAATAAAAAAAATTGATAAGAAAATGGAGTAAAGTTACTAGTTTGATTCCATGTGCTATGTTGTGGAATGAAGTATTTTTTTCATTAAATCAAAAAGTTTGCGGGCATTGTTAATTAACTATAAACTAAAAAGTTTATACATGTATTTAATAAAATAAATCAAGAATTATATGTATTAATAAATGATAACAAGTTTATTGATTCCAATCAAAAATTAAACTGGGAAGCTAAAATACAAATGTTATTTCTTATAAAAATAATTTGGATGAATAGTTGTTTCAGTTTGAAATTAGATTTTAAAAATTTTAATTAGTTTGAATAAATAAAATAAAATTTTATTTTTTCAAATATATACTATGTTGCATTTTGCCAACCCATAATAGATTGTCTTTCTTTTATGTTTCATATTTTTTTCATCTCATATGATCTCAAACATTGATTCATGATTTATTAAGAGTTAATTTTATACAACCAAACTACAATTATTGAATAAGAAGCAAAATGATCTAAAAAAATTCTAATGAAAAAAAAAATTGAGGGTGTAAAAATAGCTTGACGGATCCAATAAAAAAATGTTAAAAAAATAAATGAAATGATTCATTTTTCTTATAATTGTTTCCACCCCATGTTTTTTAATATAATATAATATAATAATAAAAAATAAAAATGATATGATATCCTTACTAAATTTTTCTATTAATTATTCCTTGAATTATGAAATCAATCTCAAAATTTCCAGCAATCTCATTTTCAATAAATATAAATAGTTGACTTTTTTGAACGATGTCAACTATTGGCATAATCATCAACAATCTTACAAATATCAATAACATTTCTTCTGGTAGCCACTCGTAGACAAATATAATAATACATTTTTAGGCTTTTTTCTTGGTCCCTCTTCACCCCTATCCATGCCATTATACTGCTGCTTTTGAAGCTTCTGGTCCTCATATTATGGCATTTGTATTTCTGAATGATCTTATGGTCAAATCTTCTTCATTGTTGTGATTAGAAGAGCCATTTGCAAGGAAATTTTTATACCACTTTGCCGAAAGCTTTGGCACTCGTTCAAGTGTCTGGCGATCAACATAATAGAGTCCATATCGCTGGGAGTAGCCATCTATCCATTCGAAGTTATCTACCAAGCTCCACACGAAATATCCACGAACATCTGCTCCATTCCTATGTCAAAGTGTCAGGAAAAACATTTTACGTCACACAAGTCATTCAATTTATACATGTAATCAAGATGCTCAAGACAAGAAAGAAAACTGTCTGAAAAAAGAAAAAAAAAGTGACCCTTTCACCTTATTGCTCTAGCCAAAGCAGCAAGATAGGATTTATGGAAGTTTACTCTGTTGGTGTCTTGCAATAACGCCTGAACTTGATCATTTTGTTGCGGGGGAGAAAACCCTATAGTGCCAAAATACATTTTGAGTTATATTTTCGTTCACATAATAAAACCAAAACAAATATGAAAATTAGCAACGAACCCATGACAGGAGCAAGATTAAAAGCATTTCACTAACAGAACAGAGTGTTTTTGTACGAAGAAAAATATATAACTGTGATACTTCACCATTTTCAGTCACAAACATAGGCATGTTATTGTATCTCTCTTTCATGTAGTTGACAATCTTCTCCATTCCCTCTGGGACCACAAAGAACCTTGGATTCCCACACTGCAATGATCAAAAAAATTACAATAGAAGCGGAAAGGGACTGCTAGGAAGATAAATGTTATGAGTAATACTATCATACTCGTCCTCCGATCGGCTCACCATCCCGTTCTCCAGTTGTGTGAACAAAGCCTCGAATAGGGCGATCCCCGCCTGAGATGCAAGCAGAATGGATGCAATCTTTGGCATATAATGAAGTGTAAAAGTTCATACCAATGAAATCTAAGCTTCCTTTTACGTAGCTAGTTTCTTCTGGTGAGAATGTTGGCAGTGCACTTCCAAGATAAAGGCGCATTTCAGAAGGGTAATCCCCAAATACTACAGCATCGAACAGCCTGCATAAGCAAGAAAAAATCAGCTTCTTACGATCCATCTTAATTAGAGTAATGCTATACTGTTGGTTTAGGTTCCGGAACGATCACCATTAGTCAAACCAATGGGACTCGCAGAGGTCCCTTGCGGGGATCAATCTGAAGCCCGCTAATCTGACTAATTGGATTGATTTCAGAACTTTCTAAAACGATATAAAAATTCTCTACAAACTATTATGGATCAATTCGTAACTCAAACAACATTGCAAACTTGATACAAAAAACAAGAAAAAGGAGAAACCATGAAGATACAAAGGTATCATTGGGAATATTAAATTTATTAAACCCAGTCCAGCTCAATACCCGATCACACAGGTTGGATAAATTTCAAAGCAAATTATTAAACGGTGTGTTTCAAGTTTCTTTTTAATAAAAAATAAGTTCAAACAAAGTTGTTTAACCGAGTCTATATTTGACCAAATCAACTTCTATCCAATTTCTTTAGCTTATATTCAGGTTTAATATCACTACTAATATCTCATATCTCACTGGTGGTTATAAATCATCATGCAAAATAAAAGACAGCAATCTTGTGCACATTACAATGAAGTGATGAACTCTCGCTTTTCATCCACTGGATGGAAATTATTTAGGGATCGCGTGCTAAAAATAAGGTGTTGTTCACAGAAATCCCTAAAATATCTAGGTTGATGGAAAAAAGAAATCATCACTGTGCTGTCAATGGTGTATTCTTTTGTAATTTCAGAGTTATAATAATTAAATACACACCATATGTATATATATCAGTGTTTTATCATATATCATAGATAAAAGATGGTTTTGGACCACCACGCATGTGCTTGTCTACATCATTTCCCATTATGATTGTCAGTTGGGTGGTTTGAAGACAATTGATCATATATGATAGAGTGACAAAGCATAGGCCACGTCTTAAACCTTGCTACCAGTTAGAATAGGAAGAAGGACAGAACATAAAGTTTGACACCCACCCACGTTTTCTGAACATGTCATAGAATTTAATACTTTTCTGCATCTACTTCTCACTTCATTAGTAATCAAGAACATTTACCAGGCATTAGTGAAGGCCAGGGCCCTACTCACAGCTTGCCGATCTAATTCATTGTCTCTTAACGGTTCAAAATATTCTGTAAATCCAACAATCCCTATAGAACCACCTTGTTTCAGCTGCAACAAGAGAAATAATTTTACTAAAAAAATCAAAGCAATGCAGCAGTGCATATTATCCTACAACAGTGCTCATTCTATCACCTGAAAATGTTCACGGTATAGCTTTACTGCCTTGGCATGTCCCAATATCATGTTATGCATAGCAATGAGAGGCTCTATATCAGAATTTCCGGCAGAACAGTTGCCGAAAGGGGGTGAACAGTGAGCTGGAGGGTACCATCCCCTTATATAAGACATGTCCACGAGTAGGTTTGGCTCATTCATGGTTATCCAATTTTTTATTCTATCCCCAAAGCTCTTGAAACAAATTTCAGCAAAATATACAAAGTCTTCCCTACAAGAATATCCAAATTTAGGTATTACAATAACTTAATTGCTTAATGTCCAAATGAACTTGATATAGCATATGTATAACACAAGAACTGTCTCATCCTAAGTATCCAAAATGCATGTATTCAAAAACAGCCCTCAAAATGAAAAAAAATAAAAATAAAAAAAATAAGTAAGAATTTCAAGGACCAAATCAGAATTTTGATAATAATGGCAAAAAATGAGGAAACCCACCAAAAAGAAGCAAAAGAATACAACAACAAAATTAACAGAACCACTAGCTAAAGCTCAAAATTTTTCACAATGTGAGCATTAATTACTGCATTAGAGGACTGAGCCATCCTCCGTATCTATCCACGAGCTCTTGTGGGATGTCGTGATGGTGTATCGTCACAAATGGTTCCAATCCTGCATTTTATTATAAAAAATTGCAATGACTTAGTATCAATTTTCTTTAAATATCCAAAAATCTAAACAATAAAAGAACAAAATTACCCCTCTCCAATAGATTGTCTATAAGTTTGTTATAGAACATGATTCCTCTTGGATTAACTTGACCGAACTTTCCTCCTATTACAGCCCCATAAACATCACTAATCATCATATATTTCCAAATTCAAATCAAATCATACTCGAATTCATTGAAATATGATTGCAGATACACATACTTGGCAGAATTCTAGTCCATGATATAGAGAACCTATATGCATTAGTTCCAAGTGAACACATTAACTCAATATCTTCCTGTCCACAAAATTAGAAAAAAAAAAAAAGGTATCCACTTTGAGATTCAAGATGTTTGATTTGAAAAACAGGCAAGGCAAACGAAAGTCAAACTAATACCAAGAAACGATAATAATGGTTGTCTGCTATATCTCCATTGTCATTGTTCTTTATGTTTCCTGCAAATGTTTGATAATCAAATTGACATAGTTAACAACCCAATTTGTGTCCTTATATACAAACTGGCATATGTTGAATTAAAGTTTTAATATTTGATTACCTGGGATATGACTAAAAACATCCCAGTTGTTGAGACCCTTACCATCTTCAATATAAGCTCCTTCAACCTGGAACATAAAATGAAATTGAAAGTTGAAGCTTTTAAGGTGATTTTGCAGAGAAAGATCAGTGAACGCTTACCTGATATGAAGAAGTGCTTGTTCCGAAGAAGAAACCATCCGGGAAATGAGATCTTTTAACATCTTGTCCATCATCATTTAAACTTTGAGCAAGAGATGGATTTTTTAGAAGGAGAAGAAAGGACAGGAACAGAAACATAGTGTTTCGGTTTCTGAAAGCACTATAGATAAAACGAGTCCTGATAAATACCTCGTCTTTCGAGTTTTTTTTTTTTTTTTAAGTAGGAAAATAAATTTTTTTTTTAAGAAATAGGGTGCATAAAAATTAGTTGAAAAAAATAGTACATTTTGAAGTGTTAAGAGTTTAGTTGTTTTTGTATTTTAAAAGAGTTTTTTAAAAAATTTAAAACTTTTTAATTTTTTCTTTCTTCACTTCAATTTTTTTTCCAGATTGTTTTGATATGTTAATATTAAAAATAAATTTTTAAAAAATAAAAAAAATATTATTTCAATATATTTCTAAGCAAAAAACACTTTAAAAATCAATAATTATCACAATATCAAACGGGCTCTTAGTTGGATAACGAACCTAAATATTTGTTATTTTACCATAGTTATAAAACCTGAACTAGCCTAGAGAAATGACCGGGACTCAATCGACCCGAGACCTAGTTGATCCAAGTTAAAGGATAAATAAGGCAAGCGCGCAGTTAACCGAGTCAAAACCCACTATTGCAAACCAATCCAATTCCATTCAATCACCTTGTTATCTTTCCTTCATTCCTCGTCAATCCATAATTTCCTTTCTCTTTAACCACCTTCTCAATACATTTTTATATTATCTATATCTCTGGCTTATGGTTGATAGAGAAAAAAAAAAGATGAAAGATTGAAAACAAAGAAAATGATGATGATGATGATGATGAGAGATTGGAATAATAACAAAAAAGGAAAGATTTTGAGCATAATAATAATTATGACCATGAAATTGCTTCTTCTTTTGGTGAAGGTTGCGGTGTTTAGTTTAGGAGTGGTGATTGTAGAAAAGGAAGTGGTGGCTAGGGATATTAGTTTGTCTAGGGTTTTTTTTTTTCTTTTATATAGAAAATTATGGGCTTTAAAAGAGGGGTTTTAGTTTGTTTGAGAAAGACTTAGAGAATTATAGGCTTTGATGTTTTTTTTAAAAAAAAATTAGGTCGATCCAGGTTGACTCTTTCAACCCATGACCCGATTCTTGTCCCGAATCAAGTTTTTATAATTATGCATTTTACTAGATAATGGTGACTTGACTATTAATGTTACCTAATTGACACTATATTTGCTTATGGAATTTTACTTGTTTATTAAGGATTGAATAAAACTATGACAAAACGTTATTCATTATTTTTAGAATACTAGTTGACATTATCTAGAGCATTTATTAGTTTCTATTTAGTGAGAAAATTTTATAGTGTTTCGAGAGTAATTAATGACATCCTATTAGTTATTCAATAAAATTTACTTTACATCATATTTAGAACCCTCTTAATTGAATTCAATTAAGAGGTTTTAATGAAATTTCATGTTTAAGACCCTCTTTAAGTGTTAAGAATTGAATTCTAAATGGAATTCAATCTTTAAAAATGTTATAAAAGTAAATAAAATGTTTAACCCCTCTGATTTACAATTCCAAAGAGAAGAAATTTAATATTAAAACTTAAAATGTGATCTCAACAATGCTGGAAAATAACCCTTGGTTTTAGACATAATGTTAAATTGAGTCTCTAAATTTTCAATGCTTTTAAGCAATAAAATCAATTTTTATTTTGTAAAGTTGAACATTAATTAAATGTTAGGAAATTTCTTAACACCTTGATATCCTCGTAGCAAGCTAGCCAAAATAACTTCTTAAGCTTAAATATGAAATAACACATTGTAAAAGGATAAAATAAAAAAAATATTTTGGTGACTAGAAAAAAAAAAACACAACATTGTTGAGGTGATCAATGTCATGTGAGGGTTACCTAGTCATCTTACCCGTGCGCTATTGTGTTGATTTTTTTAATTAAAATAAATATTCATTGGAAAGAAAAATATTTAAAGTTTGGAGAAAAAATATATTCCTATCATAAAAAAAAACTCTTATTTCTTATTCATGCATTTCATTTGAAAAAATATGTAATTTGTTTTACTCGCAACTTAGTTTTTTAAAAACTTAAGGCAATTAAAAAAAATATTTGAAAGAATTTAAATGATTTAAATTAAGGAGAAAATAGTATTCATTTAATCAAAATGTCAATCCTTATTCATGTATCTTTTTTTTTGCGCCAAAAACATGTTTTTTTTTATCACAAGCATGATTTTTTAAAATAAAAAGAAAATCATGAACTAAAAAAATTCTCAATAAAACAAACATGCTTTTACAATTTTAACGTGAATATATGAAAAAAAAAATAAAAGAATAACTAATATGAGAAAACAATATTAAAAAATTTATAATAGAAAATAACAAAATAGATACTTTATTTTTGTGTTTGTTGATTATTCATGAGCAATTTTTTAAATAAACATTATGCATATAAAGTTCTTATATAATTATTTTTAAAATAATTATTAATATTATCATAAAAAGCATCCAATCTTATTTGAATATTATGACCTAACTTGATATTTTTTAAATATCATTTTAATAATTATATTGAGAGAGAATTTCATTATAAATTATAAAAAAAATAAATAAAAAAGGGTAAAGGGCCAAAAGAATAAGGCAATTTGGCGTGCCTAGCCTTTTAAAATAAAACTTAAGCACTCTTGGATATGGAAGAAAAGCCCAAACATATCTGACTTATCAGAAAAAACCCAAGTATGCATGTTTTTTTTAAAAAAAAAAACTTACATGGATAACACTTTAATCTTTTTTTTCAATGAATGGATGACTATGTTTGGGTATTTTGGGTTAAAAACACATTATATGAACCTCAATAACTATGTTTTCAACCTTAAAATTATCATTCAATCAATTCAAAATCTAAAAATTAATATTGAATCAAAACAAACTTGGAAGATTCTGATATATTTTTTCTGGCGTAATTAAAGGTTCATATAACCTCCATCAAACTTTTTTTTTAAAATGAACTCATTGACAACAAGATCAACTTCTTTTATAGTTAGAATATAATCCATCAAAACCTGTCTTTATTGTATCCCTTTTAAGCTACTTTCTCTCTCTCTCTCTTTTTTTTAACTTTCTCTCCCAAAGTCTTAAGACTTAAATATCAACACCAAAAACTATAGGGATCCAAAGGTAAAAATAAAAAAGTACATTGACCAAAGTTTACTTATCCATGCCTTAAGAACAATAAAATTTGCACTGCCGAGGAAGAATAATGCTTTTTACATTGATAGATAAGCTAAATCAATATAACCTAAAACAATATCAGTTTTTTTTTATATAATTAATAAAAAAAACTAAAAGAGAAAGAGTTTTTACTATACCTCTACTCACAAAACACTATTTATTGGAAAAATGTTTTGTTTTTTTCCCCTATTTGACTGGTTTTCAATCAATGTTTTTTTAAAAGAAAATTGAATCATTTAATATTAGATTTATTTTTTTTATTAGGTTATTTCACTCTCATAATACAGATCTCGGGTTTAGCGAGTTAACACGGTTGACTCAAGTTTTTTTTTTAATTAAATGTTTTTCAATTCCATCATTTAATATTGAGTTGATTAGAAATTAGGCTTCATGCTTTTTTATTTACTTTCTATTAGGTTATTCTGGCCTCATGACATGATAATAGTGCTTAACAGATTAATCCGAATTTACTCGGGTTGTTTTTTTGTTGTTCGTTTTCTAATTGATTTTTTTTTCATTTTCATCATTCAACGTTAGTTCAGTTGAAAATTGAACTTCATAATATATTTTGATTTGTTTTTTATGGGTATATCTTGGTCTCATGATCAGGTACTCGATTTTTGGCATTTTAACCCCGGTTAAATTTGATTGTGTTTTCAATTTTTTTTCTAAGAGATTATCTCAGTCTCATGACCCGAGTTATAAATCTTTCAACATTGAATTTGATTTTTATTCGGTTTTTCTTGTCTCATAGCTCAGGTCTTGGGTTTGGGGTTAATCCAATTGACTCAATTGTTTTTCTTTTTTAATTGACTCCCTCCCTAATTTTATCAATTAATATTATATTTGATTGAAAATAAAATTTAATGATTTGACAATTAATAATGTCAAGAAACACTACTATTAATGATATGAATAAACTTCCTAATTTTGTTTGGTTTTCTTATCTGATCATGATCACAAATCCTACCAATAAGATCAAAATTGACAAATTTCAATGTTATAGGCAAAATCACATAAATAAATAAATAAATATATAGAATATAAAGAAATAAAAAAAAAATTAGATATACAAAAGAAGCACCATATGACAGAATTCTTTTCCCATAACTTCCCAACTTACTAGATTGGGACTTGAAAGAAAAAAAAAGTCTAGCTAGGTAGCTGAGACAAATACTATAGATAGTAATGGTATCGTGATATAATATAACAGAAAAGGAGATAGAAATGCTCTAAATACGGGTATAATTAAACTTGTAAAACTTTTGGTAAAGCAAACCCAGCAAAAGCCAAAGTAAGCAGTTCAACAAGTTAACATTCCTCATCTTGAAAAGCCAAGCATCTCTCCCTTTGTTTCAGTTAACCCTGCTCGTCTTCTTCACTTCTCTCGCATGAACCCTATTCTAGCCTCCTCTTCTCTCTTCTCCTTTTTTGTTCCCTACTTTTGTGTCACATACAATACGTGCTTCTACTTTTTTTTTTTTTTTGTAACAATCGTGCTTCTACTTGACATATAAGAATAACAACAGTTGACTGAAACAAAGGAGCTGGACGTTAATCTCTGTCATTTGTTTTTAGATTGAAAGAGAAATCATAGATTGAGGTACCAACATGGAAGAAGAGATGGCTGACATAGAGGCACAAAATGAGAAACAACCAGAAGTTGCAGCCATTTTCAAGAAAGCCAATAGTGCTATTGCTTTGAAGGTAGGACTGATATATAAGAATTTAAACTTTTTTCTTTCTTTCCATTAGTTTAGTGCCATTTTTATTTTGATATAAATGGCTTGATTACATGATGGTTTCATTGCATGTTTTCTGGTTCATTTTTTTTATCTGTTTCTTGCATTTTTAAGGTACGTAATCTTGGTTTTGATTAAATGCACAGTTTGAGGATGTAGTCTACAAGATCAAATTCACGAAATCAGGTTTTTGTGGAAAGATTACCAAAACAGAAGAAAAAATTATCTTGAAGGGAGTCACAGGCAAGGTTCTACCTGGTGAAATGTTAGCCATGTTAGGTCCATCAGGCAGTTCCAAAACAACTCTATTAACTGCATTAGGAGGCAAACTTGGAGGACTACTTGATGGGATCATAACCTATAATGGAAAGAGCTTCTCCAACTCAATGAAAAGGAACATGGGATTTGTTACTCAAGATGATGTTCTTTACCCTCATTTAACAGTGGCAGAAACATTGGTTTTCACTGCCCTTCTTAGGTTAGAAAATACTTTTACTAAAGAAGAGAAGATCATGCATGCAGAATCTGTAATCACTCAACTAGGTTTGACCAAGTGCAAGAATAGCATAATTGGGGGACCATTTTTGAGAGGGCTTTCTGGGGGTGAAAGAAAGAGGGTTAGCATAGGCCAAGAAATGCTCATAAACCCTAGCCTTCTTTTGTTGGATGAGCCAACATCAGGTCTTGATTCTACAACAGCTCAGAGAATTGTGTCAACGTTGTGGGAACTTGCAAAAGGAGGAAGAACAATTGTAATGACCATCCATCAACCTTCAAGTAGGTTGTTTTACTTGTTTGACAAGGTTTTGTTGTTATCAGAAGGCAACCCATTGTACTTTGGGGAGAGATCACAAGTCATGGATTACTTTTCCAGCATTGGATATGCTCCAGCAGTTCCCATGAATCCTGCCGATTTCCTTTTGGATCTTGCAAATGGTATGTTTAATCATACTAATCTTTATTTTAATCTTTACTTAAAGAAACTACTTGAGGTATACTATATTCAGGAATTTTACATATTTACTTTGCTAGGGGTGATACTTTGCTTCTACACTTCCTGAAAAAGTTTTGCATGCATGCGTTGTTAGTGGTTGTTAATTTTAGTACTTTACGTGTCTGTGATTCGAGTTGGTAAGAGGCTTACTAAAATAGTTAATTAGCTGATTGTGTATAGCATTGAGCTTTGCGCCTGATTTACTTTCTTGCACGTATTTCAGTTTCCAGATAGACAATTACTTAGTACTTGTTTTAGCTGATACTGTTTTCTAACTACCAATGTGATTAGCTGATTTCGTGTACGTATTTAAGTTTCCTCGAGATGATTTTAGCATTCCACAAATAGATATAGCACCCACTTTCTTTCTTTTCAAAAGCAAAGTGTGGATATCCTCAAAAAAAGGAAAGAAAGACAGAAACAATTAATGACTGAAATGCGAATTGAATGAACTGAATCCTCTCTTGTTTTCTTTCTTTTTATTAGCAATGAGGTAATTTTTAATTACACTCGGCGGCAAGTTTGATAAGAAAATGTTCCCGTGCAGTGTGTAGAGATTTGTGGAAAAATTACTGGTAGAATCGAAGTCATGTCCAAACTCGTTAAGTATATGGGAGATTGTCGAACAAACCAAGGAAATGTTTCCGAACTCATGCAATTTAATTCGGTGGAATTAATGCTTTTAATCTTATAAATCAAATGCAATTAGAAGGTTTTAATAAAATCTCATATTTGTAACTGTTTTTTAAGTATTAAAAATTAAATTCTAAATAAAATTTAATGTTTAAAAATACTACAAGATATCCATTTAGCTTTTTTTAAAAAAAATTAAAGATTTTTGAAAAAATAAAATGAAAGTAATAAGAATAATATAGGAAATAAATAAAAAATTAAATTTTATCTTCTCTAAATATATAAATTCAATTTATCTATCATATCGATAATTCAAATCAAACAATTTATTTACAAACAAAATGTATGTTTCTACTTTGTTAATCGGTCTCTATGGCATTAAGTAACTGTCGATGCAATATATACTTGTAATTAATTCACTTTCTACAAGTTTCCTTTGCGGTTCCCAATTTCCTGTGTTCGCAGGATTCTATATAGCAGTATATTATTTGAATGTTCGGAACTCGATGCAAATTATATTTTAATTTTTTTATTAATTTTTTTTAATGTTTTTAGATTATTTTTATATATAAAAATAATTTTTAAAAAATAAAAAATATATATTATTTTAATATATTTTTAAATAAAAAATACTTTAAACCACTAGTATAGAAAAATCCTTCAGTTCATCCGTAGAAAACTTCATTTCTCAAACGTAGAAAATTAGCACCACAATTTGTCGTGCATGCATGTCTCCCATTTCTCTAGGGACTTCCATAGAGTTAATTCCAATCGCTGAAAACATTATTAATTCTCCGGACCGATTTTAATTTGTCGGTCCTCTTAGATTAATCCCTTTTCCAATTAAATTAAAAGTGATTTTTTTATATCAAATTAAAATTGAATTTTAAATAAGAGCTTTGGGATGGCTAAACAAAAAGACGAATTGAGAAACTGAGACAGAAAGAGTAGACTTTAAACAGTAGAAATTGAATAGTTGATCATCATACGTACGAATTACAAGCACAAGCATTCAACTTCAATGGACCTTCTCTGTTAGACTAGAAGAATGCTTAAATAT
>Ga0307514_10004693_pt1 | contig 12492 bp, 14 predicted proteins | sample 16_EM_MG_FD_203088 | JGI IMG/M metagenome (GOLD analysis project Ga0307514, IMG submission 203088) | Populus trichocarpa ectomycorrhiza microbial communities from riparian zone in the Pacific Northwest, United States - 16_EM | ecosystem: Host-associated > Plants > Roots > Unclassified | place...
CCAGGAGTGCAGCCGTTTATTTCGAAATAAGTATGAAACTGCAGGACAAGGGGATCATGTCGTGAAACCAGGCTAGAGATCATGAATATCATAAGTCCGATGTGACAACGCAAGTGTTTCGGCTACAGTACCTGCCAACGGCAAGCCCAGCAGCAAAGGGTCGATATGGGGGCGGCCCTACTTTTTAACTCCCGGCATCTTTTATATACATTGATATACATGTACAGTAAGAGGCCGCTTAATCGAATTTATTGGTACATAGTTCGTATCCTTAGTGCAGCACGAGAGCATGTGTGTGAGGTCGGGATATCAATCGGCTGAGCATTGGGTTCTTCATTTCTATTTAATCAGAGCAAGCTACTTACGTATAACGATATTCCTGAGTATAAGCACTATATTTCGGTAGCCTCGAGACTACTTTATCGAGGCAGGTTGTAGTACCGTAGTACTGTTGCTCGCTGTTGCGGGGACCCTGACCATGGCTGCAATAGGTGCAGTGCATTGAGGAAAAAGTCTTTTTGTGTACATATCACTCAGGGCCAAAGTACTTTAACAAGCTAATTATTAAGAGAATGCTCACGGGCTGTCAAGGAGCTTCGAATGCATATATCTGCATGCATGGATGATCATGAGTGAGGCGAAATCGGTACATATGTGTATATGAAAAGTTGGGTAAAGAAACGAAAAAAAGTCCCTCATTGCACCTTGCACCTACAGGAACAGGAATAGCCTCGCCCCCTATCTAGGCCTAAGCACATTGGCATCGATATCGAGGGGGGAATATCGGGAATTGAGTTTTAGGGAGATGGAATTTGCAATGATGCTGCTTTTGTGTGGGGTTGGGTGGATATATTTTGAGATTACCCTGAATGTATCTTGCCATGATGGTGAAAGGGGAATTAATACAGTGCGGATGGTTGGTTACCCTGAACCATTAAAAACATAAAGCAGCGCAATCATATGCCTCTTGGCGTCCAGCGCGGCATCCGGTAATTCCTGGTAATAAGAATGGTTGTCAGGACTCACTACAAGTAGTAAAGTATAATATGGGCAGTCCACCCTGGAATTTACTACGACTTGGATCGGTATTGGGACAATCCTTTGCAATACTCCAGGAACTGTTCAAGTCTTGGGCGTGAGCACCGGGTGGTCTCATTTACACAACTCGCTGGTTAGGTGCAAGATTCTTGGTCGGATCTGCCAGAAAACAGCTAACTTGGAACGATATTACAGAGACAAGTTACCCAAGAACCACCTCATCACCTTTACTATGGCGGTGCCACACGTGACAACGAGTTCATACTCCGATTCCAACCACCCCTTCGACTTTCATGTTGAACCCGAGCCCGAACCTCCTGCCCTAGCCAATGGTAGCGATGGAGTCAAAAGCAACACCCCTAATGGCTCATCGAAGACTGAGAATAGCTCCGAATCAACAGATAAACTCCCCGAAGAGGAACGAACCTGGACCTCTCTCACTCTCCCGGGAGCAGTCCTCAACTCCAGCGTCTACATCATTGGCAAGACTATTGAAGTACTCGCTCCCTACTGGCCCAGCTCCGAACAGCGACAGAAGGTCCAATCGTTAGCACAAGCTCACCCTGTTTTGGCCAGCTTCCTGATCATGCAAGCCATGTTCTTGCTGGTCCCAATTATAGGGTTTGCTGCATTTGTGGCTGCTATGGCCGTGGTGGTGGTTGGTGCATCAGTATTGTTTGTTATTGGTGTTGGGCTTGGTGTTGGGGTGATGGTCTTCATGCCTGGGGTGTTAGTGGCAGGGGTTTGGGCAGGAGTGGTGTGGTCATGGGCATATGTGGGGTTTAGGGCCACAATGGTGGCGTGGAGTGTGTATAAAAACAGTTCGTATTACCGGGCTCTGTCGCAGGGGGGTGACCAAGAAGAGTCCAAAGAGCCCAATGAGCCAAGTAGGAAGCAACTGGAGGAGCCAAAGATGGGCAATGGGGCAGATCTGGCTTATAGGCAAGGGGGTTATCTTAGTGCTGAGGAGAAGAGACCAGCGAGTGCAAATTCGCTGGCTTCGTCAACGGTGAAGGTGGAAAGTGGATATGGGGGAGAGTCAAGAAGTGGAGAGTTTTCCGATGATGATGATGATAATGATGGTGATGGTGACGATGATGACAGGACAGTGAATAAGGAATACGCGAGGGGGGTGAAGGAGGGGGACAGAGATGAAGACAAAGTGGGGAGGGATATTATGAGGAGTTTGGGTTGAATGAAACGAGAGTGGTTGAAGTTACTTGATGCACAAGGGGAGGAGCCTAGACGGAAAATGGTGCCACGTTTGATTTGTGTGTTGTATTCATGGCTTATTGCTTTTTTTGTAATTTATGCCATTACGATCCTTGCAAATTTATTGACTTTGATGAGCTTGTCTCTCTCGTAGTTGATGGGCTGGGACTCTTGTCGATATACAGCAATACATCGAACCAGACTCTGTAAATTCTTAGGTACCTAGATAGGTGTTCTCGTGCCCAGACCGATTTATTTTTGTGTGGTAGAAAATCGCTAGATAGGTACGATACGGTAGTACTAGTACATAGTCTGATAGCAGAAAATGTGTTCCCTCGGCTCATGTGCGAAGGGATGTCTGTGCAAGTACTAACCTCCTTAGGCAAGTTCGTGATCTTCACTATATAGGTGGCCTGGAAGGAAGAGCTGATTAAGTCCACCTCGTATAGACTCAAATATATATATATATATTTGTTATTGAGAGAGCAAGCTATGTACTTCGTAGTCTTAAAGTTGCCAAAATACGTTACCTATTCCCCATACAAACTACTAGCGCCATTTTTTTTTTTCGTTGTTTGAAACAGAGAAGGGACCATGGGCTTTCTTAAAACTGAATTCTTCTTTGTGTTGTTATCTTGCAAACTCAATTTTTAACATTTCTTGCACGAGGGCTCTCCTGCCTTGGGAGCGCGCACAATTTATTGTCTTGGCGACAGCGCAGGTATAGAGTCTGGGCACGAGAACACACGAGGGCCACTTTTGCGGTCCCAGTCTCTTATCTACCTTCGCGCTAAAATAATTATGCTGCGGGGAAATAATTCCTATAATACTCTCGCTGTTCTCGGTCCCAGTCTCTTATCTACCTTCGCGCTAAAACTTTTGCCTGTGTTTTCGGCGTTTTACCAAGGCTTTTGCCCAGGGATTGTATGTATATGTATGTAATAAATGGATGTATCGAACCATCCTTTGAGCCTCACGAAAATAATCGAGCTAGCTGCCACTTACACAGATCTTGCAACTGGTGCCCCAAAAGACCATTGCAAACTCAGGAAAACCTACTACGTTATATACTTATATATCGCAACGTGCCAACGACAAAACTGAACATGAGTCGAATTTTGCTTCACGCACTAAGCAATGAGGACGAATCATATGTGAAGGGGCTTCTGAATGTGCCAATATAACAAATTTAAAAGCTGTGTATGGTCATCGGGGGTACGGGGCCGCACTTGGCATGGCTGCATTCCGGGGATTTAAGGAGGTTATGGTCCTGCTGCTGGATCGGGGGGCAGATGTCGATACTGTGTGTCCCCATAAGCACTACGGAACTGCACTAGGCGCGGCTTCATACTGGGGGAGGGAAGAGATTGTGGCCCTGTTGCTGGATCGAGGGGCAAATATCAACATTGTGGGTGGCACTTGGGGGACAGCACTGGCCATGGCAATGGCCACGTGCGTGACTGCATTCAAGAAGGATAAGAAGAGGATTGCAACTATGCTGCTAGACCGGGGGGCAGATGTCAACACTTTGGGTGGCAGGTATGGTACTGCACTGGGCGTGGCTGTATACCATGGGAGTAGCCAGGCTACGAACCTGCTACTGGGCCGAGGGGCAGATGTCAATATTGTTGTCAGTCTGCACTGGGTGTGGCTGTATACGGATACCAAGGAAGTAACAAGATTAATATTGCGAACCTGCTACTGGATCGAGGGGCAGATATCAATATTGTGGTTGGCCCTACCTCCTCATACCCTCGGAGTATAGCAATGCCTAGTACAGTCCCGCGCTTGCCAACCACAATGTTGATATCTGCCCCTCGATCCAGTAGCAGGTTCGCAATGTTGTTACTAATACAGCCACACCCAGTGCAGTCCCATACCTGCCCCCCACGGTGTTGACATCTGCCCCCTGGTCCAGCAGCAGGGTAACCATGTTCTCATCGCCCTAATATACCGCTACCCCTAGTGCAGTCCCGTACTTGCCACCCACAAATTGTCAAATTTAAATTTCAGTGTTGCTAACCGGCCAGGCCAGCCTTCAGTCCGCCGGTGGCCTAGCGGCCTAGCCTGAGGGCCGAGGCCCGCGCTGGCCTGAAACAGCCTGGGCCGGCCCCGGCGAGCAATCATCCGGACTGGGCGGCCTGGCTACGCATGCAGGACGGTCCAGTCGGCCCAGTCTGGCCCAGTCCGACCAGTCCGTCTAGACGGTCCAGGCTGTCCACACCTGGTCGCCATGCCTATATGATGCCGGCCTGATGATTCAGGCCAGTCCCCGGCCAAGCTTAACCCTGTCCAGACCGGCATGGGCCTTCTTGACGGCCGGACTGGCCGGCCCGATCCAAACACTGCCACGGTGACGGTGACTGGCAGTGAGCCTCAGCCTGCCAACTTATGGTGAGCTAATAAGTGATGAGACAGCATGGAGGAGGTGTTTCTATGTTCTTCCATTTCGGCGGAAGCTTGAAATCCTCTTCGATTTTCCTTATCGAGGCCCCAAGTACTGGTATCCAAGCTGGGAACAACTGATGATGTGGCCAGAGCGTGACGAAACTTATGAACATGCTGCTGCAGTGTGGCCATATGATGATGATGCAATTCCAGAGTAGATCCCAGCGACAAGCACTATTCAAGCTGAGGATGAGGCGTCTTTCTTTGTTGACAAAATCTGGGTAATCTCGCATGTTCTCCTTAGGACTGACCTGCACAGCCCCAATGAATACACAGTCAAGATAGGAAATAAAGTTTTCGGATTCTAATGCCCTTACCAGTCTCAGAAGCCAATTGACACGGAGGGTCAGCAATTTACGCTCGCTATTCCAAATCCAGAGCACTCCTACAATTGGGTGGTATGTGAAGAGCTTCCACGAAACAGAGAGCGCAAATGTCAAGATATCGATAGGAGCGAGGATGTTAACCTGGCCGAAATCAGGGTTCTCAAGAAGACTGGTGTCCTTAGGACAGATTCCTGCAGTGAGCTACTAGTAGGGGTGAGAGGCGGTGATTCTATGCTGAAGCTGATCAATTGCTTGTTTGTGTAAAATGAGATGAATATGGAGGTTGTGGAGGGGATACTAACATGAGATAATGGGTAGTCTGGGTGATGGAGCTGGTCATGACGAATCGTATACAATGTATATACGATGTTGGAGACTACATGAGTGTAGTCTGGAGTGGTATAGCTAATCTCGTCGTTTTGTAAAGTAATTTTTCAATGGACAGGTGGCTTCACCCTACTAATATCCAAGGATCAACGCAACTACAGTTAGACCTTGCTATACCGGGCTTCGTTGAAGTGGAATCCTTGCTGTACCGGAATACCCCCTAAGCCTCCACTACCTACCAAAACTCCAGCTGCCCACCTAAAATGACCTTGCTGTAACGGATTTTTGTTCATACCGGGCCGGACAGTATGCTGAGGGTTCCCTTCGGGGGAAAGACGTATAGACTCAAAAAAAAAGTATGCTGAGGGAGTCGATTTTCTACCACACAAAAATAAATCGGTCTGGGCACGAGAACACTGACCTGGGAGTACAGGGGTCTTTCCACCCTTGTCCCCATACATTTCTCCCTCAGACGGGTATATCTGAGTGCTGAATAATCTACTCTTTTAGGCTTAATGTGACTTCACATACCCCCATTATATATACAGCAAAATTAGGGTTCTCAGGATGCACGTGACTCCTTTACTCTGCTATATAGTGCCATATATACTGGACAAAAAGTGCTGGATTTTGGTCGTCCGGTATAGCAAGGTCTAACTGTATATAAGGGGTGGCGCAAGCCATCATCGGCTTCAATGTGCGCCCTCCATTTGCTCACCTGGCTCCTCCAAGGCTCATGGGGAAGATCTTGAATCCGAGAAGTGCTTGTTGGTCTTCCGTAAGTATCTCGGAGTTGAGGTGGAAGTGCTCCAAGCCGTGTTACAGGCCTACCTCTCGAGATCCTACTTTTTTTTTTTTTCTTTTTTTTTCTTTTGAGATTTCAATGCTCACTCCCTCCTCAGAGGCACAGGTTCTGAAAAGCACTACTGGTAGATGTAGTTGATAATTAGTAAGATAAATTGAGGCTAAAAAAAATGGTAGAATACATGAGGTTATTGTTTTTCAACTTTTGCTTCATGGGCATATTCTGAGTTAATGATCAAAATTGTCTCATGAGCTTTTTTGAATATTACCTTGTCCTTATTCCCAGTTAAGTATCCTAAAATCCAGTATACCCTGAGCATTCTCATATCCGAGGCCTCGCTGGTTGACTACTTGGGTATTATCCTATATTTTTGAACGACGCTGAAACCTTTCTGGTGGGTGCATTATGAGTTCTCCTGAAACTACATTTCCCCCCGGATTTCCTCCAAACTTCCCCTCTACAAATCTCATTTGGCACGCTTCGAATTGTCCGGGGAGTGTGTTCTCCCCCACAATCTCTCCTTCTCCGGAACCGCAGCAGCAACAGGATGAATACCTCCTTCTATATATCCCCGGAAACCCAGGCATGATAGGGTACTACCGTACCTTCCTCAGTCGCCTCAGTGTCCTTCTTCGCGAGGGCAAACGGACAAAAGCAGTATCAATCCTGGGTATATCACATGCAGGGTTTTACGCCCAAGGCGGCCGTGAGGCTGGGAATATGGTGAAGGGAGAGCCTGGGAAAGGGGTTGGGGAGGACAGACAGAAGTTATGGGGATATACAGATTGGACATCTCACCCTCAACCATGGACGCTCCAGCAGCAATTAAAAATGAAGGCTGAGCTTTTGAACTGGATTGGGGAGTGGTATCGGCGCCGGTCAGGCGGACGGAAGTTGAAAGTGTTGCTTGCAGCGCACTCATTGGGAGCTTGGGTAGTAATGGAGATGTTGAAGTCACTGAAGTCTGTTGATAGACTGGTGGATCGGCTTGGAGAGGGGGAATGGGGGATAAGATGTACGGTGGATGTGCTTGGGGGGGCGCTGTTGTTTCCCACGGTGGTGGATATCGCAAAGAGTAAGAATGGGAGAATGGCTATGGTATGTTGATATTGGAAAGTTCCTTTACCATGTGGAGATAACTTCTGATGTTGGCTCGAGCCAGATAGCCTATTCTGTCCCTTCACGCTTCCATCCCCCGCCTTGTCCAAATTTTTGCCAGCTTTCTCTTCCATATAGTTCTCTCTGCTTCCCTAGGGCAATGGTTGGTGGGTAGATTTACTGGTTTTAGTGCTCTTTCCTCATCTCCCGTTGGCTCGGCATCGACAACAAATGACGCACTGGACACCACTCTCTCCTTCCTCATTGCTCCGGGAGCTGTTGAGCAATCGCTCTCCATGGCTAGGGAGGAGATGCAGATGATCAAAGAGGACACATGGGACGATGAACTTTGGGGCACAGGAGGAGGTTTACAGTGGGTATTATATTTTGGGCAGCGTGATCACTGGGTATGCGATGAATCTCGAGATAGATTGATCAAGAGCCGTGGAAGACGGTATGTGGCTGGCATAGAACCGGCTTCACCTGCATCTACAGGTGTAGAAAGAGGTGCAAATGGTAATGTTGTCAGGAGGGATAAGTTTGAGGAAGTGAGGGTAGATGTGGAACTGCAGAATCCGTATAGTACAGCTATAGGGACGGATGAGGAATGGAAACCACGAATGATAGTTTGCGAGGAGGGTATCCCGCATGGGTTTTGCATTGGTGAGTGTTCTTGCATGCTAAACTGCTTGTCCCATTGTCTCAATGCCTCGATGCCAATACTGAGAGGATGAGTGTAGAGTATGGAGAGGTTATGGCAGAGAAGGTAGCCGTCTGGATTGCAGACATCATTGAAAGGAGTTGAAAGGGGCGACTCGGAGGAGGTGACACTATATAATCCTACCAACTCCTCAACACAGAAGAGGTCTTGTAGTTTGCTTGGTAGTCTGTTTTTTTCTGTGGTAGATGAGTTAACCCAAGCTCCTCTGGCTCAGAGGGTGAGACAAAGTCAAGTCAGAGACACTGGTCGAGATATCATCACAGGCGGGCCATAGTCACAGTGGATGAGACCCAATTAAACTCGAGCAAGATACGTTTTTTCTTTCCTATCCCGACCATAACCCATGATTCGTAAACCCAAGCGTATTTCCGAAACCCATATCCCAAAGACTCCTAATCCCCAGAATAAAAGAAGACATGCTCGTAAAATAGACAACCGACACCCTGTCGACCCTATCCCAGTATGCAACCTCGAAAACCCCCGGACACTCCGTTTACACCCAATCAACTCCATTATAGATATTGTAGCGCTGGAGTAGATTGTGATGATGGGAGGAGAAGGCTGGTATTTGTTAAGTGCAGATGAAGGGTTTTAACAGTTTGACAGGCTCCCCACGTTATGGAAGGCAGGTGACATAAATTGTGAAGACGTGAAGGAGGAAGGTTTATGGTTCGGAAACGGTGAGACGTTTACTTGCTATATGATGGTTAGAATGTGTAAAAATGACATCAACCTAGGCAATCTGGAACTGACCTGCGGGCCCGAGTCTTTCTTCTCTTTCTCTTAAGCCTCCTAACTCGCTTCTTTCTCCATTTGGCTCTCATCGTGAAGAATTTCTATATTCTCACAGTTAGTATGGAGTTGGAATTGCTCATGGGTGTGGGGCAATACGTACAGTATCTTTGACGATGAATGTTGGTGGTGGTTGGAAAGAGGAGCAGGAGCTGGTATACACACATATGACGATTGGAGTATGTGGGCCGACAGGGCGGGGTCAGGGCATGCCCTTATGGCATAGCGGGGGCCTAACCTGCTGCGGAAAACCCACCGTCATAGCCAAGCTGCTTGGCTTGTGTTGCCCCTTTGGGAAGTAGCCCTACTAAATCTTGAACCTAAGAGTCCCTGATAATTCCCTGGAATATCATCAAGACATTTAACAGTCTGAAATATTCCTTTTATCCCGGCACCATGCCTCCCATGTACTTCTCCTCAGAGCACGATGACCGCCGAGATACTCAAGCTCTTTCGGAGTACGACATGGGAGAGCATACGAGTCCAATGCCTATCGAAGAGGATATATTAATCGGGTACCTGGATGTAACGCTCCCTGATGGGCGCAAGGAAAGTAAGCGTTCTGTCTGGAAACCTGGGGGAGTCTCACTGATGACCTCATAGTTGTAAAAATCACCCAAAACGACGAAATCTATATTGGTCGGGAACCTAGCTGGTATGCCATACCATTCTCTTGTATTCATGTGAGGATTTGAGCTCACTTTGGATAAAGTAAATTCGTCATTTCTCACCCCTGTTGTTCCAATTGGCATTTCCGGATCTACTCGGTTCTCTTTGAGAGCCAAATCAAACCCTTAGTCTACTGTCAGGACCTGTCATTAAACGGGACTTGGTATAATGGGAAACCCATTGGGAAGAAAAACGCAGTCCTGTTGAGTGAAAATGACACTTTGGGTCATTCTCCTTCTGATCTCTTTGTAGACTGAGCTAAACGATTCCATAGAGATTAGACGAGCGGCAACCTTTATGTTCCATGCAGTAAATTCCAGCACGGAAATTACATTTGACTTATCCTATGTCGATGCAGATAACTATGTATGGCAATTCCCGTTAGGGATCAGAGACCTTACTGACCTAGTGGATTTAGCTATTCTCGGACACCTACATAGTCACCAAACGCCTGCTAGGAAAAGGAGGATTTGGCTATGTACTGATGGCGAGAGACGCAAGCCAGCGTCAACTTGCGTGTAAGGTGGTAGACTTAAGTGATAAAAAGGGCCGTGCCAGAGAGATGTTGATCAAGGAAGTGAAAATCTTAATGAACTTGAATCATGTAAGTTCACTTCGCACAGGGGAATGGAAAGTTGTTGACTTGTAGTAGCCCAACATCATCAATCTTCATAAAGTTTACTCTACCGCTAATCGAGTGTAAGTATTGCATAGTTGACCTTTTCTCATGCTAATGTAAGGAGATATATCTTCGAGGACTTGATCACAGGGGGAGATCTTTGGTCTCACATTGAGCGTAAGGGCCACCTGGATGAAATCGAGGCCATGCCCATCCTTTGGCAACTCATGGGAGCTTTGGAGTATCTACATGAGCATGGAATCGCACATAGAGATCTGAAGGTCCCTAAATAATCCTAATTCACAACAAGATACTAGCCACACCATTATGCTAACCTCAAATTCACTGCAGCCTGATAATATCCTTCTCACCTCTGCCCACCCCGGGGCGAGAATAATCTTGACCGATTTCGGCACAGCAAAACAAACCACATTAGGCAGTCGCATGTTGACATTTGTGGGGACTATAGAATATACAGCACCGTTTGGAGGCCCTCCCACAGCATTTTATCACACTTGAAGTAATTTCTTTGAACTTACTAATTTCACTTCGATTGTAGTGAAATCACCCTCCGGAAAACGAATCCCTCTGCCTCAAGTGGGTACTTCCACTCTGTCGACCTCTGGTCGTTTGGCATATTACTCTACATGATGCTCTGTGGTCAGCAACCATTTGCACCCAACGGCACTGGTCCATTAGAAATCAAGAAGATCCACAAGCGAGCGAAAAAATGCAACCTTAAGAGCCTTGACATAGATCCCATATGGATGGGGAAGTCTGAAGAAGCGAAAAATTTGATCAGAAAAACAGTCGTTGTGGAGCCACTAAAAAGGCTAGATACAAAGAGCATTAGGAAACATCCTTGGTTTGATAGATATAGGGATGAATTAGAAGATTTATATAACCGGGCATGTGCAGGGTGGAAGAAGAGGGATACTCCGGTTGAGTGGCTTGATGTTGTCGAAGGGCAAAATGGCAGGGTGGTTCATAGAACCGTAGCGGGTGTTTAGGGCCATATGTGGTTTTATTCTTGCACATATTTCTGGTTTTGTCGTGGAGGGCTTTGTTTCTATACGGGATATACGATAGATGTTTGGGTGATTTTTTAATTAGATTTATGCAACGTACTACTAATGAATTGATTTGATGCAAGTAGTAAGCTATTTTTGCCAATTTTAACGGGGTTTTAAGACTTATAACCATAAATTTGTCTTGGATGCACCACTATCTCGGGAAGCAATTCCAGACCAAGGAGTGGTAAGGGAGCTGATGCAGGGAGGGTTGGGTAAGCGAAGTAGAGAGTAGAGAGGTAGAGAGGTAGAGAAGAGAAGATATAATACAGTATATATATGTACTTCCTTAATTAACACCATGCTCATGCTCAACCGATACATAAACGCCCCATAATCTCATGTCCAACCATGCCCAAGCATATCTATTTGTACACGCTTCCCCCCGGGCCAGGCCTAAAATCCAACAACCTCCCCAAAAATCGTCTCACAATCGACCCTACTGCGGAGCCTTGCACACAGCAAGAACACGCCGCTCAGCTTCCTGTGCAAGCTATACGTCTCTTGAGGCGGTGGGGCCAAGCGCTCTCGTACCATGACGGGTATTAGCGATTTAACTCTCTCCGTGACAGTTTGCGTTGTAAAGTCGTAACGCCCCGGTGCTGCCCCGCCTACGCGGAAGGGCTCCGCGAGGATGAATATCGACTCGATATGTGCGTCTGTCATTGTTTTGCTTTCCATGCCAGTCAGGTATCCGAGTTGTATACTTAGCTCTCTGCATTTCTGTGCGTCTTTCCTCCTCCCCGCGCGTAGCAAGGCCAAATACGTCTCCACAAACTCCCCCGGATACTCCCTCCACGCCCCAAAATCCAACAACTGGATCTTCCTGCTCTCCCTATCCCACAAGAAATTCGAGAAATTCGGATCCGTCTGCATACATCTAAACTTTGCAATCTCCATCAGTGAGAGCCTCAGGATTGCCATTCCAAGAAAATCCCGTTCGGACTGGGTGAGATCGGGTATGCGAGTTATTTGTTTGCCGGGCATGAATTCCATGGTGAGGATGTCCTCGCCGGATGCAGCTGAGATGGTATGAGGGATAATGAAGGGGTTTGAGGGGCTAGGTGGGAGTAAAGCGCGGAATTTATTGATGCCCTCAGCTTCGCGGAGGTAGTCGCATTCCCAAGCTAACTCTGTGCGGGCGTTGGCGATAGTTTTATCTAGATACAGCCCCTTTGGTAAGAGCCTTGAGGCGGTGAGAATGAGTGAGAGATTCGTAAGATCCGAGTCAATACTGGCTTTAACCCCTGGATACTGAACTTTGACTGCGACCGGGTAAGGGGCAGGGGAGTGGTTTGGGTGGGATGGGGAGCGGGGGTCGCTGGTGGGGACCAAGTGGGGGGCGAGGGTGGCAAGGTGGACTTGCC
>Ga0307514_10004694_pt1 | contig 12490 bp, 15 predicted proteins | sample 16_EM_MG_FD_203088 | JGI IMG/M metagenome (GOLD analysis project Ga0307514, IMG submission 203088) | Populus trichocarpa ectomycorrhiza microbial communities from riparian zone in the Pacific Northwest, United States - 16_EM | ecosystem: Host-associated > Plants > Roots > Unclassified | place...
ATCACAATACGGTGCGAAGCATCCAAAGCGCCGAATTGAAAAATTCACCTTCGGAGACGAGCCAGAACCCAGACAACGAAGAACCCGGACAACCGAGCTCAGGACAATGGATTTAGCTATCCATGTATGTCAACCATATTAACCCTAAACTCGCCCGTTGAAGCATCCACCGGGCTATTCAATAGGCAAAAAGGCGCTAGTACTAGATTGGTACTACTTAGTAGATTGCTGTAGTTTATCAGAGTGACTAATTCCAAATGTTTAGCACTGTCCGCCATAACAAACCTTTCGTCCTACACTTTGCCATCAAGACCAAGTCTATTTCCTTTTCGTGAATCCTCTTTATACATATCGGAACTTTATTTACATGTCCGCACCTCTTACCACCTCCGGATCAACATCTACTCGCCGGTCTGCGCGTCCCAAGCGTTCTGCGGATTCGAAACAGCCTGTTAAAAGCTCGTCTCCTTCCAGAGCGGCTTCGCAGAGCTTAGACCCTGACGGCGCCCACAACGGCAAGAGTACCGCTCCGCGTACCCTGAACGCGAAGATTTCTTCCAACTCCCAGCCTTGGCGGCACCCGGACGAGTTTCCATATGTTCAACACCACGACTTATCGCAAAATGTGTTGATCGAGTACCTTCGTCACAAGGTGTTCAACATTCCTCCTCGTGAACTTCACTCGACCATTTCGCTTTTCCAAGTCACAACCCTGGATGGCACTGTCATTGCCCTGCCCCGAGGATACCGTGTGCCCCTCATGTTCATTACTAAGTTTCAATGGGATTCTCTGATGCTTGTGTTGACCTCAGAGAATCGTCAAACAGAATGGGAAGAATATAAGTTTGATATATTGCACCTCTCCAAACTTTGTCAACACCTATTTGCCCAGGCGGAGGAAGCAAGGGGGATTGATAGGTCTTGGCGATGTGCCACTTTCGATAGAGTGCTTACAAGGTTTTATCACCGGTGGTTTATCAGTCGAGAATGGTCTTTACGCAAGTTTTGGCAAGAGTTTGGTGAGGAGGAGTACACAGACGATGTTTTGAAGCATGGTGTGTATTTTCTGACCATTTCATAATATTTGCCAACTCGCGTCTTTGTATAGATTGGGTTCGCTGGTCATTACGAGGCCACAAAGGATTTGATTTAACTAAAGACGAAGTTCAAAATGGTTTCAATGCACAAGAGTTTATACGTAGACTGGAAAAGAACGCGAATGGTTCTTGGATTTGGACGGACAAACCAGTTTCTCCGGAGTCTGCTCAGACAGCATCTTCTCCCGTCATCGAAGACAACGGGATAACATATACAATTGCCGGTCTAGACAGCTTATTTGGTGTTCGGACTGTAATTCGAACACCGTCCCATATTTCCATTGAAGTGAAGAAGGAGCATCTCGAGCTCGTTCAACTCAAAGACGCCTCCTCTCGTTCGGGTTCACAGTTGACTGGAGCCCAAATTTCAGACGTGGTCCCCCAATCAAATTCCACCATACCTTCACAACCATCCTCGACGACAGCTACGAACAACATCGACTCAACAATCGTTCCGATCAATTGTCCTTCGCAAAACTCGAGCGTAAGCGAATAATACGTGACCAGTGTGATTTGAAAAACTGAAGGAATCGTTCTGACAGTACTCTTTCTCAGACAGGCTACGCGAATATACCAGTACTGCAACCATCCAGTCTGCTGGTGTCGATCGATGTCAGACATCAACTGGAATTAAAAGGAGGCGCAGAGAATCTGCTGAACCTCGCCGTCGCCCCCAAGCGGTAAAGGTCTTACTTTCCAGCGTTTGTATCACGTTACTCATTCTTCTGTCGCCCGATAGGCTAGGAAGACGATAGGGATCCCATACCGGCAGAGACTACTACATGCAGTATGTCTTCGTTTTCTCTTGATCGACGGCAACCACATTGAGATGTATTTTGTCATCAGCGTGCTTTGAGATTTGCAGAGGCGTCTTCGTCTTCGTCCTCGTCCTCGTCCTCTTCCTCTTCATCGGAAGAGGAGAGTAGTTCCGAGGAAGATGATAGAGGAAAAGACGGTGATTATAAAGCTCCGAGGGCAAAAAGAATCAAGACAGAGTCAAAGCCCCCGGAAAAGACCTGGCAGTGGGAGGATCGTAACCGCCCACCTACCTCCCCTGCGAGACGAACAACCAAATGGCGTAGTGTACCGGATAGAAAGCGGTGTTACGTAAGCCTCTACCCGCTGCGTCCATTCGATAAGCAGCTGGAGTGCCTGAAAAAATCTTTCAATGTGACAACCCCAGTTCGACATGATTCCTCAGAAATCCTGAACCGGGAACGACCAGAATTTGACCAAGCTCCATCATCTACTGTGACTGGACTGGATACCGCACAGTCATTCCAATGTTCTGCACCTCATTCTCAATACGCAGACTCCTCCCATGCGAATATATCGCTACCTACAAACAAATCCCCTTCTTCATTGCCACACACATTGGCCGAAGTGTCGGACTGTTTTCAAGTCGGCTCGAATCCAGCTACGCCAACGCTGGTGCAAACTAACGGAGCTGGTTTGCATCCGGATCTTAAGAGTTCTCCTACCGCTAAAGCGCGGGTATCTGCTGAACCGCAGACGTTCTTACCTCCGCTCTCGCATTCACCAGCACTTGTAGTGGAGGGCAAGGAAGTGGAAGAAACAGTGGAAACACCAGAACCGCAAGCAGAGGCAGCTATGCAAACGACAATATCTGCTTTGGAATTGAATGCAGGGGATGTAGAGGTTATTGTAGCGGAGGGCAGGGAAGTGGAAAAAGCAGTGGAAATACCAGAAGAACAAGCAGAGGTGGCTAAGCAAACGACAATATCTGCGTTGGAATTGAATGCAGGGGATGTAGAGGTTACTGCTCAGATAGACTCTCCAAACGCCTTAACTGCAAACTCCACTTGGATTGCAAACACCACCCCTTCCAGCCTTCCAACATCTGCCCACCCATCTGCATTATCAAGTCCAGTGGGCGCTCTCACCTCAAACTCTCTACCTCAGGTTCCAATACTTTCTGATCACTCATTTGGAACCAATGCCTTCGCTGTGGTACCAAACTCCGAGAAACTATCAACCACGACGACTTCCGTCATTCGAACCCCCTCTCCCATAACTCTCTCATCCACTTGCCCTATTACCCCGTCGCTGCCCTCCCTACCAGGCTCTTCTTCAGACTCGAATACAACAACAATCGGTGTGTCTTCAAATGGATCCTCGTTGACCTCTTTTCAAATTTCGCAAGATTCCGCAGTGCCTCTTCGACGGAGCACTCCTGGACCCAATTCGACGTTAGAAAGTACGAACGTAGCGCTGGGCACGTCCACCATTTCCCCTGAATCTCCACGAAATATTGGAAATCCCCTATTTTCAAGCTCCATCCAAATTTCCTTGACCACATTCTTTTCCAATCTCAGTCAAACGAAGGTTCGACGGATAGCCCTCCTTCTGCGTGTCCTCCTTCATGATCTGCGAGTCAAGTCTGCACAGTCTACGAACGATAGGCCTAAGTCCCCGTGTTATCAGTCCGGTGCATTGCCCCCGTACAATTTTCCTGGGGATGAGCCACTGACAATAGAGGAGCAATTGGATGTTCTCGCCAAATGCTCAGCACTATTATCGGGTTATGCGAAGGTTTACGGAGCAGATAATTTTGATGAGAGGATCAAAGAGTTTGATGATCATTTACGCTGGGAGCTTGTCAATCTCGGAGTCATAGACGTTCAAACAACCGAGAGTGCTGTTCAAGTTGAGCCTCGGCCTCGTGTCCTCATCGATCAAGAGGTCACTGCCACTTGTTCCCGGTCTGGGATTTCTGATGTTATCCAAGATTCAATGGACATGGGACGGGATTCATGTCCGGTACAAGCGAGTTGCGATGTCACCATGCTCGACGCGCCTTCTATGTCGCTGCCACCCTGCGGTTCAGCATGTCCAGAAATCATGAAAAGCGAGACCGTCTCAACAGCGCCTGACGTCAATCCTCTTTCCCCGATCAGGGTTATGACTTCGATGATGAGGAACATGGCCGATTTACTTGACTGTACCAACGAAAGGAACGATAAAGGGAAACAGCGAGCGGTGGATGAATTGTCAAACTCAATATCCTCACATAATCTGCCCACTTTGGACGCGCTCTTTGCTGAATTAAAATCGATGAAGGAGGGTTTGCAAAGGAGCCAAGAAAGGCATCAGGAGGAAATTGCCCGTTTCAACCAAGCGAAAGTCGATTTTGTAAAGGAGGAACTAAGATCGATGAAATCAAATTACCAACGAGAGTCTGAGCTGATCCGGAAGCGCTACCACCAGGAGACAGAGTCTTTAATGGATATATTACGGGAAAGTGAGAAAGGTGGAGCTCAAATAGCCGCGGAGAAGGACAGGTCACCCATTTACGAATTGTTTGAACTGCGAAGGAGGCCTACGGCACTGGAAGGTCATGCTCGATCTTTTGCTCAGCCGGGTTCAATGGCATGTTCGTTGGCCGAAGACGAATGGGACTCAACGACCACTCAAAATAATGCCTCTCATCCACTCGCACATCTATTGGAATTCGGGGATTGGTCGGCCCTGCCGTCACACTTGGCTATTAGGTCGTCTGATGATGTCGTGTCCGCATCAAAATCTGGGATACCACCTAGGTCGGATCAGTATACCTCCAACGCCATGATCATTGACGACGGTATCCCACTTCCTATTAAATCTCAGAGGAAGTTTCAGTTAATGCATCGTTTTCCTTAACCCGTCATATTGAACTCCGACAGTGAGTCCTTTGTATTGATTTAAGCGAATCCTGACCAATTCGAAGTAGTGCTTCAAATTTATTCCTTCGTTTTAGTGGGACTCTGGGAGTGCTTTTATATAAATTTACCAATACGACTTCTGTGGCGTTCAATTTGGTTGGCCTACCAGACAAGGGCCATTGCCTCAAGACTTTGAGTCGCTACATGTAAATTGTCGTAACAATGTCAAGCAGACTGCAAGAGATGATATATGTTACACGATTATGCACGAGAGCAATTGAAAATGAAAGGAACATGGTATGCAGTATAAAATGTAAACTTAAGAGCTATGATCCCATACCCCAAACCTCTAAACCCACACACTCGTACTTGACGGTCTTCATGTTGCCAACGATAGTTGCAGAACAGAGCGGTTCGTTGTCAAATGTAGGACATGACGCGGACGATCCTTCAAAAAGCGAGTCATCCAAATAGAGGCCATATTGACCATCTCTGAAATGAAACGATGTAGAACGGCAGATTGATGAATGGAGAAGGAATGAAACACACCCTCCTCCAAAAGAGATATACTCCGGTTCACATAAAGAGACATAACTGTTCTTTCCCGTCGTTTTGAAGACTTTGAGATTTCCATCAACGTATTTGAAAAGGAAGCTGATTTTAAAGATATCAATTCATAATGAAGGCAGGAAGATGTATGAATAACGTACGATTCGCCACCCCCTGAATAGCCTTTTCCTTTATTCGGTTTCAGTCCCTCTGCAATCCATGCGCCAAACAATGCCCTACGAGCTTCGTCCCCTTCTTCCACAGCATCCTTGACGATTAATAGCATTCCTTTGCCTATATTAACTTCACCCGGTGCAGGTTTCTGTGATAAATGGAGTTCACAGCGAGAATAAAGTGTATTGAGCGATATCCCATGTTGATCGAGGGAGTATAACAGAGTCCAAGATCGCGAAAGCCGCGATAACGCTGGAATATGGGCACGTAACTTGACAAATAAATTGTGTCAGATGTAGCTTAAAACCACGCAGGTTGGTCAAATTACATACCATCGATGCGAGTTGAGGCATCAAAACTGGTGAAGACGACATTTTACGTCCAAGTAACTCAACTTTCCCAATTTTCTGATCAATGAACTCGCCCATTTTGTCAACACCTCCGCTTTCGGTAGACGAACTATGAGAACTCTGCCTACCATTCTGTCTACCTTTGTGTGAATCACGTGGAGGCGACGAATCCCGATTGGCCCCATCCATTGCCAATCCGTGAATAGCGTGCGATGAAGAATTGAACTTCCTTGACCGGATTGAACCGAAGCCAAAGCCCAAACTAGGACTCCATCCCCCTCGAGAGCTAGCGGCATCGCTACGATTGGGCATATCAATACCAATATTCTTAGTCCCGTTTTCGTTGCTTTCATTAACAAGCCTTTTCTTTTGCCACTCACTCTCTAACTCATCAGAGAAACCCTTGTCCCAATCATACTTGTCGCCTGTGAAACCGGGTGCTCCAGAGGGCGGAATGTAGACTGTTGGCGAAAATGGAGAAGCACCATGGGTAATGGTCGCAGGTGCAAAGGGACTATGCGTGAATGAATTGGAACTTCTCCCGGTTCTTGCAGATGGCAATGATGAGGACGTGGCCACTGGTAGGGTTCCTGTCAATGACTGTGGGGACTTAGAACGTTCATCAAGGAGGTGATATGAAGGATGAAAAGACAAGGAAGGTTGTTGGTCGACAAGCGATGCTGATGTGCCGTCGTGTTCTACATCAGGACGAAATATGGAGTCCACGGAGGAATGGATTCCCATTCGTCCAGATAACGTATCACGTCCGCCTCGAAGTAATGACGACATCAATTTCGAGGACAACGAAGTCACAGACTGATAAGAAGATGAATTCAAAGATGGCGTTTTTGGTGGAGAATCACTCTTCGATGGCCGAGTGGATGGGTCGAAATTGCCAACTTGGTTCAAGGGATCAAACTCCTGAAAGTCGGATTTCAATTTTCTGTTTTCATCAATTGTAATCGAATACTGAGATGCTGTCAGTTGGGACGTAATGGGCGGTGCAATGGCTGGACGTGGGGGAGACATGGAATTTGAACGAGACATTGTAGGGGTTAGTTTGGGTGCGTTGTTGGATTGAGAGTGTTGACGAGACAAGCTAAGAGGTGGTCGAAAGTAATCATGATCGATGTCCAGCAATACCGTAGACGTCCGTTCTTCAGTTTCCTGCTTCGTCGAGTCATCTGACAGTTCAGCGGGGCGACCTAATAATCGTGAGGGTGAAGAAGAGGTAGATGACAGCTTCTCCAAATCTTTGGACCCCTTGTTTTCCTTGTTTTCGAAGATAAACCACATGGGATCATCTTCGTGAAGTAATAACTCGTCCAGCACTTGACTCCGGGCCACTGAGGAACGTCGCTTCGCGTCATGAGTAAACTCGTCGAAGAATTTGAGGGTCGTATTTGAATCCGACTTTGGGAAATTTGACCAATGCGTGGGTTGAGTCCCGGAGGAGGCAGATGAAGTCGTTGATATTGGTGGGTCTAATAGATGAATTGCATAAAATCAAAATTTTGAATGGAAAAAAATCACATACTGTTGCTTCCCGTCATAGATGTAAGCTCGTCCGCCGTGGTAGTGAACATTGATCCTTGGATTAATCCGCCTTGCATTGGTGTAAAGGACAATGGATCTTCGGACGTTGTCACAAAAGCTCCAAACTCAGAACCCGACGAACTAGATAAACTGTTAGGACGGGATCTTTGCAACAAACTGTCTGGCAATGCTAATTGTCGTGGAGAATCAAAAAGCGACGCAATGGCCGAGTCCTCTCGCGCGTCAGACAAGGAGGGTATTGTTGGAGAAGCTCGAGGCGTAGAAGGTTCAAAGAGAGTGGCAAATTTATTCAAATTTGCTTCGCTCTCCTCCTCTTTTCGTTGATGCCATTCCCAATTAACTTCGACATCCCTTATAATCTGGGTAACGGTAGTGGGCTGAAACTCTTTTCTACTCTCTTTTTGTCCATCCATAATCAAATTCGAGTTACACTCTCTTTTCGCGTGATTATCCTGGGTGGGCGTTAATATGGGTGAAAAGGGAGGAGAGTGCAGCTGAGATTGCAAAGGCAATGGTGATTCAAGTGAGGCAAACTCGACATCTGCGAGTTTATAGTCATGTTCAGGACTTCGTTGACACATAAAATCTGAAAGGGGACCTGGACATTTGAGCAACGCACTGCGCAACAGCCTGAGATTGATGCAAATACACTTACTGCACTGAACCAGACCGTGCCGTGGTTTCTACGTGTGCCTGAAGGATAGCGGAGTCGTTAGATCTGGAGCTCCCTGTGGGAAATTGGTGATTACGTACACATGTAGTTAAGCGCTTGGCTCGGCGTCAAGTCGGTCTTCCAAACTTGTCTTTTAGGCCATAAAATTTACAGATATGAGGTATGTGTTTTAACTTTGACGACTGTCAGCGTTTTCTCATTGCAAAGAATATGCATATTCTGTCAGAACAAACTCATTCAATTCCGCCTGTGTTACTTGATAAGCAGTATCGATTGGAAGTCAAGTAGGCGGCGGCAATTGCTCCAGCCTAACTGTTAGAAGAACCGTTTTCATCTGGAACACGCGGGAGATTTTTATTCTTATAAATTCTGATAGATTCTTCTAACTTTTGCCTTGTTTTGCCGTCACGTTTCGGTTCCTTTAGCTGCGTTACAGCCTGAGGGGCGCCTTGCACTCGGGTATTCATGATCAAGGGCTCTCTTTTCTCGTCACGATGCTAAATACTGTATAAGGTTATACCGTGAGTCCAATCCAATGATTCACATACCCGAGATAAAATTTAAAGCGGGGCTCCGACTCCAGAGTCTGGCACAATTTTTCGAGGCGAACTTCTAGAGTTCGATCTCAACACAGTTTCAGGAGAGCAAGTTGCAACTAATGGTTGTACACTTTAGTCTTTGCCAGTGGGGACAACCCCTAGTACGGTCATCCACATTATGCACCTTCGGCCCTGTATCAGAATGAGAAGACAGCTGAAGACAGCCTGGGTGGAATCACGGGGTAATTGAAATCAAGCGTTTGAGAAAGAACACAACAATCAAGATTGTGTTCTCCCGACCATAGAGAATTATAATGAAATTTCTCAGCGTCCGTAGAGTTCCGCGAGGAATACTGTGCCGAAGAAAGCTGGCAGTCTCTGGCCCTGTTCGCGATGCGAGTCCTAGTAACAGTATCGCTCAAAGGAGTCTGCCGTGCACTTGTGCTTTGCGTTGATAGTTGCCGACGCACTGCGCTCCAACTCGTTCTCCTGGACCTGCTTGAAGGGTTGTCGAGTAGGGCAAGTTTTTGCAGATCGGGATCCTCTGCGTCAATTTTGACACTGGTAAACTCAGATTTGCTTCGAGGACCACCAATATCTACACTGGGCGATGACTCTGAAAGATTTATGCAAAGAACTGGGTTCGATTCCACATCGTGCTTGACTGGCAATATAGGATGACTGTTCAGGTGATGACAAAGTATCTCAAGCGCAATTCTTGGGCTCTAGGCATGCTCAAGATCGTATCGTATGCGACGTCGTCGCCCCTTCTTCCGTCTGGAGTGAGGAGTGACGGGTCATTAGAAGACAATAGAGTGGAAGGAAACTGTTTGGTAAATTCATCTGTGCATTTAGGCCGTATTCAATGGCAGGGGAAGGCATCCCACAGGCCTGAAAGGTGTCTCTCCTGGTGTTTGCATTGCATGATTCTCAACCGCTGTTGCGCGCATCGAAGCCGTGACCTTGCGTGTGGGGTGGATAATCCCGACATTGTCTGCTGGAACTCCAGTCGTACTATGGATTGGGATGGTCAAGGTCATCGGTTTTGTGCTCGCAGGTGGACGCAGAGCCTGCTTGACCTCCATCAAAAACAGTTTGCCAGCAACGAAAACCGTAAAAAAGTTGCCTTGATTGAGAGAAGAAACGTTGGGGTCTGGCCCAACGTAAGCGAACAAAGGGAGGTCATCCCTTTGAGTGCTTTGGTCTTCAAACTCCCTGGCTACTTGTACTAGGATCTCGCCGCCGTTGATGCCAAGCACGTAGCACAGTCCTAGAGACAACTTGACGTGACTGCCTAGGACCCGGATGAAATTTTCATCAGAGAAGAGAGTTTCAACTATGGCCAGTGAGATCAGAGCAATTGCTCGACATGTTCTGGAATACCAATTTGATTTCGAGGGAGTGTCTAAAATGAAGAGCGAGGAAAACCTGAGTCACGGTGATACCACTACAAGGTGCATAATACGTAGGTTCGTTACTAGAGAAACATGTTCCCCTTCGACGACGAGTTGTACTTTTCAATACTTTGTGTTTTGTGCCAGGAATTTCACGTGGGTGATTTTGCTACTTGCGCGGCTAATGGCACTCGCCACATTACACAATATCAAAAATCTGGCTGCGCCAAGTTGCAAAGCAATGTCTTTTCACTTGGGGCAGCCCAGTAAAACCTTTCATGTGACGGCCCCGCATGTATTGCTTGTTTAAGATCACAACGGTGCATTGTTTTCGATCCTAAGATATTAAAACTGTATGAAACCTTTTTTTTTCACCTGCTGACTGGAAACGAAAAAGGATCCACCTCTAGAGTATGGCGATCCGTTGTAACAGAAAAGGTATTACAATGTCCTAGCACCATCCATTCCGTTCCTCAAACATTCCATCGAAGCTAAATTCTTTACTCTCCTTTCTTCGACAGCACTACCGAGTGCTTGGTCCCACCATCGTTCTGTCTCTGGAACATTCTTCCACCCACCCGTCATTAATTCTCTCAGTTTCTTAGGACTTCCTCCCATTGGTCTCGACATGACCCTTTTCGCTTGCGCCCATTGTGGATGAGGATTCGCTAGAGAATGACCGGGGAACCCAGTGAACCCGTTAGCGGCAAGTACAAGCCCAGGTGGAACGGTGATCCTGCCAATTTTATAACAAATTTGGGTTATCTGTATGGTATGCAAAGTAGCCCCGTCAGGCTCTTCTCCTGAAAGTTGGACGGCAACTGCATGCAGAGATAGTTCTGTATCTGCCGGGCCTACATTCTTTAAGATAGGTGTTTTATTGGCTGGTGTTGCATGCACAGACGTGTTGGCAGACTCCCCGGTCCCGAGTCCACCAATTTGACGGATGGGGAGGGATGACGATTTCTGCCCCTGATCCTTCTTCTTCTTTCCGCCAGCTCTTTTCGTCACGAACTTTGACATGACATAGAGCTGTAACTTGCATTACAAAATAGTCGAGAAGGAGATTACGTTTGCACACACCCATTTGTGATCCCATGCAGCTAGTGAAACCCGGATTTCGTATGATTTGAATATAGGGATTTCATGGAGAAAGTGGATGTGTGTCGCTGAAAAGAAACTTGTCAAGATCAAGGGCAAAACTCGGCTGTTTACAAACCTGCCAACGGCGTCCATCCACCAGCTCGGAAGAACATGGGAAACATCTGTGCCGCAGACTTCATGCGTGCAAAGTCCAGGACCTAACGAAAATGGGCCCTTTTTATTCAATCAAAGAGTATTTTTGGGCTTACCTTTGAATAACTCGAGTTGCTCAGATGGCCATTGAAGTCGGCATCATCGATGCCTTTCCGAAGATTTAATTGACAAAAAAAGTATTAACAGGGTTTACTCACTTGCCCACGACCGATACGGAACAACCATTTCGAAAGGATTTTCCCCAACTGGGCACAGTGTGTCTAGCCAGTCATCCTGGAACTTCAGTCCAGCCGAAGGCGACATGAAGAGCATTCGGAATCGTAGGAAAGTGTGTCGAATATGATATGCAATGACTACGTCGAACAGGCGGTCTATGACGAGAAATAAGCACAGCTAGCTGATAGAATGCACACGGAACGAGATGGGCTTACAATGCCAAACCAAAGGCCATGATCGAAAATTTAGGAGGAAAAGGAGATAAACAAGCAACCTGCCAAACTTCGGGATGGAACGAATTAGAGTCGACAGAGGTAAACTGCTGCTCGCTTTCTGGAGCGTCCTCAGAGTGGTTAATGCCCGAGAAGATCCCATAACACTGTTGACGGGAAGAAAGTATACGATGCTTTACATTCATGCGGTGGCGGTGCTGGTGTTACGGTTTCCATCACTGTGCCGGATAAATCATATGCAATCTCCAGAATCGACGTAAAATAATAACGTATTCAAATCAATATAAATCAAGTGTCATGGAGTTGGAACAGGTCGGAACAGGTTGGAGGCACAATTCCATCGATCGATATTGCGTAGCAACTGAGCAGGAAAGGCTGTGCCGAACTTGGGCGCTTGCTCGCGCGCGTATGACGAAATTTCCGGAAAGATTGTAATTCTTTTAGTTTGTAAAATCTGCATTTCGTTTGGAAAGTCCATAACTGGATATTTTGTGGGCTCAGTGGAGGTGAGGGTGATACTTCAAGTTAAGCGCTCTCTTACTTGAGAGTCCGAGTCGGTAGGGGTATTGACGCAAGCGAAGTCTGGAAAATGCCTTGATAATCACCGAAGTTTCATCATCGTGAGATGAATATCGGATTCTTCGGGTTAGAATATACTGTGCTTTCGTTCCTCGATACAATTTCAGATACTAAGTTACGTTCGCAAAAATTGATAATCGGTACCAAATCGATACCTGTGTAAAAAGTTTAATGTGCTGCTTAGCAGGCCATAATTGACTCGTCGTTCTT
>Ga0307514_10004695_pt1 | contig 12488 bp, 14 predicted proteins | sample 16_EM_MG_FD_203088 | JGI IMG/M metagenome (GOLD analysis project Ga0307514, IMG submission 203088) | Populus trichocarpa ectomycorrhiza microbial communities from riparian zone in the Pacific Northwest, United States - 16_EM | ecosystem: Host-associated > Plants > Roots > Unclassified | place...
AACATTGTGGGGCTGCATCATACCCCCCCCCCCCCCCCCCCCCCCAATGGTGCTCCTCTGCTATAATACACGCTGATCAATCACCGTCGGTGCTCCTCAATAAATGTCAGCGATTATCATTCACCATCGGTGATCATCAATCTGGATTGTCGCTTCAATTTTTCATTCAGTGCTCCATACTGCGTATTCAGTCCACGCTCCTCCTGTAGGGTCGGTGCACCTCAATCCCGTCCTCGTCTTCAATGAGGAACGCCTCTATTTCATTCCAGACACTTTACCTCCCACCGCTCTTAGTACTGCCCAGCATGAATAGGCTGCACAGCTGGATATGTGCTCTTCAATCCGCATCGGCGATCCTTCGCCTGGATTTGCGCCCCTCAGTTTTGTTCTGCACTACTCCAACATCATCAGCACTCCACTTGCCTACCGAGCACAACACAATAGGCACTCTTCCATTCCTGCTGGAACTCCTTTTTTTCCCCTGAATTCAGTATATTGCCTTTGAAACTCCACTTTGATTCACCGTAAGCTAACCTGAATTCCAATCTCTGAGATATCTCAAATCGAGCCAAATAACATTGGAATCCACTCTCACCCACCTGCCAGGTCCAAATCATTCAAGATTACAAGCAGCACCTCCAGCCTCTTTACGCCATTGATAAAAATATATGTTCCTGCAATTGTCAGCCCTAATGAGATGGGAGATGTACTGGATGACATTGAGACTATGTTAGATTGAGATCATTCCGATCGCTTAGTTGGGTTATTGTTCCAGTTTTAGCTACTTTCATTTTTCAATCACTCCCAAATTTCTTTAGTTCTCCTCAATGTAGCGATGCAAGCAATAGAATGTTGATGCGATGCTGGGTACTATAGTATGATTCTGAAGTTGATATTAAACAATAATCTATGCATTATATGTGGAGGGTATTCTTATTTCTTCTGTACATCTGGAGAATCTCAGATAACGCCTGCAGTCCTTCACATGAGTATCCATCAGAACCCGGCATCCATTAGAGTTAATTTGGGATTCCTGCATCAGTTGGGGGACAGTCCCAGGTGCTCTCAAACATTTTACAACCGCTTCCAAGGTGTTCCCGGATCAGTCATCAGAGATCCCAGTTACTCCGATTGCCGGCTGCAATGCCCTCCTAGGGTCTGGTTCTCTCCTGAAATTGACGCTTCGAAGTTTAGACTCTGCCTCCTCTCACACTCCATGGGGCTCCCAGTGACTAAGATACATTTTGCTGATACATTGCTGCCTCTTGAATGGTCCAGGGGACGTCAACATCGTCACCAAGAGGCAATGCAACAAGCTAAGCAAATAGCCAGTATTCGACAATGATGTCTATTGCGGCTACTGGATATCCCTGATTGAGTTTGAGAGACTACGATAGCTGACAATTGCGATATCGGTTCTCACTACAGCATGATTTTGACCATGATCAACATCACCATGTGCAATCGCATGAACAATGCAAAAGGAACAATTGAGAGGGCCTCAGTCCTTGAGCAGAAGCAACTGAATCGTAGTATCACAGGACACAATGCTAACAGGGAAAGTCAGTTACAAACGCGACCACTGTGGAGACAGCAGCAAATTACAACTAGATGCATTCCAAGGGTGTTGCCAGATCAACTATCCTGCCAGGCATGGAGGCGAGGCTTGCAGTGAAATACATGGTGCTCTACGATGTGAAGTTGCTTTCGACAATGCTCGCATCCGCTTCGAAGTCCAAGTTGATCTTTAACCTCCTTAAGATTAGAGAAGAGCTTCGGGGCATCAAGTTAAAGGAGTGCAGAGATGTTGAGAACTACACATTACGGATTGGTTGGAAAATAAAGGATTACTATCTGCATGCAGATGCAACAATAACATCGAGCTGGGGCATTGATGCTGCTGATACCAACACCAAGGCGAATAAAACAACAATTGCCAAGGTGAGTTGGCAGGAGCACCCGATGGAGCTCCTTTGTGGAATCACAGTGAACGACAAGTGGAAAGTCTTCCTGGAGCTCATGCTGGACAAAATCACCACAACGAATGCCACACCCAATGAGATCATCACAATGCTAATTGAATCAAAGTATCAGGCAAGAAAGTAAATGGACTTGCCACAGAAGTTTGGCTTGTTGCAAAGTAGGATGGAGAAGGTGGTGGAGGCGACAAAGATGCAAGAAGGGATAACTGATGTCATATGGACAATCGGAAAGAGATAGGTCACCAGAAGTGCATTCATTGCCACCCAAGAGGCCAAATCACCAAGAACTTCTTGAGCAAGGAACCCAGTGATTCTACCCAGGGCCCCAACGCTGTAGCAAAAGAATTGACCAAGGATCCATCAGCTATCACCAATTCGATTGAGATCTATTGGATGGCAGCAAACTCCAAGGCTTGATCAAGTGATTAGTTCATCTGTCGTAGATAACCAACTAACATTGCCGGCAGGCAACCACTCGGTGCAACTTATATGGAACATACTCCGAATCTACATATTGTGGATGGATTGAATGGCATCAGGTCATGTTCATCCAGATATGGAACGTTTGGGTTGATTCTTCAACTACCAGATGGAAAGATGCCAACAATCATATTTCAACAAGTGGAACATTTGGCGGAATCGTTGCATCTCATTTGAGAATTTCACATTTTAGGTAAGAATGTCAAAATCAAACCAGTGAATCACTGTGATCTTAATCTCCACAATCTCTGTGACAGATTGATTGCTGCTGCACCTCATGTCGATGGGCTATTAAGTCTGGATTGAGCGTGGACATCAACCAAATGTAGTGATATCATTGATGACAGCTACCTGGTATCACTTTGGACGGCTGGGTCTGCATCAAGATACATTTCAGTGATGCGGATATTACGGCACCACAGGTTACCACACATTGGTCTAAAGCCGTTGGAGGTCTCGTTCAAAATCACCAATCATCCAAGTATATCCGGCAAGTTCAATTGCAATAGTTGGCAGAGATGCAAATTGATCAGAAAATACTTCACTCCAAATACCACTGCATGTGCCACAGATCCTCTGCAGCTAGTGCACAGGGCCGTTGGTAGTCCGCTTGCAATAGCCATCGAAGGATGACAATATATGCTACTTTCATTGATAATGCCATGTGCTCTATGAATGAGTATATATTGAGGCACCAGGTGGATGGCCTGGAGAGATTCAAAGAACAGAAGGCTTTTAGTGAAATCAGGTTGGGTAAGCAAGTGAAACGATTTCATACGGATCGAGGTGGTGAGTATACCTCGAAGATGTGTGCAGAATACCTCAAACCAGAAGGGATCTTGACGATAGTGACTATGCACTATACTCTTCAGTCTAATGAAGCCGTCAAATGGGCCAACCATATGATTGTGCAAGGTGTACAATTCATGCTGGACAATGCACAACATTCGAAGCAGAAATTGGTGTTTGTAGTCTCAGTTGCAGTCTGTTTCATAAACACTCCAACTTACTTAGTGCATGGTAAAACCCCCTATGAGGTGTTCTATCTGAAGATTTCATTGCAGCAGCATCTCAGGGTATTCCGATGATTCAGCTGCATACATATTCCAACTACGAAACCAAGAGAGCTGGATCTTCAAGCATCTCGTGGGAAATAAGTTGGGTACAGCAAATCAACTACACAGTACTTCATGTACAGCCCATTTGCCAGAATACTTCACCACTTCAGTTACGTGGTATTCATGGATGGGAAGAAGAATAGGTTCCGACTGCTGCAGATGATGTGATTTTGAATGAGCTCTTTTACAGCGGTTCAATCGAGGAACCCAAACTCAGAGGGAACCAACAAACTAAACATCGAACGGAGGAGTCAATGCATAACAAATCACCTTTTGTGCCCCCGAAGCTGAACACCAAGCCATGAGGATTGGCTGTCCTGGAGATGACACTGCTGGATGCATGTGAGCGGCCAGCCGAAGGAGGTGGTAGGAACTGTGGTGTCATGTTGGCAGTGTCTGCACAATTGGCTCTGGAACATAAGGCATTCGAGGCGATGGTTTCTATATGTGGTGCAGCTGTGCTCCATGATCAACATGAGGTTGGCATCAACAATCCCAAGTGTTTTGACCCAGCAACAGTCGCTCCACTGACTGAGAAATGCCATATAGTGATGAAAGAAGAGTTAGATGCAATTTGTCCACATTGAGTCATTGGAGATTTCATGAAGCATTCTGAAGGGGGAAAGGCGATGCCAATTCACTGAGTATACAAGATCAAATGCAATGGAGCACGCAATGTGCAGCAATTCAACCCCAGCCTACTCTGAAGAGGAAATCACCATAGTGGAGGCATTGATTATTGGGCTATATATGCACCGACTGCTCTGTTCTGCCAGGTGAAATTGGCAGTTACACTGCCTGCAAATTACCATCTTCAGATTTATTTAGTGGGCATATGCACAGATTTCTTGGGGGTTGACTGGGAAGTAGAAATATGTAAGCGCCTAATTTAGCAATACTTTTGTTTACTGCAATCAGAGAACCAATACAACCATCCAAGATAAATGAAGACTTTTTGGACGATTGTACTACACTTGAGCAAGTCTCTTCATAACCTGAAGCAATCATGGCACATTTCAGAGGCAATATCAAAGACATCATGATTCTGATTGACTTCACGGCATTACATATCCACTGCGGACTACTCAAACTCTATGACATGAAGGATTACAGCTTAGTTGTTGGTGTGGTTGTTGTGTGCGTCGATGATCTCGTTATCATTGCAAATGAACACTTGATTGGTAACATCTAGGATCCAATTAAAGTGGAGCTCCGGATTCGTGATCTGGAAAGGGTCGGGTTCAATCTCGGTATGAACAGTGAACATAATTGGGAGCATCACATGATTAACATACATCCACACACACATTCGGACAATCATCAGGAAGTTTGAAATGGCTGAGGCCTGGTGAGTTGCCATGCAAATGGCGATGAAGCTTCACACAAGGAAGGCCAAGAAAGAAGCCGGCAATCAGACCATAAAGCAATCAATAAATCAAAACCTTATGTGCGTGATGACTGCCAGTTGGCCTAATACAGCACATCCAATCGGAGGTCACAGTCAGTACAATTATGACCCAACCAATAAGTGCAAGGTATCTCTGAAGCGCGAGTTAGGTTACCACAATGACACAAACAACTGCTGATTACATCTCGGATGTGCACTCAGACTAGCACACAGATGAGATGCAAAAAGAGAAGTTGGATGTTACGTCAATTTGGACTATGCTGGATGATCCGATGACGACAATTAAACAAGTGGACTGGTCATCACCTTTGGAGGTGTGGTTGACTGGAGACTGTGAAAACAGAAGTTGATTGCCCAGTCCACTACCATGGCCAAATTCTATCCCTTTGCATTAGACTGCATGAGACTCACGCTGATTTCACATCTCTTGAATGAGCTGGGCATCCCTACTTTTCGTCAAGTGTTCTCCAATGCAAGGTCACTGAGTGTGAGCAACAAGAAAAGAATCCACCCCGGAACTGCAGAGATACTGATTGTAATAGACTACGGTGTTGCTTCTGACATGGCCAGTGATTGAGTGATTGACTTGAGCTATGTACTGACTGCTGAGATGCTTGCCAACAGCTTCACACTGCCGCTGCCGAAGCCTGCCTTCTTGAGTCAGTGTGCTGCAATGATAACAATTTAAATTGGACTTGGAAATGAACTCAGATTACGCGTAAATGGTCATGGAGAAGGTATCGGAGATGGAATTATACATGACTTCAGGAATGCCTTTGTGAACTAAACTGATTGCGCAGTTTTGTTTCCAGGATATCTGCAATATATGATGGGCTCCTCATCACCTATTTTTACTTTATTGTTTGAAACAGACCCAATAGCTGCCCTGGAGGAGTGTTGTGCTGATTGGGAGGACAGCTATCACTATACAAAGAACTACAATGTAACTTGCCTCTCCTGATGTTAGCCCATTAGCCATTGATGGACCTTATGGGGATGTAAACTGTCACAGTATAGGATAAAATAAACCCATGTTCACATTCGACCACAAGTACTCCACTGCTCGACTACTCACCACTGATCAACAGTTGTATCGTAGCAGGGGAGGGAGCTCCACTATGGAGCCTGCTCCCCTGGAGGTGGAGGGCGTTATTGAGGTCCTGTCAGAGTGGTGTTACAGTAAATACAGTATGATTAAACAATAATCCGCAGTTGTATTGTGTCCGCTGTACCAAAGCACTCTATTGATGTATACTCACTGACTCTCTCTAATTCCCACTGACATGTATACAAGAACTCCAGTGATGCTGCTCTGCCATGCAGAACCCTAAACATTTGCAGGGGATAACTCCACTCATATCCGTCCCCACCATGTCCATAGCCTGCACTGGTTCAACTGGTTCCTGCATGGTCATGGATAACTCCATTTCAACCTGTATCTTTGACTTGAAATCAGAGACATCCATCTCTGGTTGCTGTACAGTGATGCAGAAATTCATCTCTGCCAGTTCCATGGTCTGTTGCACCTTGTCATTGGCATCTGACTTCCTGCAAATTGCTGTAAGTAGTTACGCAGTCCTGGTGTTCAGTGCTTGCAAGCCATCCTGGTCAGCTCTCCATTAGGCCTTCTCTTAGAGATATCATTGTTGGGGGTATGTAGTCTTGTAGACTGCAGCCCACCAGAGCTTGTTGAATTATTGCAAGTTGAACATGAATTAGTGGGTCTTGCTGGTATTTGCCCTGGCATATCTGAATCTGGAAGATCTTCAAACCCATGGGATCAAATTGCTCTGTAGTTGGCTTGACAATCAAGGTGGCAATCTTGATGCACCTATAGTGACTGGCTTCCTGGTGGCTTTTAGCATCATGGTAAGGGTATATGCCCTTGAAGAAGTACTGGTAGGTAGACTTGGAGGAATATGGGCAGCTACACTGGTAGATATCGTGGAGCATATATGCCTGAGTGCAGTGGGAAGTGCATTTGTATATTCAGTGTGGAGAATACTCTCGTGTTCAATTTGTCTCATTCCACTTCTGACTTTTCAAGTGGATTTGTTAATTGTAGGTGAAGATGTTAAAGTAAATGTGTTTGCAAGTGGAGTGGGGTAGTCAATATGCTAGAAGGTGTGGTATTATTAACTGACAATAGTTAATTCCTTGTCAAAGCAAACAATCTCTATCTAAACACTGATATACACAACTGTTGGGGATACATTCATTATCTTCTTTGTCCTGTGTACTCTACAGCACCTCATACTTAGTATTAGCAATGGGGTCAGATAACTGACCAGCGGTCCGGGTATGGACTGAAAGTCTGGGTCGGTTCAGTTGCAGATCAGTCCAAATACCTGACCTACTGCTGCATAGAGGGCTACAGCTGAACTGGTACCCATCAATGTGCCGGTTTTGCCACATTTGGCTGAGCACTTCAGGTCCAATCTCTGGTTCTGCGAGTCGGGTTTCACTATTTTTCTTCGCATTCAAATATGTTACAGTATGTTGCAAAATTTTGACCTTTGCTTGTCACTAACTGTTTTTTTGTATTGGCAGCCTGAATGATCATGAGTAATGATATATGCTTTCTACCCCATCCTGAAGATGACCATCAAGAAAGTGTCAACAATTGTTGGTCACATATCCGGTCTAACGTAAGGGGCAAAATGTTACAGACCGTCATGAGGGAAGCATTGGCCACCTTTACAGGAAAAAGAGCAAGTGAATCGCTCCCTGCCCCATCTTGAAAATACGCGTCAACACAGTGTCCATGAATGTTGGCCTTGCACCATCGTTTATCACAGCGCGATGTAGCCATTATGCTTTATATCTATGTGTATATCTGGTTTTATACCCTAAAAGGCTCTTAAACTCTTAGTTGTAGCAGAATAGATGAAACACGATATTACGGTCCCAGATGCTTTCGCTGGCACTTCCCTTGCTTCTCTGCCTATATAGGTTACCAACTTCTTGTTTATGGATGTTTGGGATCAAGTGCCACTCATATTACCGCAGATGCAAGACTCAAAATCATTGTCACTCCTGTGTCATTTATTTTCAAGCTGTAGCACAAAGGGTATTGCTATCTCTTTTACCTATAAAGGCGGCAAATTATTTCTTCAAGACCGACTGTAACCTGTCACCGATCAGATTACCCCGGATACAAGACCAAACATCTTTGACTGTCCATTGATACTTATTTTCAGGATCGTGTGGAATGCTTGTCAGTATAATTTTTGCTTATGCGGCGGCCAATACTTCGATTATGTATAACCATGACCAAATACACTACTCATTACCAGCCTTACAAGAGGTAAAATCGTTGACGCTGTATTAACATTCATAGTGTGATGGGCGTATCCAATATATACAATTATTCGATTTTGCATCGTACATTATTCACATCATTTTGGCAGCCATTCTATTGTATTCATTTGCTTTCTCTTTAACAATACATAAAAATATATCTTATAAAATATACTATACAGTATTCACTAATTGTAAATAATGAAACACTCAACAATCCCATTCATTTCGATGAATGCTCATCCTCACTTGCAGGTTTGCTTAATAGGGTGCTCCCTTCTTCAAAATGAATGTAAACTGCATTACCATACAGCAGATAGTGTACCAACCAGTTGATGTTCCTTGATCAGCTAACATATCTGGATTATAATATACATTGTGCTGGCTATCCAGGGCATGTCCATCAAGAGTGAACAATTGAACATTGGGAAGAGAAGCGTGTGAATGAATATATCTAGGTTGCAAATCATTCGTTTCAGAACATTAAGCTCCATCATTGCCACAGGGTGGTGCGGGTGACGTTCCGGGTACAGGTGGCATCAGCTCTGGTGTCAGCTATCTGTGTTGCTTGGTTGGAGGTGCACCCGGTCCTTGGCGACTCCAGCATGTCTCCGGATTTGTTGTGGTGCCATTTTGGCAAGGAAGGGATCCATCCATGTGGTTTGAATGAGGCAGGGCAGGGTGTTCTACTATCGCAGCCTTTTCCTTTCTATGTCCAGGATACTGAACATGCCACATTGTCTCTTTCCCGACATCAGTGCAAGGTTTCTTGATCAGGTATTGTGTTTCCTCTCATGGAGTGCCCAAAAACCCTCCTTTGGCCATTTTGGCCATATTGAATACCAGGTACATGGCAGACTGTTCCAGCTGTATCCAACCTCCTAGCCTTGCCATAGTCACTGACATGTTTAAAACCTACATGAAATTAGTTGCTGCTGCTAACAACCAGATTCAGCAACTACCTCAACCTTATACACATCTGTAGCCTCCACTGAGGTGATTAACTACTGCTTTGTCCACTCTTAGGGATGCTTATCACAAAATTTGGAGGCAAAAATTGAAGAGAAAACAACATCATGATGTTCTATGTCGCGTACTGTAGGGACACATGGCTTGGTCAAGAATGAGGATTTCTCGTTACCGGCTGCGATGATGCGGTCACCTAGCTCTCTACATTTATCTGCCGTACATTATATGGTTAGTTGATAGATGTTTACTGCGATATGCAAATGACCACATCCATTTGCATACTTGTTTTCATTCTACCTGCTTCCGGTCTTATGAGAGATTGTTCTACATACATCATGGGTCATATTTTGGGTGGCTGCATGTGCAGCGTCGCATTGGACAAATTAGTGTCTACCCTGTGGCTGTGTGGCACCGTGTGATGCATTGGGTAAAGCAGCCTTTGATTGGCATGATTAAGATCTGCTCTCACCTGGCGGAGGTATTTCTGTAGCCATAATATGCTGCTGTGGAATGGGAGAGGAAGATGATAACAAAATGAAGTGGAAAGTTCTTAGGAATATATAGTTTACTTCAAGTCAGAATGTAACTAGTAACAGCCAACATGCACTATCATCACAAGAGGAATCCTGCTGCATATGATTGCAAGTTGTAGGGGTTTATCACCATCCCACGACTTGGAGAAAGTTTGTCAGATGTATTGTATTTGGTTACAGGGATATGGTGAGGTGTACCACGGCTGAAATCTCATGATAGTTAGCAATACACAGAATAATCTTCCAGGGAAAAGAACATCGTGTTATGTTTCTCTCAAATAATTCCCAGGATATTACATGAAATTGACACTTACAATCAAGTCATGTTGTACGGTCAGCATAACTATTTCCAATTTAGTGAAAGTCCAAACACAGATTTGGTTTCTTCAAGTTGATCAAATGTACCAACCTTTACATCAAAGATGCAGCTTGCCTCCATATTGTCCATATCTTGCAACATCCAACATCTCGCCCAACAACAATGTTAACACGAACTACAATGGTTAACACCTTGAAGATAAATGTTGCACAACTTGCTGCTGGCCAATATGACCTATCGACAGTGCATTCCACAGAATTACATCATCCAGTCAATGAAGGCGAGAGCTCCTGGGAAGCAGATAGAGCCCGTGCCCTTGGGGTATTACGCAGATTGTAATCAAAAAAGAAGTTTGCAGTGCAGAAACATCGAGAAACGAATTGTTTAAGACATGAACTGATAGTAAATTCGAACCAGGATTATATTGAAAGGGGAGCTGCTGTGGTATGAATGTGAGTTGAAGATATAGAGACCGCGATTAAGCAAGCACAGGAAGACATGAGGAATTCTGATAATGCGGAATTGACAACCGGAGCGCCTCAAAATACCAATCAGGAGATGATTGTTGCTATTGGAGACTGTCTGAGCAATCTTTCAAGTTCTGACAATAAAAATGATCAAGAAGATCAGGAAGAGATACATACAGAGCTAGGAAAGCTGAGCGATGTTGACACACCCAGCTGGGTAATCAGCACCATCTTCAAAACAGTACAGCAGTGCATGGAGAGGTGTTGGCAGATGCCGATGATACTCCATGAATTGATACATCTGGGATGTGGTGACACAGCTGACTACATCCATGAATGAGATAAGAAGTACCGAACAGCCAAATTGAGAGTTTGGGCACTTGTTAATCAGTTAATTGATGATGTTTCACCCACACCTGCACGCACAAGATTTGGAGAGCTGATGTAGTAACTTCATATTGTCCTCGGAATATCGTACATGCCGCCAGGGACAACTTGATCAGGAAGTATTCATATGAGACTATGTTCCAGGGAGCCATAGAAAACCAAGGTTTAGCGTATCCGCTGCCTGATGCGGAGGCTCATTCATCACCTATTCAGAATGGGAAGCCTGTTGAACCCATAAGTGATTGCCTCTGAATATTACCTCCCCAGCATGTCACCATATGGTAATCCGGTTCGGACGAAGACATGGTAATGGCTCCTGCGTTGCCAGAGCAATAGGTTGACAAATTGCTATTTGTGACTGTATATCTCATTGAAAACACATTCATGTACCAATTGTGTTACATGGGAGCAGGTTCTTGAATTTGGTAACCAAATTGTAAGACAAAATAATCTGTTTGTCTATGTGTCACGGTCGTATGCATCATGTGAAAGTTCAAGAATCCAAATCAGGCTGTAAGATGGGCAATGAACCCGATATTGTCATGCCTATTGCAGTGAAGTGAGAAAGCAAAAACTGACTTATTGACGAAATATACGAACAAAATGTTTGTGAGTGATGTTATGCAAGTCAGAGAAGGATTTGATAGTGCTCAATACCAATCTGTCCGAATGATGCCTGTCATGCAGCATTCCGCCATGCATCCAACTGCATAACTATCCGCACGGATCTGTTTCACATGGTCTACAGTTATAAAATTGCTTATGATATGTCATGTCAATTCAGAAGAAGGAGCTGGATGTGGAAAGGTGTGGATGTAGGGCTATATTGATCAGAAAATTGTACAAAGATCAAGCTGGCATAAGGTGCCAGCCGCATGCACGGGAATATGATAAGGCCATATTATCCATCACTTGGAGATTATGGATAGTTGTTAGTTAGAAATTAAGAGGGCACAAAGCTTCACAATACAAATGGCAATACAGAGAAACGCCATATTGCCCATCCATAATGAATATACGATTGGTACCATACAACTAGCAAGAGTATGATGAGGGTTTGGTTGCATTTCATGTGAACGTCAACTGAGCATCAACAATGTTTCATATTAATCGTTCAGCAATCAACAGGCTGCATTGCCACCTCCTTCCAACCAAATGTGTTTGTCGACTTTGCAGCTAAAAAAGTGAGCGACATACTCATTGCCCCATCCTAAATATGAGGGTCAATAGAGTCTCAACAATTGTTGTCATTGCATCTTGGATAATCACAGGGCTGTGTAACCACATTAACCTATAATTGAACAATTATGTGGCAATTTTAGACAAGGATGGTTGCAACGACATTGCTTCTGGGTGATGGAAATCCGAGTCAATGGAGAGTAAACAGAGCGTCAACAGAGCGTCAACAGAGCGTCAACAGAGCGTCAACAGAGCATCAACAGAGCGTCAACAGAGCGTCAACAGAGCGTCAACAGAGCGTCAACAGAGCGTCAACAGAGCGTCAACAGAGCGTCAACAGAGCGTC
>Ga0307514_10004696_pt1 | contig 12488 bp, 10 predicted proteins | sample 16_EM_MG_FD_203088 | JGI IMG/M metagenome (GOLD analysis project Ga0307514, IMG submission 203088) | Populus trichocarpa ectomycorrhiza microbial communities from riparian zone in the Pacific Northwest, United States - 16_EM | ecosystem: Host-associated > Plants > Roots > Unclassified | place...
ATTATGTTGGCTCCTCCGAGCCGTACTGTACCCAATTGCAATTACCTGCGTGGGGGAAAGGGGCCGGGCTTATGTCTCGCTACAGAAGAACTATACCACATTCACCTCCTTCGCCAATGCCTGCTTCGCCACGTCGAAATGATTGGTTATTTTTGCATCTGCACGAGAAGTGAACCAAACTCGCGGTAACAATTTTGAATTGCTGGGACGCAACTATACAGCGGGCAGTTAGCGTCGGAGAATCGCTGGGGCAAATGAAGAAATACAGTGAGCTGTAAAGTAGGGTCATCTTGTCATCTTGGTCGCCGCAGGAACGGATTGACAAGGCGATCTGGTTCTTTACATATATCTCTTGTTTCAGAGTCATCATCCCACGAGCACATGGGTCAACCAGCCTCACCACACTAGGTATGATTCCTTTGGGCTCAGTCAGGCTCCAGTCCGATGTTTCGCCGCGGATGGGGGTTGTTTCTACCGGACTTTTTTTTCTTTCTTTTCATTCCCTGGTTCTGATTCTGTTCATCACGTGTCTATACCCTTGCGATGTAGAAGTATTGGGAATTGTATGTGCCACCCATCGGCATGGCCGCCCAAATTAGAAAAAAACAAAGAAAAGGAAAAAGATTACATGTTGACTGACCCACGCAGTTGGAAAACGAGATGTGAGCATCGGCAGTGATTGAAGGGAAGGGGCCTGTAAGCAACGTGAACAAAGTTGCAGGTGGCTTGCTGCAACAGGCGGGATAGTTGCTCTCGCTTCGGCAACTCGTGGATTCAAGAATATTAACTGACATCCAAGTCTGAATTTGGTACGACCAGGGTCCTCACAACAACGACAAATGAGTGTCAGAAGCAACGGTTCCGGTTGTAGGTGCTAGAGTTGCAGTGTACCCACCTCATATCTAATACACTGTAACTACCAGTCACTTGCTAATGAGCTGAGTTATAGTTCGCATCGGAAGGTAAGTGGCAGCCCTGAGAAAGTCAATTTGGGCCAACTGTGCTCGCCTCCGGAGCTGTGTACTGTACCATCTCCTCGAGCCTTTGCTTCATGCCTTCAGTGCAAATATCAATGCAATGGGGCAGCAACAGGATACAGGGTCCTGGGATCCCTGCATCGATGAACCAACGTACGGAGTCTGTGCTGTTGCTATACCTCAGCAGGGAGTTAGCTTACCCAAGTTTGGAGGGCAATTTCCCATTTCTCAGTGCACCCCACCTCCACCCCTTACTTTTCCCACGAGGGCTATGTCAAGGGATGGAGATGGAGGAAGTGTCGGTAACGTTCGTGAAATTCTGTTGGTTGGATAGTGATACGAACGATGAGGCTACGCTGTTCTCATCAATTGTCCCACAGATAGCCTGTAGCCTATTGGTGGTTGTTCATCCATTGCCAGCTCTCAACTTGTTGGCTATGGAGTCAGGGTCTACTAGGTACCAGCTGCCTCTCACTGTGCGGAGATGCGATGGAAGGAATGAGAGAGACACTAGCACACACCTGACGCTCCGCGGCCTAACCGTTACTCCCCTGGCCCATCTCACCACTTGCCTCCCCCATCCCAGCGGGTCGCTTCCTTGCCGCACAGACCTAGCTTCATGCAACTTTACCCTCATTCCAGCGTGATATACTTGCTGTCCTCCCAAATTTCTGAAGCAGTTTCCATTCCAGACCTCTCCTGTTCTATCTCGACGATTGGGCCTGCAGGATTCGACATTCTTGCCTCATTCCTAACGCCATCATTGATATCCCACTATCTACATTCATAGCTGCTGACGATCTTGGTAGGCCTTTCCCACATTCATCCCTTACCAAAGGCTATGGGGATGCTTGATATTGGCTTGGACTTTTCTTTTTGGCAGTGGCCTAACTGGTCTTTCGTTGTGTAGGCACCCGCTTGCTACGCTCCACACATCTGTGAGAAACCCACACGCACACAGCTCGCTCCTCGCCAGCATATCGCACTCAGGATTACGGTTGGGTCTTTGCCATCTGGGGATTCTCCTTGACAGGGCAGTGCAAGCGCAATTCCGTACGGCACGAGAGGCATCTCGTTTTTCTGTCCGTCTTGGCCAACAGGAAAGTCGGTTGTTTAAAGTTTCTTGTGGGCCCGAAGCAGTCACAACTGGGTCATTGCGTGCGCGCAAAGGGGTGCGTTTATTTCCCGCAATTGGATTGCAATTGTTGGTCCGGCCCAGCAGGGACTGAAAGAGAGGGGAGCGGTAGTTAAGAAGGCAGCGCTGCGACTTCCGCATTCGGACTTCACCCAGTCCGTCCGATCAGCAACAACCAACAACCCCGTCCCTCCGATATATCAGCCCGCACGCCTCGTCCCTTCTCGACGGCTTTCCGAGATACAAGAGATTCCTTCGTTTCCTCTTAAGCCATCCCTACCCCACACACGCTCCTTTCGTCTTCCAGCGGTTACACTGGTTATGAACATTCATTGCTAAATAGGTCTTGCTTCCCCTCCCCCACCTTCCCGCTGAGTACGAGCACAATGACGGAACAAACCGACTACGCATCTCGTGCTAGCGTATGCGTTGCACCACTCCACATCGTCAAAGCCAAGAGGAGTTCGAGCGGAGCATCGAGGCGGGCACGCATTCACTCCCGGAACCATTCTCAGAATGCTCGACCCCAGTCTTTGCAGCATCACATCACCCCACCACTAACACCAACACCACATAGCCCAGAAGGTGGACCCCCGCAACAGGGGCTGCCAGAATCAAGGGCGTCGGAGACGGTTCAAGCTTCCTGCCCTTCAGACATACTTGTGCACTTTCTGAGAGCTTTCTTTCCATTCCACCCGACTCTAAATACAACTTCAAACACCGTTACACTGCCACTGAACATAGGCGACATTATCCTTGTACACTCGGTACACACAAATGGCTGGGCAGACGGAACGATGCTCAGCTCTGGTGCGCGAGGGTGGTTACCTACAAATTATTGCGAAAAATATGACCTGGAGCAGATTCGACCGTTGTTGGGGGCCTGTTTAAGTTTATTCGATCAATGTAAGGGTGGTGGTAACCACCAAGGAGGAAATCACGGAGTGGTAACTGGGGTTGTTGCTGGTGTGCGATATCTTTTGGTGGGTTTCTACTTTCGGAGGTTTGGCTGAATTGGATTTCTAACACGGCTATGTGCATAGGAAACCACCGAATGTCTCACACGGGAAGCACCAAATGTACAAGCCAACCACAGGATCCGAAGACATCGAAAATTCCTGTTAGCCGATCTTTCCTCTCTTGTCAAGGCAGCAAAGCAGATACCCGACCACGCGATTAATCATGCCCAAGACTTGGTTACTGCGGAAGATATTATTGATGAGATGGTATTGCGGACGTTTAAGATAGTGGTTCGGGGTGTTAGTTTCTTGGATAGCTGGTATGAAGAGCTTCAGGTGAATTTGGAGGAGATATTACTTTATGGGGGAGACCAGTGCAACCCTTCAACTCCACCATCCGAGTCAGCATCACCGAGTGTCTCAAGCAGTTCGGCTTCTCTTAGCCCGTCGACGGATAGGGGCACAATCTACAACAATGACCATCGATTGTCAGTTCGTGGCAATAATATTTATCACGCAACACCCTCATACTCGCCGCTGGATACGAAACCCATATTAGAGGATCCTAGATCAGAAACCCCACGGGCAGTCAGTGCCTGCTCCACACATGCCAATAGTGTCATGATTGAAGGACAACGACAGCCTGTCTTTGCATTAGCTCGCTTGGATTTAACACACGATACACTTCTTTCACACCTGGCATCGTATATCGGGGGCCTAGAAGCTCGATCTCGCTCCCCTGGTGAGATCAAAACGAATACAAAGAAGTCTGCCTCTGCAGCACAGGATCTACTAGCTGTAGTAGAAGCTGTACATCGCAGAGATCCAGGAGCGATCGCTTTAGAAGTTGCGAAACAAGCAATGTATGCACGAATTACTGCATTAGTTAACACTGCACTTGAAGTTATCAACTCTCATCCGGAGAGCACAGAGGGTAGTGATGAAGGCGTGATTGTGCGCTCTGAGGGCAAGAAACTTATGGTTCGGGCAACGAGATGTGTGAAGGGTGCAGGGGAATGCGTCGCAAAGGCAAAGTTTGTCATTGAGCGAATAGGTGACTTTGAGCTGAACCTCGAGGCTCTGGAAGCAGAATATGAACCAACGGCGCCATCATCGGTTTCCATCAAAGAAGTTGAGAGTGAGGAGCGAGTGGAATCTGGGCCTGAGAAGGAAGAAGAAACGGCGCAACCGCCTGTTATAGATGATAGGGACCTGATGCCCCCGCCTCCATTACCAGCGAAGGACAAACCTATGGAAATCGATAAACCACTACCTTTACTTCCTCTAGATACATCTGTGGGAACACTAAATACCGACACACTGCCACCACTTCCGGAGTCTCCAGAACGACCAGCGACGCATTCCCGCAGATCATCAATAAAATCCGTATTGGACTCTGCACATGCTCTGACCAAGGTCGCTTCTTCGGAAGAGATCCAAGCGGTTCAAAACATCAGAAAACGCGATGCAGAAGCAAAGGCTGCCTTCGAACGGTCGTTTAGGGCAGACAGCGTTGGTGCATCCAGCGCTGCGACAACTAGCACTTACCAATCCAACGTACGGGACTCTGAAATGAGCGTCATATCTCCAACTTCAACTAGGGCAACGAGCCCTGAGCCAAGCATTCGGGAGAACACTCCAGCACAATCTATTTCTGGTATACAGAGCTGTTCTGCTTCGATTGCAGGGGTTTCTGTCACAAGCTCAGAAACCGAGGAAGAACCTGAAGTAGTCACATATGCTCATGAGCTCATCTTCAACAAGGAAGGGTGTATTAGTGGTGGATCTTTGTCAGCCCTTGTTGAGCGCCTCACAGTTCATGACTCCACCCCAGATGCTATCTTCGTGTCCACTTTCTATCTCACTTTCCGTTTGTTTACAACACCAAAGGAATTCGCTGAACATTTAGTGGCAAGGTTTGACTCGGTTGCTGCCAGTTCGAGGATAGGGACTCCAGTGCGACTGCGAGTGTACAACGTCTTTAAAGGCTGGCTAGAATCTCATTGGAGAAAAGACTGTGATAGTGTAGCATTGGACACTATCAACACCTTCGCAACTGGGAAATTGAGTGCTGCCCTAACTGGTGCCGGGAAGCGACTGGCAGATTTGGCTGCTAAGGTTTCATCAGTTGATGGACCTTTGGTTCCACGTCTTGTGAGTTCTATGGGGAAAACAAATACTGCCACTGCTCAGTATACTGTTCCCGATGGACCAATTCCCCCGACATTGATATCAAGAAGCCAACTGAACCTTCTGAGGACCTCAGCTTCTGGCAATGGCAATCAGCCCACTATTCTGGACTTCGATCCCCTGGAGCTCGCAAGACAATTCACTTTGAAGGAGTCACGAATGTTCTGCTCAATTCTTCCAGAGGAGCTTATTGCACAAGAGTGGACCAAGAAATCTGGCTCTTTGGCGGTGAATGTGAGGGCAATGTCTGCATTGTCTACCGATCTTGCACACCTTGTTGCGGAGACTATCCTTGCGCAGGAGGACTCAAAGAGGAGAGCTGCTGTGATCAAACACTGGATCAAGATTGCTGACCGGTGCTTGGAACTGAATAATTACGACTCACTAATGGCCATCATGTGCACAATGAATGCTTCAACCATCATCCGCTTAAAGAAGACTTGGGAGCTTGTTTCTGCTAGGACGAAGCAAGTATTGGAGCATTTGAGATCTGTCATTGATGTATCGAAAAATCATGCTGTTCTGCGGGCAAGGCTGCGAGGACATGTTCCGCCTTGTTTGCCATTTTTGGGAACATATCTCACTGACCTTACCTTTGTTGACGTTGGTAATCCTTCAAAGAGACCGCTTACCGCAGAAGATGGTAGCATCATCAAGCAACTTATCAACTTTGACAAACATTCCAAGACTGCTCGCATTATTTCCGAGTTGCAGCGATTCCAGATTCCATACAGGATCGAAAAGGTACCTGAGCTTCAACAGTGGATCGATGGTCAAGTTATGCGGATACGCACCTCTAAGGCAGGCGATGTCCAGACGCTCTACAGGAGGTCACTATTACTGGAGCCACGGGAATCTTCAGCTCCACAGACCCCTGCAGTGGAGACACCATCGGCAGCTCCATCACTCAAGGATAAGTTTGATTTGTTCAGTTGGTCCAGCATCATCAACAAGAGTTCAACAGCAGTATCACCTACTTCCTCTTCCACATCACTCCACTGAGGCTGTCTTCTATCATCCTATCTCATTGTACAACATTTTAGCGGACGGCCTCTTCGTGTTATTTATTCTCCCGGAGTCATATGGAGTTCGTGCCACTCTCCCTTTATCACACCCGAGATTGTCACCCTCATATTCATCTTCTCCTTTTCAGTCTATGCTTTATCTGATTTGGGTAACTTCATGGCGTTCAATCTCTAGTTTCATGTTTTCCAGATACTTATCAACCTGGGGTGGGGTTTTCTATTCATTTCTGTTAACTTTTTTGTTGTTCCATCAATGATCCGTTCATACCCTCAGTTCATATTCTCCAAAGCAAGGCTGGGTTTACTTTATTATTCCCAAGCGTTTGTCCCACCCTCCCATGAGCAATTTCTCCATATTCTCAATTGTAGATATATCATTTTTTATCTTTCCTTTTCTATGCACAAGGGGAGGTTTATTACGTATTTATCTTTTGGTTTGTGTATTCTATGTTTTAGCTTTGTCGCAGGCTGCAGCGTTTGGGAAAAAGGACAACTTATTTTATTGTTTGTTTGGAACTTGGGAAGGTCTGTTTGTTTATGTTGTTTTTATGTTTTACTCATTTTCAGTTGAGTTGTACCAATCCAATTAGCGTCAATTCTTCTCTTAGCCGGCGCAAAGCTAGGAGGAAAAGAGTGGATGGGTTCATTGGCTTATTATTGTAGGGGGCCATTTTCGTACTGTTTATTGTTTAGTTGGACATGTTTGGATGTTGCCTGGATATTCAAATTCCTGAGGTCGAAATTCCGATCTTAATGTCATCTCCTTGCTTTACGTTACCCGGCTGTTGAATGCGTTATGTGTCATTGATGCTTGGTATGCAGGCGAAGGGTGGGTAGGAGGGGGGAGAATTACGTCAGGGGAATACAAAAAGCTATCCATCCTTTACCAAGCATCCATTTTGGTTTTACCTTACCTTCTTTGCTTCTTTTGCGAGGTATTGATAGCCTGTGTGTGAGGAGGGTGGGAGGGGTTATTCAAAGATAGGTATGCACAAGCTAGGGGGTATAAAAGATATACAGTTTATAGTCTAGATGGGCGCGAGCCTGAACGGTGTTTGGGTTTTTGGGGGTGGTTTGTGGTTTGCAGGGGTGTTTTGTATTATAGCGTATACCTTGTATCTTAGTTTCTGAATTATGGTGGGAGCTTATTTGGAAAAAAAGGCTGGTGTATGCATCGTGTTGCTGTTGTGGTACCCGTAATATGGACACTGGGCATGAGAACCTGAAGGGATAAAAGAAACCCCCCGTGAAAGGAAGGCTATATCTGTATATTGCTCGATACTAGATCGCCTCTACACATACATACTTCTTGGACTCCAGGTAAAGGGCAAACTTGAGCTTGCCTGAGTCTGAGGAGGTGAGTATACATAAGGGTTGTACCATATATATAGATGGAGTAGGGGCTCGACTGCAACCCTTGCTTCCTTGCATCTCGATACATACCAGTATGTAATATCTGAGGAAAGCTACTGCATACAGACCTAGGATAAAAAGCAAGGAACTCAAGATAAGTATGGGTATGGAGTAGTCTGCTAGTCCAAGTTTATGCGTGGGGTGTTGGTGGATGAGGGGCATACGGATACTAGTAAGGGGAAAACAGTTGTAGGGGTTTTTGATGAAGTTTCATTACTCGGTTTACTCATGTACGTATGTACATACATCAAGAATTATAGGCACATGTGTAAATATGTAGCTGAGGTCATGCAAGGATCATGAGTGGTGGTTGATGTGAGGGTAATCTAAGAGTAATACTAAAGTAGCCAGTAATTCTGAAGTTGAATTCAAGGTCTTGATGCATCCATACATTTACCTACCCATATATCTATCTATTCCCCCCCCCGTATTGCGAATTCGCGAATTACGTCAAGAATGTAGAGTACTATATGTAAACAGGAATGCTCGTAGGCACTATATGTACGGAGTATTTATATAAATATACATGTGAAATATACAGTTGCAGGGATACCATATCGTACAGTACTTCTACCACGTGCATGCATCTCGCCTAAGTATCCTTCGCTGGTGTAATGCTTCTGATCCTAGTTCAAGGCAATTGTGATTTCGAGTATGCTGCGCTGCAGAATGGCAGGAGTAAGTAAGATATTAGAATTGGTAGCCAGCACTCCTGGCACTGTAATTATGACATGCACAGGGATTTAGGGGTTTAGGGATTAATATCGGATTTTATGTAATGTGCAAGGTGTGATGTTTGGGTCTGTGCAAAGCTAGTGAAAGAACCACTCGTTCTGATTCTGCGTCGGACGTCTAGTACCAGTACCAGTATGAATAGAACTGAATTGTTTTAACCACTTGCTCGTATGCCAGTGGTGAAGAAAGCTTGATTCGATCATCCTCAAGACCAGCTATGGAATTCTCCTCACGGTATCATACATACACCCCCGAACCCTCGGTCGCCGTCCTCCTAGCTCTTATCCCTGTCATGCTTCCCATTTACCGGCCGTCAGACCCCGCATCCCTAGCCAGCTGATATGTATCCCTACCATGCTTCCCATTCATCGGTTGTCGGACCCCGCTACTGCTGGCCCATCTGTGTGCATATGCACCGTTTTCCCTGGATATGTAATGGTAATGCGTAGATATAGGTGTAAGTCTGTGTGTAACTCCACGTGTGTGGTCATTGCACATGCGCGAGAGGCTAAGTTCATGGGATTGGGAGATATCGCTGCGGGGACCAATTGCCTGGAAGCACTTGTAGAACTACAAGTCTTGGGTTGGTGGTTTAGCTGGGAAGAGTTATCAATATAGAAATACTTTTGAGAGTAAGAGGTCTAAGGGCTGTTATGAATGGTGAGGTGGGTTAGCAAGCATCTTGAGGAAGAAGATAGGTACTGGCGTAGCTTGCAATATCCACTTTGGGGTTTATAAAATGGAACCTGGAAGCGGGTGCAAGACTGCAGCCCGGAAGCGGGATATCGAGCGTGAGTACAGCGACTACTCTCTACCCTGAGCCTTACTCCTAAGTGGATACACAGTATCGACTCCGCGCAATGGTATAACAGTGAAGCCTCTTGCGGCAAAGCCATCTCATATCCGAGGCCCCCAGAGCTCACCCGTGAAGACCTATGCTTCACCACCAAGCTCCAGAGTTATTGTTCCTACAGTATGATGATACCCGCCAAACCATCAAATCGAGCTTAGAGGAGACTGGGCCAGGGTATCTTGATTTAATCTTCTTTATAGCCCATATCAGAAACAGGGGTAGGTTGGTGGGTCGTGGCAGATGTGCTCAAGGAGGGGGAAGGGAGGAGGGAGGGGAGTGAGTAATTCTGGGCTAAGGCATTTGAGGGGGTTGTTGGGGGGGGTGCGGGGGAGAAAGAGGAGAGGAGGAGGCTGGTGGTCAATCAGATTGAGGTGCACCCATTCAATACCAACACGAAGATTGTGAATATTGCTGCTTCTGCCTCCATGATATTGAGGCTAACATTGATATAAACCATCTTCTGCCACAAAAATGGTATCTAGATTCAAGTGTATGCTCTGCTTGTGAAAGCGACCCATCTGGTGGTTAAGGAGTTGGGTAAGAAATATGGATGCAGCTCCTGGTGGGGTGGAGTCTGTAGATGATCTGCCCAAGAGTGCGAGGGAGGAGAGAACCGAGGCGAATAAGGTTGTGGGGGGTATTGAGGAGGATGTGAGGTGACAGATATCAAAGTTGTGATGTAGTTTCCCGACTCAGTTGCCGGGCCTACGCTTAAGCAGGCAGAGTTTGGTAAACAAACATGAGATTGCTCAATTGTTTATATCATGGATTCAGGCCCATACAATGCAATCAGATCACCATACAGTGGGATTTCCGCATCTTACCCTGAGCTACACACGGGACCATTTTTGCTGAGCCCCGTGTTTCCCGTGTAAACCCTGCCCAAATTTCGCTTCGCCCCGCATGCCAGTCCTGGGGTGATGATCCCTTCGGCACACAGCTCGTGTGGGGTCCAGAGACATCACAATCAGTCAACAATCAAGTGTGTCATTAAGCCCGCGGGCACTTGTGAAAGGCTGTGCTGCGCTTTGTTCGTTGATACCAAGAGCCTTCCCCCACACCGGGCTACGGAACAAACACTGGGGTCGCTCCGAACCCCTTATCAGAGCTCTCTTCTGTTGAGTATCACGGAGTTGTTCGTTGACTTGACGGGTTTGGCTTCTTGTTCTCAGCTGCAGAACAAGGGTCATTTCATCTGACTCTTTGGTTTTCACCGCCCATCCTGCATCTACAGAACTTTTACCTATCAGCACCAGACAGGATACACCCAAAATGTCTGCTGTCGCAAACAAGGTCGGCAACCTCCGCAAGCGCGCAATCAGCACTGCTGGCTTCGGCCACATCGAGCCACGTCCACCCCCCCGCACCTCCCCCGCCTATGACCTCAACCTCGCGACTCTCGCGTCAAGAGTCCTCTACCGGTCTGGCCCAGACCCTTCCGGGTCGGGTGGACCCCTCCTTATTCTTTGTGCAGCGGCGTTCCCGGATACGAGATATGTGGATTATAATAAGCTGTTGCCGTATGTGTTGAGCGAGTTACCGGGGGATGAGGAGTTGATGGATGGGATGGGGTATAGTGTGGTGTTTTTTGCGGGGGGAGGGGGGGAAAAGCCAGGGGGGGAAACCCATGGGCCGTTGAGTCCGGGTGCACATGGAGCAGAGGGGACAACGGTCAGCGGAAAGTGGAATAGGCCGGCGTGGAGCTGGAGTTTACAGGCATATAATCTGGTGAGTTCTGGGTCTCTTGGGAAGTAAAGGCTAGGGAAGGGGGGGGGGGGAACGAGTAGTGCTGACGAGAGGCTGGGGGTGGTAGCTGAGTAGGGCCGTGAGAAAGAATATACGAAGGCTGTGGATTGTGCATGAGCGGGCGTGGGTGAGGATCCTATTTGAAGCAGCACAAACTGTCGTATCACCAAAATTCAAGAAGAAAGTCGTCCATGGTAAGCCTCCCTGCTGTCTGTACTTCTACCATCTACGCATCTAATACATACGCCCATAGTCAACTCTCTCTCCGAGCTCGCAGCCCACATCCCCCTCCAGACTCTCAATATCCCTCCCCAGGTGTACCTCCATGATCGAAAAATCGACCCCTCCATTACAGTACCCAACCCCCCTCCTCCTATGTTCGGCGTCCAGCCCTTCCCGCCCGGCGAAATCGAACCTACACTCCCCCTAGTCCTCATCGAATCCAGCCGATACATCAAGAGTGCCCACCTTAAGACGGAGGGCATTTTCCGTATCAGCTGTAGCATGCAACTCCTAGATATTGTGCGGGAGGCATATGACAGGGGGCAGTATATGCGGAGTTATGACTACGGACCCCACGTAGCAGCGGGGTTGGTTAAACTCTACTACAGGACCTTACCTGAGCCGCTGATACCGAAGCGATATTATCAAGAGTTGCCTGAGAAGTGTAAAACGCCAGAGGGGATTAAGGTTTTACTAACTAGGCATGAGAGAGAAGGAGGGTTACCGTCTACATCGAGAATTTTGTTAACGAGACATTTACTCCCGCTGCTTGCGGCAGTGGCGGCGCATGCGGGGGCGAATAAGATGACGCCGGAGAATTTGGCGATATGTGTCAGCCCGAGTTTGGTTAGGAGTGAGGACCCATTGGTGGATATTACGATTAGTAGGGGATCGGTGTGTCAGTTGATAAGATATGGAATTGAGCATATTGATGAGGTGTCGAAGGGGAAGCAAACTGTGAGACAAGGGAAGAGGGAGATGAATACTAAGAGGGGTTTGGAGAAGTTGATTATCCTTGATGGCGAGGGGGATCGTGAGTTGGAGAAAGAGGAGGGACTCGGGAGGGAGGAGCAAGAGGAAGTTCCACCGCCTCTACCGAGAAGAAGGACGGAGGTTGGAGAGGGGGAGCAAGAGGAAGTTCCACCGCCTCTACCGAGAAGGAGGACGGAGGTTGGAGAGGGGGAGCAAGAGGAAGTCTCGCCTCTGCTACCGAAGAGACCGGCAGCTGTGAAGAGAGCTGAAGGGAGCCCATTGACTCCAGAGCAGAAGGGCATCCCGTGGAGCTCAGAATTTGGAGGTCCTCTCCCCATGGCTCCAACTAAGCTCTCGACCTCGACACCCCCTCAAGCTCTCCAACAGCAACAGCATTCACCATCAAGCCCAGTCCCCCGCAGATCACCAATCGAAGGCATCCCTCTCTCCCTCCAACCCGCCCTCCAACCCGCCCTCCAA
>Ga0307514_10004697_pt1 | contig 12487 bp, 11 predicted proteins | sample 16_EM_MG_FD_203088 | JGI IMG/M metagenome (GOLD analysis project Ga0307514, IMG submission 203088) | Populus trichocarpa ectomycorrhiza microbial communities from riparian zone in the Pacific Northwest, United States - 16_EM | ecosystem: Host-associated > Plants > Roots > Unclassified | place...
CCTCCCCACGGGCTGGTCCCTGCCCCCCACTTACAAAATAAACTCCACCACCCTCTCGCACCACTTCTTTTCTTCCCGCATCTGTTCTATCGACCTCCCTCTCCCGTCTCCTACCTACAGGCACCGCTGGAGATGCGCTGCATTCTGGGGAGTCCATCCGTCACACACGTACTGGGGTTCATCCGTCTTCCCTATCTCCCATAGCCAATGGTGTTGTAGTCCTTTATCCATCACCATGAATACCAATCCCTGAATTGCCTTCATGGACCATCGCATGTGTTTCGGCGCTTTGGAGTGTAATGGGTGCGCCTGTTTGATTCCCGCTGGTGTCGCGACATCGGGTTTATTCAATCTCCATCCCATTTCCACTTCCTCTTTCGCTCTGCTATCTGCCTTTTCACTCCCCTCTTCTCCCTGATGTCCCCTAACCCACATCAGTTCCCTCGGTCTCCTCTGCATTGTGACCTCAGAGCTGCCTCGGTCCATGAGCGCGGGGATATATATTGTAGGCTCCAGATCCTCTGAATCACTCCTTGGCTATCCAGTGCTACTCTATCGCACTCCTCCCACGCCAGCATCACTCCTACCGCCTCTGCGTTCGCCACTGTTGCCATCGTACTGAGGTACATTCCTCGTGTCCTGGTAGCCCCTGCCACTCTTTCTCTATTCCTGCCCCCTTCTGTCCACTCTTTTACCTCCTCTCCTTTCAGTTCCCCGACCTCTACTGTACCCGGTTCTTGGCTACCTGTCCCTTGCATCCACCTCAACACAGTATCATCCCTTAGTGTCTCCCGTAGAATGGGCTCCGCAATTTCCCGCAGCTCCTTTAGGTGTCTCCCATACACAGACGCTGCCCATCAGGCCCTCTTGCTCGCCATTACGACCTCTATGTCGTTGAAACCTAGCCCTAACTCTTGCACTTTATCTGCCCTGCTCCCTTTATACGCCCCGACTGTAGGAGACAGGGTTGTATTCCTGGCCTCGCTTAACCCACCCCTATCCCGAACTACCAGCACAAGACTCTCTAGGAACACTACTATCTTGCCGCGCCTTAAAGACCATCATATCGTTAGTTGAAGACATGCTTGCCAGTAGGGAGGCACCGGAAGGAAAAGGGGATGGGGAGCAGGAAAATGGGGGCGCTTGAGGGTTAGAGGGTAATAAGGGAGGGGGTATGGGTTGCGGTGGAGAGTGGACCTGGAGCAGAAATGGGGTGCGCAAGGTGGGGTGTGTGCGAGTGAGGAGAAATTCCCCTAGGGGTGCCATAGTTTTGCGGCGGAGGTGTTCTGCCCAGGAAAGGCTTTCTGTTCTATGTGAACCCTGCAGCGTGGGATGCCGAGGGGATGTCATGAGATACCGAGGGATATCGTGGAAAAAATGGAAAATGTGCGGAGATGACAAGGATGACAAAGCGTGGGGCGTGGAGCGTGGGGCCCGACATGGGGCGCTGGTATTTGTATACAGGGTTGTTTTCTTTGCCTTTAATTTTTTATCAGCGAATATATCTTTCACCTTCATATACCGACCGCACTGTTGAAGCGACAACCACCCCCCTCAATCATCCCCCCAACCAACCCCGCGGCCTCCACTGCGACATCTTCAACTACCAATGAGAGGTCTATACCCCCCCTTGGACCTTGGACTTCAGCGGTCGTTTCGGCTGATCGTGGGGGGGTAGGCAGGCCCCTTCTCCGGACCCTTCTTGAGTTGCTGAGCAGTATCCCTGGCAACAACAGCCCATGCAGCATCAATATCTGCGCAGGCTGCTTGCCATGTAGGAAGGTCAACCTCATTATAGTGCAGCAAATCGACCTTCCATACGGTAGTCATTTCCACAGAATTGTTTTGTGAGAGCAGATGCATATGCTTGCCACCATGGGTTGTAAGATATCAGGTGTTGCTTCTGTAGCGGGGTTGCAGGGGCTGTTAAAATATCTTCCTTGAGCCTCAAGTTACAGTATGTACAATTACCTGTTCTCGTGCCCAGACCAATTTATTTTTGTGTGGTAGCTAAAATCGACAATTACCACCACTTTCTGCAATTCCCTTAAATTTTCAATCAGGGTATTCAAAGTTAAATTTGAACCCCGTTTAAGCCGTTCCTAGAACTGATAACTGATAAGCGGTTTGAACGACTAGTCTGGTTGGCACAACACCCTCTGTTGAACGACCTAAGTTGTAGGTGAAGCATACCAACCAGTTAAACTTGGCAGTTTAAACTATGGCTGGTTAGTTGGGTGGTGCGTTAGAGTTGTTTTCTAGTGTGGTTACAGCCGCATCACATGGTACTCCACATGATGCCAAGCACATGTTGCTGTATTGTATATATAGGCAGCGTCTCAGCAACGAAGGAACGCTTCAACGTATATAGTAGAGGTTGCGAGTGGGAGGTTTAGAATGCACTCACTGTATGACGCGAATACGAGTGTGAATGAGTTGATCAAATTGCTCTATTCAGCAGATTTTCTGAGAAGTATTTATGTATACATGATCTGGTGCAGTAAATACGTAGCTATAACATAACGAATTGAATATCCCGAAAGCAAAGGAGTTTGCGACAGGCGGTGGTGGTATTGTAACTAGGTTGCTCTACAATAGTAACTAAGATGATAAAGTATTTCAACAAGTCTACCTACCGACGAAGGAGGCTAGATCTGTGGAGATTGGCAAGCAGAACTGAGAGGCCAAGCCTCGCCGAAACTGCTTACCTCACCAGCCACCAGCCACACTCTTTAGGTAGCTCGCTAGTTAGCACACTGTTCAAAATGTGGATGTCGATAATGTTGGAGAGTATTACCGCTAGGACAAAACGTGATCACTGGGTGCCAGGTTTGCCTAGACACCGATGGTATACTGTACACCAACAGATAATCGGTCCCAAATTGCGCGGTTTCAAAAAGCGGTATTCAAACTTAAAACCGTTCAAACCGCGCAAAATCCCTTGTAAACGTTCAAATTTAACTTGAATACATATAGCCAGTGCTTTAAGCCTGGCTTCATAACCTAGAAGAATATTCAGGTGAATATTCGTTAAACTCAATCTATAGCCTCCTTCATAATGGCAACCTCAACTCTGTCCTCTGAACCGTCAGCGCCTTCCAGCAGCATCTCCACCCCAAGTTAGCCATCCTAGTTAGGACCATCCGCTGCGTTACCCTCTATATGGTGCTGTGGGTGGTCACCAGAGAGTCTCGTCTTGTATACACTTTGAATACAAACGTCCGCCTCGACATAGTGATAGTTATAGTCAACTGTCACGACCACGAGCGCTTGCCATAGTCCACGCCAAGAGTTGTATTTTGTGGGAGCAGGCCTAGCTTTGTGATATATCACGTGTTGCTTGCGTACATAGCGGGGTTGCGAGGGTCAGGTGTTATCGGCGTTACTCAGCTGCTCAGTGGCTCTGGCGATCCTCAGCCGTGGATTGTATGTGGGACAATGCCATTGTTTAACCCACTTTTGCTTACCCCGCATCTTGCAACAACTTATGGCTGACATGTATGTATATGTATGTACACAAGGTAATTTTTTTTGAGTCTATACGTCTATGGACCATTAGGATATGAGACGGCACCGCTCCCGCCCCTTTGGAGGTTTGGGTTTTCGCACGGAACACGATTTATGTGCGCCTACTGCGCTTGTCTAACTGGATGTATGCGCGCATGTACATGGGGCTCGCAAGTACCACCAAAATCATTGGTCAAACAACGGTATGTACAGCAACATAACTTTCTGCCACTTGTTTCTTTTTTTTTTTTAGGAGTCATTAATCGCATTCAGCCTAACTTTCTGCCATTTCGCTCCAGGTTAACAACGTAAACAACACTACATATCCTGCGATATAAGTTCAATACGCACACCCAAGGTATGCCATTCTATTTCGTATATACACAGCTATAATTGGTATCCTAACATTGAACACGCTTAGTATTCCGGATAATACACATTATGGAGCCAGCTAGCCTCACGATCGGGGTTGTCGGACTTGCCGGACAGTTGACTAAGGCCGCGATGGACTGCTACAAAATTTTTGATAATATGAGGGATGTGGGCTCCACCTACGATACAATTCTGCATGGGCTGCGCACGCAGGGGCTCCTTCTGAAGAGATGGGAGGAGGCTTGGGGATTCGGAGGTGACGACAATCAGCAGCGGCTTCAGCCTGGAGACTACCGGTACAGATATGCAACTGCGAGTTTGGCAAGAATAGTTGCGGTATTTTCCAGTGCCGAAAAGCTGCAGGAGAGATATGGGATTGTGGTGGAGAAGGAATCGCTTTTCGAGAAAACTGGAGGGAAGGAACGGACGCCACGGCTTCGGGATCGATTGGCAGTACCAATTCCGCTTAGGTTGCGGTCAAAATCCCCAGGCCCAAGCAGAAGTAGGAGCCAAACACCCACCCTCGGTCTGACCAACGATGACCAGCACGTTTTAGAGAACCCTCAAGTGCTGGCAGACAAAAATATTCTCCCGGGGCTTGATGACGAGATTAAGTTCATAACCCAGGCAATGAACCGAGTACAGAAATCCTTACCTGTTTATCTCAAACTCCGCTGGGTTATTTCAGACAACGCAAAGCTAAAGGAGCTATTGAAAAACTTGACGAGCCTCAACAAGGGACTTTTTCGGGTGCTCCCGGCATCAGAATGCACCCTAGCACATCCCGCTCATCCTCACCGATTTCAACAACATTCAAAACCAACACTCTTATTCGATATTCCTTTTTTCCTGAACGTTGGAGAAAATTGTGACTTCGTGGGAAGGGAATATCTCCTTGCGGAATTAGAGCAGGAGATAGAAAAAGGCAAAGATAGGCGGAATATCATTGTGCTCTACGGTACCGGAGGTATGGGAAAGACACAACTTGCACTAAAGTATGTCTACCAGCAGCATCGGAACTACTCCTCAGTCTTTTTTGTCAATACGGCTAGTGTTCAGACGACTGTACTTGGATTCACCCAGATAATGCAGCAGCTTGTGCAGCGCCATGGACAGATCTCCGACGACTATGTACAAATCGGTCGGTTGTTAGGCATGGCGGGAAAACTGGATCTAGGGGGATGTTTTACAGTCACATCAGAGCCCGAGGAGCAGCATGTAGTGCGCGCAGTTAAGCAGTGGTTTTCGGCAGCCGGAAATACAAACTGGCTACTTGTATTTGATAATCTCGATGACCCTGATCTAGTTGAGATCGAGAAGTACGTTCCATCATGCAATCATGGTACAGTAATAATTACAAGCAGGCGGCGTGATTGTGTACAGCAAGGCCGACGAGGGTTGGAGGTGCAGCAAATGCACCATATGGAGTCGATACAATTGCTGCTTAATGCGTGTTCAATTCCTAAGTTTGAGGATCTGGTACCTCTCGGTAAGTAAAGTCTGTTCCTGTTGCCCTATGACATCTCTCATCATGGATACCGAAACTGATAATATATACATAGAACAAACTGCTGCCAATGCTATTGCACAAGAGTTGGGATATCTCCCACTTGCCTTGAGTCAGGCTGGAGCATATATTCATGTATCGCAATATTCACTGAGCCGATATTTAAAGGAATACCAGACCAAGGCGGCTTATCTACTGAGCCAGGGATGGACAGTGAGACAGCATGATAGTTCAGTATTTGCTACGTGGGAGATATCGTTTAGGGCAATTCAGGAAACAAACCCAAAAGCAGCGCAGCTGTTGTTGGTCTGTGGGTTTTTCGACCATGAAGGCATCCAGGAAGAGCTTCTACGACGTGGCCTAGGGTTGGAAAAACACGGTATGAACATATTGGGATATTTGTGGGGACCTTGCTAATGACCTTGGGATAGATCATACTTTAGAAGAATCAATTCGGGTATTGTTTTCATACTCCCTACTGAAGCGAGGCAGCAGCGATGACAGCTTCAGTATTCATCCTTTAGTCCATTCTTGGGCTAGGCTTCGACTGAAGTCCGAGCGGCAAAAGGAAATCGAAAAAGCTAGGGAGGCCTTCGAAATAATTGCATCAGGGTTGAGCAAGTCCGACAAGCGAAGCACGGCGGACTGGGTATTTGAGCAGCAAGTTATGCCACATATCAACGCAGTGATGAAACACATACCATCACAATGCCTAGCACTAGGTACCACCAAAACATGGGATGAGGCGTGTACATTAGGCGATATCTTTCGCAGACATGGGCGGTACAAGCAGGCAGTGGAGTTGTATGAGTGCGCATTGGCTGGGTATGAGAAGGCATTGGGGGTAGACCATCCAGATACTCTCAGTACAGTCCATAATATGGCATTAGTATTCGGCAGCCAAGGACAGTATGAGAAAGCGCTGGAGTGGTATGAGCGAGCATTGACTGGAAGGGAGAAGGCACTTGGGGTAGACCATCCAGATACTCTCAGTACAGTCCATAATATGGCATCAGTATTCGACCACCAAGGACAGTATGAGAAAGCGCTGGAGTGGTATGAGCGAGCATTGGCTGGAGAGGAGAAGGCACTTGGGGTAGATCATCCAGATACTCTCACTACAGTCCATTGTATGGCATTCGTATTCGACAAGCAAGGACAGTATGAGAAAGCGCTGGAGTGGTATGAGCGAGCATTGGCGGGAATGGAGAAGGCACTTGGGGTAGACCATCCATATACTCTCACTGCAGTCAATTATACGGCATTAGTATTCGGCAACCAAGGACAGTATGAGAAAGCGTTGGAGTGGTTTGAGCGAGCATTGGCTGGAAGGGAGAAGGCACTTGGAGTAGAGCATCCAGACACTCTCACTACAGTCCATAGTATGGCATCAGTATTCGTCCACCAAGGACAGTATGAGAAAGCGCTGAAGTGGTATGAGCGAGCATTGGCTGGGCATGAGAAGGCATTCGGGGTAGACCATCCACATTCTCTCACTACAGTCAATTGTATGGCATTAGTATTCGACCAGCAAGGACAGTATGCGAAAGCGCTGGAGTGGTATGGGCGAGCATTGGCTGGAAGGGAGAAGGCACTTGGGGTAGACCATCCACTTACTCTCACTACAGTCAATTGTATGGCATTAGTATTCGACAGCCAAGGACAGTATGAGAAAGCGCTGGAGTGGTATGAGCGAGCATTGGCTGGAGTGGAGAAAGCACTTGGGGTAGACCATCCACATACTCTCACTACAGTCCATAATATGGCATTCGTATTCACCAAGCAAGGACAGTATGAGAAAGCGCTGGAGTGGTATGAGCGAGCATTGGCTGGGCATGAGAAGGCACTTGGGGTAGACCATCCACATACTCTCAATACAGTCCATAATATGGCATTCGTATTCGCCAACCAAGGACAGTATGAGAAAGCGCTGGAGTGGTTTGAACGAGTACTGGCTGGAAGGGAGAAGGCATTGGGGGTAGACCACCCACACACACAACATACACTCCGTAGCCTCATCAACCTTTACCAAAGCACGGGCCAAACCGAACAGGCTCAGAGCCTACAGGCGTGTTTGTATGCGCCGCAGTGCCCTCGCAACTAAATTAAGAAAGCACGGAGTTTGGGGAACAGTGGCACCACATGTAATTGCCCTGTCTGCGGGACCTTGTCCAGGATTGTGTATTTTTGTTTTTTTGATCTCACGAATTTTCTCTGTACAGTAATAGCCTATTACCAGCTAGTTACCAGTCTTTAGAAATACAAGAATTGCAATTGCGGGAGAGGGAACACGGGAGGGGGTGTAGGTATTTGTGAAGTAGGTTTCTAGCGGGGATAGGCGGGCGAATATTTGCTCCAAGGTTGGGTTTCATTTTGTTAATCTGGCAGAGGGTGGGATACAAGTTTTTTGCTGGGAAACATCGTTTCGAACATTAGAATTGGCGTTGGCTTGTGGAACCGCGCCGCCCCCGGGCCTTAGTCCAGGGGATTGGGGGGTTGGATCGAGTTTTCTGTTTCTGTTTCTTTTCCGTGGCGGTGTGCGTGGAGAGGCGTGTTGGCAGTCGGAGGAGGAGATAGGGTTGTATTCCTGGCCTCGCTCAACCCACCCTATTCTCAACCACCACCACAAGACTCTCTAGAAACACTACTACCCTGTTGCACCCCAACACCGAAACCTCTTCTCAGCTCAAAGAGAACATCCATATAATTAATTGAAGACATGCTTGCCAGTATGGAGGCACCGGAAGAGGGCGGGGATGGGGAGCAGGAAAATGAGTCAAAATAGGGGCGCATGAAGGTTAGAGGGTAATAAAGAAGGGGGTATGGGTTTCGGTGGAGAGTAGACCTGGAGCAGAAATGGGATGCGCAAGGTGGAATATGTGCGGGTGAGGAGGAATTCCCCTAGGCTTTTCACAGGCCATAGTTTTGCGTCGGAGGTAGCTGTTTTTGATAGACGGAGGACGACGTATGCAAGTGCGGTGTGGCCCAGAACGCCACCCACCTACTGGAATGTCCAAGAGTAGGTGACGGGAGGGGCAGAACGGCGGAACAGATCTGGATGAACCCGGAGTGGTGTCGGAAGGTGGTGAGATTTCTGCGGAAGCGTTAGACCCTGTAGGTGCGGTCGCTCAGCATAGTCTAGATAGACGGAATACCAGTAATGATTCCCCCCCCCAAAAAAAAAATAATAGCTGTTTTTTGTGATCGTGGTTGTGGTTCTTGCCTCACCGCATTTCAGGTATCGTCTAGTCCCGTTACCAGACTCGACCCTCGGTGGTGAATACTAGTACCCACTACTGTACGCGACTGTGCCACAGGAGTTTCCACAGGTCAAAAATCCCGTAGTGCGTAGGATTTTTCCCTGTGGCGCAGACCCTTGGCGCACCGGTTTCCATTCCCGTGCAAAATCCTGTGTTCCCCACACCCCCGGGAACACAGGATATTGTCATTAGCTGGACTAAACTGTGCATATAAGGTTATTTTCCTGTGCAGATAAGGTTATTTTCCTGTGCATATAAGGTTATCTTCCACTGCCTATGGTGTACAACATGTGCATATACCAAGGAAAAAACCCGCCTATGTACGCACCGAGTTTTTTGGTCTCGTACTCAGGACTTGAACATGGGTTATCACGGTTTGTATCCCAGCCTGAGTTGACTATTGCAATTGCACTTTAATTCATTACTATAGGATACTAATAGAGATTTATAGAGGATATGTATATTCTGTGTGATCCATATTAGAGTATAGCCACAATACGAGTAGTAAAATAAATGTATGCACATACAAAAAAAAATAAAGGCCCCCCAAAATAATATAATGAAACCATAGCCTGGTTCTAACAACCAGATTAATGAAAACGTATACTTAAGCTTAACATCATTATTACAGAGAAGATGTATGAGGAGAGGGAGCCGATATAGATGGAAGTGTAGACTAGGAGGAAATAAGAGGAGGGAGTTGGATCATGAAGGTATGGTGGAGAATTCGGAAGGTTGTTGGCTAGATCAAGTAAAGGAGAATTTTAGGGCGAGCAGGAGCAGGTTTCAAGAGTAATTGTATGTGTCAGGCTTTGTGTATAGATGCATGTAGCAGTCCAGACTTGGCGCACTGCGGACTTTTCTATATTTTTTATGATAGTGGATCGTTTTGTTAAATTTTTTAATTTTAATATTCAAGCCCGGTAGATTGGGGGGGTAATCTAGATAGTGGGATTAGCATATGCGTAATACATGGCAAGGGGATGAAGTAATCTAGACAATGCATGAAGCAGAATACACAAGAACCTGACCATGAGTGTATATGACAAGACCTACTGGGGACGAGTATAAGTGAGGACGGAGGCGGACTCTGAGAATCCAGAAGGCAGGGATGAACTGAAAATATCTAGAGGAATACACATCAGCCAGAGGACACAGTAGAAAAATTGAAGGGAGTGGTTCCAGAGGCCAGAGCAGGGGCAGTGGGCGCCCAGCGGCCAGTTTCGGACCATGGGCATCTGCAAGTATGGCGAGGACCATGTGAGTCAAGGTACATAAGCCAGAGAGATCAGGGCATCAAGACAGGCATAGTGGTGCTCGGAAGTGAAAGCAACCAGTTAGCCTTTTGCGGCACTATTACGGCTCAAGTAAGGGACCTACGCTACTTACTTAGCAGAACCAAAGTCTCTAACTATTCCAAAGGGCACTGGGCTGACTGACCCCCAGACAGATGCGGCGTTAACAGTGTTGGTGTTACATAATCATAGTATCATGATACCTATCTGTACACAAGAAGAAGAGAGTGCGGACGGGTATGCTTGAACACCAGTTGAAAGTATTGTAGATGGTATTGGATTGTTCCCAGCTGGGGATTATGACTGGGTGATTCAAAGACCTAATTGAAGTACACAAAGTGGGGATGATTAATTGAGCCATATATACAGTGCGTGGGAGGAAGTGAGGACGCACCGCGCTGCATAATTTGCAGGGGGATGCGTCCTCACTTTCCCCCACGCATTGGATACCTCTGAAATCAACCAGTTCAGGGTAAGAGATTAACTCTCAAAGTAGCTGATGGGCCCTGGTATATACTTGTAAAGATCATTGAATTGTATATACAATCTTATAGTCTAGTGGTAAATATTAGTACTATGAATAATAAGCTCATGTTCGAGTCCTGTACACAATTTAGTTCTTCTTTTATTTTAGTATTTTGTATTCAACCACCACAGGTTTATTTCCGGTTTAGAAACGGGTTTACTCCTGTGTGAATCATGAAAACTCCCTGCAACTGGGCTACTATATACTGATGCTGTAGTATACCCAAAGTCATGGGTAACCCATGCTTTTTCAGTGGAAAGAAAACCTGTGTTTAATCCGGTGCAAAGCTGGAAGCAACTCCGGTGGGCTTTCCGTAGTTAGAAGCGATTACAAATCCTCAGATTTTACTGTGGCAACACAGAATTGTACACGTGAATATTACCGCATAGGAGATTTGCGGGTGCAATACACAGGACAAATTTTCCTGGGCGAATCCTGTGTCGCTCCTGTTACAGGAAATTTCACTTGGTAGCACCGGGAATTTACACCAATTTTGGACCCGTAGGGGTAATACAGGAGATAGATGAGCAATTGGTAGATTGGGTGCAGGATCTTGAAATTGGCCATTTTGCGGATGTGAATCTCCTTGCCCTGACCGTGCGATAATATTATATAGTATCCTCCTGCTATACAACCTATACTGGCAAGAATATAGATGCTGGGTTGAGGTACTCTCCTATGAGCATGCTCATTAGTGGGATATTCAACCTATAGGTAAGGAGGGGTAGGAAGGGGAGGCCTAGGGTTATTGGGGCAGGGGTTCCACAAGGGGAGACATTGGGTATTCGGTTGATATTGAGAGAAATGAAAGTAATGTCACGGCGCACAATCTTAGCCGATGCGAGAGCAGGGATTATGGCAATGCGCAATGCGTTAGATGTGTATGTATGTGAGGAAGGAAGGCTATGGGACGTTGTCTATAAAAGTCTCTATTGCAACGTCTTGTATATACTCTGAATACAAACGTCCGCCCCGACATAGTCATAGTCATAGTCAACTGTCACGACCACCTATAATCCATGCCAAACCATATTGAAGAGTGTAGTCATTTCCATAGAGTGGGAGCAGGTGCTTACCTTGTGAGATATCACGTGTTGCTTGAGTAGGGGACAATGCCATTGTTTGACCCGCTGTTACATACTTATATACCCCGCATCTTGCGATCCGCGCAACAAATTATGGCCGACATGTATACCACAAGCTACCTAGCCTCTCCTACATGTACCTAGAGTACTGAGTCCAGGATGTATGCGCGCATGTACAGTAGGGGTAGTCAATAACCTCGTTACAAATTTTAGTGATCACTTGGTGGCGTTACTAGTTTCTTGGGTCACTAACCAAAGTAGGCAGGAGGTTATTGAATACCCCTTAAGTAACCATAAGTAACACAAATATGTACCCTTACCATCACCACCAAAACCTCTATGGGCCGCCACTAATATACTTTTTTTATACTTTATTATACAATTACAGTATAATTAGTTTATTATTCAAACAATGATACAACAATTACATTTTCGCTCCGTTAATAAAGCACTTTTTTAATACTTTAATTATACTCTCTAATTATACCAATGTACTCTACTCGAGGACTCCGTAGCCATGGGTCGCACGTGCCAACGTGCCAAGAGCCTAAACTTCAGAAGTCGACAAGTACCCTCATGCACCACACCCTCCTCAAACACCAACCACACAGTCATGCACCACCCTGATGCGCACACCACTATGTACTATATAAGGCCTGCACTATGCGCGCCCGACTACTTTTTATGCTGAATCCGATTTCGTTGATGAAAAAAAAAACTATCGACACAATGAAGAAAATGCAGGGTATATGGAATAAAGTTCACCATGTCTTGGCACTTCGGAAGCTTATTTAATATTATTCTCATGGGCCGAGGGCATTAGATAGCCAGACTAGGCATTAGAAACCATTAAAACGGTTTGTGATGATCATTAGTTATATGCATATGCATACACAAGTAAAAAACATTCAAGAAATATCAGGTACATACCTTGG
>Ga0307514_10004698_pt1 | contig 12481 bp, 17 predicted proteins | sample 16_EM_MG_FD_203088 | JGI IMG/M metagenome (GOLD analysis project Ga0307514, IMG submission 203088) | Populus trichocarpa ectomycorrhiza microbial communities from riparian zone in the Pacific Northwest, United States - 16_EM | ecosystem: Host-associated > Plants > Roots > Unclassified | place...
TGGTGCGGCTGCTTCGTACCCCCCCCCCCCCAATGGTGCTCCTCCACTATAATAGGCGCTGCTCAATTCCAGTCGGCGCTCCTCACTCTCAAATAGCGCTTCAATATTTCATTCAGTGCTCCATACAGCCTATTCTCTCGGCCCTCCTTCTCTCGCATGGGCGCTCCTCAATCTCCTCCTCGACCTCGAATAGGAGCGCCTCTATTTTATTCCAGACTCGTTACCACTCTCCCCTTTCAGCACTGGTCCACTGGATATGCGCTCCTCAATCTCCGTCGGCGGTCCTTGGCCTCGATTTTCGCCCCTCAATTTCATTCTGCGCTCCGCCATCACCATCAGCACTCCCCTTGCCCACCTCGCACTCCACATCAGGCACTGCTCCTCTCCTGATGACGCACCTCGCTTCCCCCCGAATTCGTCATATTTGCCTTTCAAACCCCATTATGATTTACAGCTCGCTAACCTCAATTCCAAGCCTTTTAGATATCACAAATCGAGCCAAACGACATTGGAATTCAATTTCACCCACTCGCCAGGCCGGGATCATTCTGAAATACAAGGAGCGCCTCCAGCTTCCCTGCGCCGTGGATGAATTGTGTGTTCCTGTGTTTGTCGGCCCTGATGAGATAGGAGATTTGTTGGATGACATTGAGACTATGTTCGATTGCATTCTAATCGCATAATTGGGTTAATGTCTCGGTTTTACTTACTTTCATTTTTGAATCACTCGTCATTTTCTTTGGTTCTCCTTCATGTAGCGATGCAAACAATAGAATGTTGAATGAGATGCTGGGTACTATAGTATGATTTAGAAGTCGATAATGAACAATAATCTATGCATCATACGTGGAGGGTATTCTTATTGCTCGTGTACATTTAGATATCGCCTGCAGTCCTTCGAGTGAATATCCCTAAGAACCCGGCATCTCTCAGAGTTAGTCTGGGATTCCCACATTGGTTGGGCGACAGTCCCAGGTGCTCCCAAACTTCTCACAACCGCTCCCATGGTGCTCCCGTACCAGTCATCAGAGATCCCAGTTACTCTGATGGCCGGCCAGAATGCCCTCCTAGGGTCTGGTTCTCTCCTGAAATTGATGCTTCTAAGTTTACACTCCACCTCCTCTCAGACACTCCTGGAGGCTCCCAGTGACTAAAATACATTTTGCTGATGCAGTATGTGACCTTCCTGAGACGATCGATATCTCTCTCATGAGACAGGTACTGCAACAACTACCTGGTATTCATCACCGCTCTACTGGGACAAGTGCTGCTCTGATATGGTCTCTGACAATCATGGTCTGATTAATGTGGCTCTGACATAGTCCCTGATAATCCCGGCTTTGAAAGTGCGCTCTGACATAGTCTCTGTCAATTCCGGCTCTGATAAATGTCGCCCTGACACGTGTGGCCCTGACAATTGCAGCTTTGACACGTTCTCGGACATGATCTCTGACATGCTCTCTGACAATCCCGGCTCTGATAAACATGGCTCTGACAAGTGCGCGCTGACAAGATCTGACAATCCCGGGTGCGATAAATCAATTCCGGCTCTGTTGGGCTCTGAAGCAGATTTACTTGAACCTACCACTCCTTCAGAGCCTCCAGGATTGAATCTTAGATCTAACGAATCTTTCATTTTGTGGATTAAAGAGTATATTATATGGCTAAGTAAATTGGCCCTGACTAGTGTGGCTCTGACATGTGCAGCTCTGACATGATCTCTGACAAGGTCTCTGACAAGGTCTCAGACAATCCCAGCTCTGATAAAGATGGCGCTGACAATCCCGGCTGTGATAAACATGGCTCTGACAAGTGCGCTCTGACATGATCTGGCAGTCGCGGCTGCGATCAATGTGACTGACCAGTGCGACTCTGACATGGACTCTGGCTCTGATTGGCTCTGAGAAGATGCAAATGGCGGCACTGGATACTAGGCATCCCTGTTGAGATCAACATATCCGATGGAGATAGTATATCATGTTATATGATTCCAAAGATGCGCACTGGTTGAGTATGTATTGGTTATCTTCGCCGCTCGAAACAAGTTGCACGGGTGTACCATTTGAAGAAACATCTACAATGTGTCGTACTCTGTGTGGTGCATCTCGAAACATTATCATTCCGTGGGTTCTCTTTGGCATCGCAGATGATAGATACTCCATATCCTCAATGAACATTAGGTCGTAATGTACCGTCCGATATATTACACACCCATTTCCATTGGATTCCCCTGTATTGATTCTATCGCTAAAATGAAAGCTTATAACAGTTTGGTAGGGCAATATCCTTGTTGAGGTATCCAACTATTGTTTCGTGGTGCTCGTTCTCCTTGAATCAAAACATTGTCGAATCGATTGCCTTATCTGCGCCACATCTCCACGCACCTTGCCTTTTGAACTACAACTGTATCTCTATTATTGTGCTGCTGTATAGTGACTGTAATGCTGTTCGCTCGGTATATCTTTTGACGGAGAATCCACCATGCAGGGGATCCAGAGGTCTGTAGGTCTTGACTGGCGCTTGTATCCGCTTGAAGTGTCGAAACATAGGATGTCAGAGCATCAATAAACTCTGATATGCTGATACCCTCTGGAATTGTCAGAGTTGCAATCGTGTTGCATTTGCTCATCACTCTGTTGATGCGAGGTATAAAACCATGTGATAATTTGTCGGGCGCCAGAGAATCCCCCACATGGAGCTTTCTGTATATATCTGCCTTCGGCAATAGGGATCTAATTTAACGATATGTAGTAAAATCCTAACTCTCAACTTGACATGAAATAGGCGCATTTCCCATTGTAATATCTGCGGGATATAGTTAACCTTGTTGGCAGAACGGTAGCCATCCTTGATGACGTTTTTGTGAGTGGCTTCAGATATTTCGGTGTCACTGTGATCGGCAGAGCCCATTTCCCTAATACATCCAATATAATGGAGAAGGGAATGAATTTTGGGTATCTTGCTCCTACTGTGGCTCTTGCGGTATGGTACGATGAGGTGGATATTGCTGCTGATGCCACTAAGCGCATTATGTAGGTATTTGAACGTGAGTTCGGTGTGGGAGTGGTAGCTGGTATTAAATATGAAGTTGGTGACAGATTTGATGAACTTAAAGTGGTCGGGATGCCCTTTAAGAAGAGGGGCAAGCGCTGCACGCCAGACCTTCACCATGTCCTTGTACTCGGCACCGGTCCATTTTTTCACACGGGTAAGTTTGTCTCCAAACTGGCGTATGTTAGAAAAGCAAGTAATTATGGAAAATCATTCATCTATCAGGTCCAAACCATTTTCCTGGCCATAAATATCTTTCAGAAAACTAACAATCCATTCCCAGGTGTGATCTTTGAATAAGCCCTTCAGTAGCTGGAGCAACCGGTCAACATTCATACAACAATATATATTTCAACCTGCATGGGCATCGGCGAAATTTAGACAGTCGGCAAACTTCCACAGCCCCACCTCCTCAGCAGCCGTTATTGACAAATGAAGGTACAGTTGGGGGTGGCGGCGTCTGGGCCTGCGGGCAAAGCCGGGCATGTCATCCGGGCATATCTCGCATTGAGGGCACCATCCATTTTTCATCATAGTTATGGTGCACTGCTCTGGGTAGTCTGCAAGAAATGACGCAATTCGGGAAATGCGTGACGAGTGCGACAGTCTGCACACAGAACCACTCATCTGGTCTTCACCGGCTCCTCTAGAGCGCACAATCTTGTTGCAATGGATTCATGATAGGTGAACCTATTGGTGTGGGTTTTTGGTCCGTTTGGACATTGCGGTAAAAGACCGATTGGTATTAACCCGTTCGTCTTAACCGATCGTCTCTTCCCCTGAGAGAGGTTGCCGCTACTGAGATAGGCCGACGAAGCCGTTTTGTCGCCGCTTAGGATGGAAAGCACAGTTTTGTCACTGCCGAGTATAACGGGGACAACTGTTGATCCATCTGGCAAAGATTCCTAGGATGTGTTAGCAACGAGTAATGAGGTTCTAATATCTAGACAAATTCGGTCAACTCTGGAGCTGACACTCTTCACACGCTAACTGCTCTGACACGATGAAACTGACACGCTATATCTGTCACGCTCTCTCTGACAATATTACTCTGACACTCTCTGACACACTCTCTGACACGCTCTCTGACCCGTTCTCTCTGACATGTTCTCTCTGATACGTTCTCTCTGACACGATCTCTCTGACATGCTCTCCCAGACATGATCTCTCTGACATGATCTCTCTGACATGATCTCTCTGACATGATCTCTCTGACATGCTCTGTCTGACACTCTAACTCACCCAAACACAATGAAAATCTGACAATAACGATCTCTCTGACAATACAAGGAAACTTGCCTGCATTTTCCACCACCGATCTGCAGTCCACATCTCAACGTATATACATTCGCCACTGGAATTGATGTGTTTCACCGGCGCATATGAGAGATGGTCCTTGAACGGGGGATGTGCTAGGATATATTGTACCGCTGCAATAGGGTTCCGATACCAGAACGGAGTAGCTTTTCCTTCAATATTAACAGAACTCTCCTCCCATCCGCATACACGTCCATCCATTTCTTCCATGTCCGCAATGAGTTCATAGAGCTGATCTGGGTTTTTGGCATTGGCGTCGGGTACAATAAGTCTTCGTTTGAGGATGTTGTTGAGTTTCGTTTTACCTAGGTTGGTATCCACAATAGAATGACAAAGTTGCCATTTTTGGGCTGTCGCAAACGGAGCAAGGGGGTCCCGGTCATCATGGTCAAAAGAATGAACTCGTACTGTGTCATCGATTGGGGCTCCTGCATTGGGGAATATCTCCGTCTCAGGTGGCTGGCTGAGTGTATCGTCGTGAAATCGGAGAATGTCGTCTGCTAGTTCGTAGTCTAGCCCATCTGACGCGGAAAGATTGCTAGAATATGGGTGAAGACGCGCATGCGTTGAACAGCAGTGACGAGTGAGACCACTTTGTCTGGAAAAGACCCTGCCGCATAAGGTGCAAATAAAGGACTGCATTGTTGGAGGTGGATACTGTGCAATTAAGTACCCACTGGAAATTGGTCGTAGTGAAGCTCTTATCACGTGTCCCAATGCTGTATATTCAGCCTACCCTAAACGGACTTGAACGCTAGCCTAGCCTCGTGATATTGTTGTACCACACACTAGTATCTTTAGGCTTGGAGTATACTATCTTTAGCCCCCTTGTGTGGAATACTGGGAAGTTCCGCTTGTAAGCACCATTTTCGGCTTCCCTAAACGGAACAGTGTGAGTTGATGTTTCGGCCGCCCCCCGATCAGCATTTCTGCACCACAACCCCTTACTTCCTTCCGAACCTCTTTGCGTTCGGTCTTCCAAAAAAACCACCCACATTTTTGCATCTACCTATTCCGACTTGTGTCAACTAACTAGCATTTTGCTTCTTCAGACTCTCCTAACTTCAATATGCGGCTCTTTCTCAACCAGATCGACTTGCATATTCACATCACATTAACAATGTGTCTTGGAGTGGTCACCCCACCAAGCGTGGGTCAGAGCACAATTAGTACTTGTTGGAATATAACACATAAAATCCTCACTCAGATCAATCAACGTTAACTTGACGACTGTCAAATCCACTCAGGAACCCTCATATCCACTCAACGACCCTCATATTCGCCGAACAACCATCATTATGGCAACACCACGAGTTCCACGGAGATGGCCTACCGGCGTTTCGAACTGGACCAAAGAAATCTGTGTCTCTGTGCTAAAGAATACGGCCCAGGATATAGATGCTGTGATTAGCCGGTCCACATTCACTGAAGGCCTTGCAGCAGTCCAGGGATGGAAAACTAAACACGACAAATCCACTGTCCTTTCATACACTGATATCAAATTGTACACCGAGGTGCGAGGTGTTGCAATGACGCGTGACCAGGTTAGTAAATCCCACTCTGACATTGAGTCTCTGACATTGAGTCTCTGACATTGAGTCTCTGACATTGGGTCTCTATCATTGAGTATCTGACATTGAGTCTCTGACATTGAGTCTCTGACATTGAGTCTCTGACATTGAGTCTCTGATATTGAGACTCTGATATCGATTGACATCGACCTGACAAATAGGAGTTTACCGGCATTTGCGAGATGCTTGCGGATAACTCTCGAGATCTCCTGGGACTTACACCGGACGCAAAGCTCAATGATGATGATGTCCGTACAATGCAAAGATTCATCTCATGCTTACAAAGAAGAGTCACCCGAAGGGCCACCACTACACCCAAGAAAGCCACACCAAGCCCCACCGGAAAGCCTAGGACCGCAACAAGCCCCGCCGAAAAGCCAAAAACCGCATCCAGCCCCACGCCAACGATCACATCAGCTCCTTCATTAGAGCATATCCTGGTCCCTCCTACTACACCGATCAACAAACGCACTTCAGATGTTTGTGTTGGGTCTACTACACGCACAATTTCAAGCTCAACATCATTGTGACCTAGGGGAGATTCGGTAGCGCGGGGTAGGTGTACCACCTGTAGAGGCACTAGATAATCAGCGGTATTGTTCATGGTACCATCTCCTACGGTTTTGGCGGATTTGGGGGCTGCTCAGTCGCCTAGGTTCGACCCGTTTCAGATCAACATCTCTGGCAGTGCCCTCCAGCGACCCGTTTTCGCACGGAATATTGCACGCGATCCCTCGCCACTTTAAGTCGTTGATCTCAGCAGCAGGATGTCTAAACGCGGTGGAACCAGCTCACCAGCTCAATCTTTTGTGGGAGGCACCACGCCTGGAAATCGATACCAAAAAGCCAGAGAAGACCGTATTGATCTTTTTATCATGTGGATGGAAGATGATCACACGGTAGATATTGCGGAAATGTTGAACAGGCCTCGAGTTGTGAGAGACTTCACAAAGAATCCTAATGCGCCTCAGTGTTATGACCAACTTGTTGCCTGGATTACTCGGCAATATGAACTAGCAACCTACTTGCGGGCTGTAGACTCCTGTTTGGCGAGCACATCGTCCACCCAGGGTGATAGTCGATTGTCGAGAGTTGCACTAATTGACAGTCCATTGGACGAATCGAGCTCGGACGACTGTCTGACCTTCGCTGAAATTGAACGTCGTCTGATGGTGACAATCGTTACCATCAACAAGACGGTCATGGTTGATGACACCGACAATGAAATCGAATATATCAAGACCAACCCCCTCAACCTGGAACGAACATCGACCATTAGGGTAAAACTAGAGGATGATGCAAGTGAAACCTCAGTAATTCACTTACTGAACAGTCCCGAAGACGAAACCAGTGGCGATTAATTGGATGATTTGGAGGTGGAGGAGGAAGAGGAAGGGGAGGAAGAGCTACCGGGGATGCCGGACGACCAGGATGATTCCGATCTGGGAATCATGCTGCTTACTAACAATGCACTACCGAGTCATTCCTCCGGTCGGACTGGGGAACAAGATGACCAAGATTTCCCAATTCAAAACACGGAAGAATTTGATCAGGTAGACGCTGAGTTCAACAACATTGCCCTAACGCAACTAGAGGGAGCCAACGACCCTGATGCGCAAACACAGAAGGAGGACCAGATGGATAATGTCGATGTGGACTGGTAAGTCACGGTCCTTGTCAGAGTGGTCGCTGTCAGCGCCGTAGAGCTACTGTCAGAGCTCAGCCGCTGTCAGAGCTGCTGTCAGAGTTGCTGTCAGAGCTACTGTCAGAGCTGCTGTCAGAGCTGTTGTCAGAGCTCAGCCGCTGTCAGAGCCGTTGTCAAAGCTGTTGTTAGAGCTCAGCCCACTGTCAGAGTAGCTGTCAGAATGTTGAATGAAGCTAATTTTTACTCGAAGGTTAGCGGAGCTGATGGATAACCAGGAATTTCAGAGAGACAACTTGCAGGAGTCAATGGCAGCGTTAGGCATCACCATGGAGATCAGAACTTTCAAGCCGCTCCACAAACCCATGCAGTTACAACCACATCAAATTAATACAGTGAATTGGATGACAGGGAAGGAGAATAGCTTGGCGAAGGGTGGTTTATTGGCTAATGACTGCGGTACTGGCAAGGTTAGACCCTGCTGTGCCCTTGAGATATACTGTTCGCCACACTAACAATCATCAGACTCTGCCAGCACTAGCTTTAATATGTCACCAATTTGATGTCTATGAACAAAAAATCAAGGATCCACCTTCTGGATTCGACAAATGGGAAATGGACATGAACGACTACAAAGTCAAGGTTGAACGGAGCGAGATGGTTGGAATGGAGCCATGAAAGCCGCGCTGAGAGGTCCACCTCCCAATATTAATTCTATGGTATGACCGGAATACATACCACTATAGTAACTTCAAGCTAAGGTTGAAATAGCCCTACAGCGATGGTGGCAGAATGGGAAGCTGCGGTGACTAAGTTCACTGAGTTAACTCCACATCTCCATTACGGTACTTCTTCCTGGAGGAGTGCATCACATCGAGCCACTGTTCATGGTAAACCACGGAGAATAGTCGTGATCTCGACGATTGAGACTTTCTACCAGCGGTTCAATCATGAGGAAGCCGACATTTCAAAATTTCAGGGCCCTGGCATATCTCATCGGGTTGTCTTGGATGAGGGCCACAGGTTGAGAACAAGCGGGACCCCAATCGGCAAGTTTGGGAAAACTAATGGCACGTTGGTTAAAATGGACTCCTGCGATTACAATATGAATATGGCGTCCTGTAAACTCAGTCTGGAGCCGGAATAGAAATGGATGTTAACAGCAATCCCATTGGTAAATGGCATCACAGACTTGCGTTGGATCCTGCGTTTTCTGGAGAGTTCATCCTGGTTGACTCTACTGCTGCCGCCAGATACATTCGACTATACTCTCAACATTGATGACAATTGGATCGCGGATGGGAGTAATGTGCCAGGTACAGAACGTGGTGCAGGGTTCACGACAGTTGCAGATCCGTACAAGAAAGGTCCAGAATTCAGATCACTTGTTCACTGCACAACAATGGCTTGGGATGCTTATATGTTGCCCATAATTGCTGAAGTGGGGAATTAAGAAAGGCCGCACAAACTTCAGATATATTAATCAGATGGCACCGCCACGAGGAAACTATTGGGAAGTACGCTTTTCCGGTTTTATGCACACTAATGCTACGGCAAACAATGGTGAGCCATATCCCGTTCAAGAACCCAAAGCCCATCATCAACATCCCTCCTATGCATGTAACCACCGAACTTGTTACATTCACGAAGTCCTCTGGAGCTGGACAGTTCTACATTAATTTGGTACACGGTAGCTATAGGTGGCTTAGAGAGGGAATCACAGGGGTTGCCTCCACGCAGGCTACAACGATGGACAAGACGAAGCCTTTTCGCCCTCCTTGGCTGTTTATTCGCCTGATCTCCATCGCCCTTATTCTTGGCTCTGCTTCGATGGATCCGGAATTATCTTTGTCGAAATGATTGGGGACATTAACTTCAGGGGTTGCTGACACGGGCAGACCGAACCTGCTCATGCCGAGGACGGTTATTTGTTGGTTTGCAAACACTTTCCAAGGGAAGACGGACCGAATACCTCTGCCTGAGAAGGTCAAGGGCATGACGTATGATCAGATCAAGGCTGCGTTGTGGTTTTGGGATCCAAAGTTGGCTTGGCTCAAACACTATCTCCGGAACACCTTGACAGCGAAAGACAATGGAGAGAAGGTAATTCTGTGGGAATATTGGCCACTTACCGAGTGGCTCCTCGAACAGGTTAGCACTCGTTCGCAATCCCACTTTCTTCCGCTCATATAAACTCTGACATTGAACTGTGATACAGATCAACTCTGAAATTTAACTCCGACATCGACTCTTCGTATGACAATACAAACTGTGCGCTGTACTGCCGCCTCTCAGGCTACAATTGTTTTGCAATCCATAGCTCAAGGAGTGCCAATGCGCATGCCTCTGTGAAGAAGTCATTTATCAACCGCAGGCAGGTGAGGGTCCTTGTCTTGTCCTATCTGACACGCAATAAGGATTTGAACCTACATTATACTTGCTGAAATTCCGTCACGGTAGAACAATGTATAAATTACTCAATGGAGCATTAGGCATGGTCAGGTGACCAGCGGATTGATCAACAGCAAAGGCAATGCACAACTCGATTGGTAAACCTCACCACGATCGTTCGGTTGATTGAAAACACCCAGCAGATAAAGCAATCACCAATGCTATATGCACTGGGGGTTGTCCAGAACGCTGCCAGTGAGGACATTGATCTCGATGCTGATCAAGTATATGATACCTTGATTGGAAAGATTTCCCCACAGGCACTCCGGTCTGTTGTGATTTGTCAATATAATGATGTAATAATGGACGATCGTTAATTTGTGATCTTTCTATACTTTCCATTTTGCGTCTGTGTTTTTTTCCCTTCTGGGTTGGTTCTTGGGTTTGGGATCTCTCTTTCAGATTCACAGTTTTGGTCTCTGTTTGGGTTTCTGGGTTCGCCCTGCTTGGTTTTGGGTGGCTTTTGGGTTATCTCATGGTTGTCTTTTTGGAAGGTTTTGAGCTGTATAGATGACTAGTACCAACGAATAGAGTAATTTAGTCGCTGACTTTGACTGCCGACCAGCCTGACTGTGACTCTGACAGCAGCCACTCTGACAGCAGCCACTCTGACAGCAGCCACTCTGACAATAGCCGCTCTGACAACAGCTGCTCTAACAGAAGCCCTCTGACTGCAGCCACTCTGACAGCAGCCACTCTGACAACAGCCGCTCTGATAGAAGCCCTCTGACAACAACTCTAACAACAATCTGACAACTGCTCTGACAGCGACTCTCCAAAGAGTTTGCCATGACCATGCTCAGTGAACAAAAAGTCTTTATCATTTAACAATGCGAAACCTCTATTGGTAAGCACTCTTCAAGCATATCGTCCAGCAAGTACTCTACAGTCAAGGCAACAATAAACGATTGTTTCAGTACTTGCTAAAACCATGTTGAAGGGACACCGTGACATTAAACTATACCGAAATCCATCAGTACAGATAAAAGCGAAGACTAACCCCCGAAGACATAAAGAAGCGAACAAAATAAATCTGCAGTGCGGAAGCACACTAGTCCTATCCAACGAGATATCCATGCGGCCCAGTTGTAGGCTCAAGTTTGTAGGTAGGGGTAGTCACATCGGAGATATGAAAGGCAATCACAGTGACAAAGAGGCATGCTACAAACCTTTCGAATACGAATTTGACTTGTCACACCTTTGATGGGATTGGCTGCAGAGCCGATTCATGGAGTAGCCGCCGCTCACTTCATCTCGTTAACCGATATATTTTCATCGGACCGGCACCGTCTGAGCCTTTGGGATGAGTGGCCAGTTGTTGCAGGCATTGGAGAGTAGTTAGGTAGAGAACGTCGTGGGTAGAGAAAGGAATTCTATGCCGTACGAGAGTACAAATCCTAGTGCCTGTGTACCAAAGTACTCCAGGACCTATATATATACTACACACTCCCAACATAAAGTTGCCAAAATCAGCAGAAGTACCACACAGTAAATTACAATGGGTCTGTGACTTTGTTTCATCTACCCAATCCCCAGACCACACAGTAAACTACAATGGTTCCACGACATTGATTCATCCATTTCAATTACATGGCCCAGTTGTGAGTAAACTATGCCACTCGAACCCAAATCGGCTCTGAAAAGGTTGCATAGACAGGTCGTTCTGACAAGGTAGCTCTGACAAGGTCACTCTGACAGGTTGTTCTGATAAGTTGCTCTGACAAGCACATCCAACTCTTCTAACAAACTCAGTGCCTATTTTGTATGGCCGACACTAACTACTTACTCTACTATAGATCTGGGAACACTAGCGGTCACGAACTGGATATGGGATAAGAGCGGCCCGCATTGTCCAACGAAATGGTTCTCAGCTGCCTTAGTAGGGATATGGGGGCCTAACCACTAACCAACACGAACTACTACCCGTAGGGATATACGTCGTCCTACACTTAACTGGGTATGTTTCCTCCTGAAAGTTTGTAGATACCTACTCCCGGACATTGGGGAGCTGAACCGGAAATCCCATCGACCTCCAACCATGTGCAGTTTCATGATGCTATACTACATGCTATGCAATATTCGAATTATAAGGCCTTTATTTCGTTCACCCTCCGGTTGGGTCAGTGGCCGTTTCCCATGGAGCACCAGTGGAGAGATGTGGCTGGACTTGCGAGAGCACACCATTCGCGACTGTTTCTGCCCCAACGACTGGCAGAGTAGTGAAGACCATACTTTACCATATCGAGATGCACCTGTGTGTTCGGATCTGCTGAGCGAGATGCCCGAGTGGTTGCGGGAGAAGGGTGTCATAGTGTGGCCCAATGTAGGGGTTTGTGGGCAAGAATATAGTCGGGAAGATTGGCAGATTACTGAAACTTAACAAAGTGGTATAATATCAATTCTAACTTATGGAATCTATAAAACTTACTCTGAACATGGGAAAGTCCAG
>Ga0307514_10004699_pt1 | contig 12479 bp, 6 predicted proteins | sample 16_EM_MG_FD_203088 | JGI IMG/M metagenome (GOLD analysis project Ga0307514, IMG submission 203088) | Populus trichocarpa ectomycorrhiza microbial communities from riparian zone in the Pacific Northwest, United States - 16_EM | ecosystem: Host-associated > Plants > Roots > Unclassified | place...
CTTCGGTCACCTAGAAAATAAACTGGTATGTTTCAAATCTAGAAAAAATTCATTTTCAACCATGTATCAACCTTAAAAAAAAAAAAAATACCCTGAATTCTGGCGACAATGGATAATTGAGTTTGGTTAATGTGTCTGTTATTTGTTAGCCATGATTATCGTTTTCCTTTCTTTTTCTTAAACGGTTCAGTTAATACTAATAATTAATCATTTTTTTTTCACCATACGGGGAAATCATTTATATTGTCAAATGATTATCATAATCCAAAAAATTATTATATTTAATAAAATCTTAATAATAATTTTATATTAAATATATGATATACATTTACCTCATTACTTTTAAAATTACTTATCAATATAAGATTTTTCACTCTCATAAAAGCACTCAACAATCTCCATCTCATGTACGAGTTTGTCCGCTTCGAACCACAATTCTCCTCCCATCCAAAGGCAAGCACATCCTTCGATCCAAAGGCAGCATTGCTACAGTTTGGAGCTAGATTGTTCTCAGAAGTCAAAACCATGGGCAAGCCAATCCACAAAGGCATAGACAGGAGTGCTGTACACTCTGCTCAATCTAGGAGAAATTTACTATGAGAGCCAACTATGCTATCACCGCTCATTTCAGCCACCAGGGGCGGCGCATCAGCCTCTGATGAGGGGGCTATGGCCCCAAAAATTCTCAAAAAGTTCAGTGCAGTCCTTGTGATTTTTCATATTCGCACCCACCATATTCAAATTTGTCCCCTTCAAATGTATTGCTGTTCTTTTTCTTTCCCTTTGAAGTCCAATGTATCTAACCTTACTCACGCTCAGCTGCTATCAGCCAAACTGTCAATTTTGCGATTATGTACTTGTTTGGAATATTTACATATTGGAGCTTTTATGTAACCTATTCAAGATTAAATCAAGGGAAAGTAATACATATGCACCACTTAACATATAGTTTAAATCAATCATTTCCTTGGCTAGCTATCTTGCAAACATGTAAAGATTAATTAGATACTTTTAACATTATCTTCATCACTTTTGAGATTTTAACATCTTAACGTCTCAAAAGAGGGCATGCATGCAATTCTGTCCAAAATAGATGTTGTGTTTATCATTGAAAAGATCAACTATTTTGGTCGAACTTCACAAAGTTTTTCCTTGCTTACATCTTTTTGGATAGAAACTCCATTCGTGTAGAAAGCACACAAGGAAAAAAAAGATTGTCGTGATCATTTAACCTAGTCGGGCGCCATAATCTTCATGAAAGTCTGTCGCAACAAGATTTCACTCGACCAAAATGATAAAAAGAAAATCCCTTTTTATCCTTGCCATTTCTTTATAGTGATCATCAACGTCTCTACTACGTAGAAGTTGTCATCGAAACAGAAAAGATCGACAATCAATGGCTAAATATCCCGCTTTCAGAGGAGTCCATCAGCAACCGTGTGATAGATTTTAAAAAATAGGGTGCTTTTCTTTTTTTCAATTCAACATTTAAGTTGTGTTTATTTTTATAAATAGTTTTTTTTTTCATCTCTAATTTTCTTATTTATCCTAGAGATTTTTTTCATGAAAAATTAAGAAAATATCCCTTTTAGATACACTTTTTTTAAGAAATAAAAAACGAGGGCCTTATTTGACTTAAATTGAAAATATTAAAAAGAATAACCATATAAACTATTAGATGAACCAAACAAGTCGCTTATTTTTTTATATAGTGAAATTTTGAAAAACAACTATTTTGATATTTTTTCAATTCTCTAAGAAGTGAAAAATTAAATAATAATTTCCATTCTCAATTATTTGTAAACACGTTTTTTGTTTGTTTCGAATAATTTATTCAATTTTTTTTATTTTTTTTTTGAAAAACTGAAAAGTTTTTCACATTCATTCTCAATTAGCTTTCCATGAAAAGCAAGCAGGCATTCATGTCTTTGCATGGTGAATACTTTTAGTTGATTAGATACAATACATAGATATCACAGGAAAAATCTGCAAAGCACCGGCTTCAATTGACTGTTCAATAAAGATTAATTTCAAAAGGTTTGGAGGAATGAAACTTTGACTAGAACATTTTCGAGTAGATTATTTCAATTTTTTTCAATCATATAGTTCTCTTTATCAAAGTTCTTGGAATTAGATGACTTCACTCGGTTCAATTATAGAAGGTCTTTTTCCACTCAAATAGGATAGTTTCGTACGTAAGTTAATGGAAGATTATCATTCCAAGTTAAAGAACACGTCCCAAGAGGGGGAAAAAACATCGATCTATGGCTTTTGTTTGGTTCATGTGTCATAAATTAGGATATGAAAGGAATGTGACATAAAAAAGAAGAAGAAACTATGCTGCTTTATATTGTTGGTGTTTTAGAAAAGAACGATAGACATTGTAATAGATAAGTTTCTTTAGAAAAAATATTGAAAATGACATGAAATGGAGATGATATTGAATAGAATATTGTCAGATAAACACAAACTCTAATGATTTAATTTTCGGCAAATACGAACATGAGAAATATTGTCAGATCATAAAAGAATGCAAGATACAAAAGATCACCTTGACTACTGTATAAATACTCATGTTTTTAATAAAATCTACGATTAAAAAAAAAAAAAAAACACCATGACTTGTCCTCGTGTGTTTTTACTTGCAGAAACATATTACTCCTTTCTAGATTTTTTCATGAAATTATTTGTAACATATGAGATGATATTTACGTTGCTAGTTGTGAAGTTTAGCATTTAAGGGTTTTGGAGGACCTCTTCATAGATTAATACATGTAAGCATATTTCGCTTCAAGGTTCATTCAAAAGAAAGTGAGAGGAAAAGAACGGTTCCCCCTCTTACACAAAAGAACGGCTCCTTCAATATCATGAGTGAAAGATTGAATCCAAACCAATGAAATGCACTAGTTGATAGGGTAGATTGCAAGACATCACTGAAAAAGAAAAAGTGTACGCGTTCAAGCAAATAATGCAATCATATACTGCTGAAATTGCAGCTTTGTTTTTTTTTGATAAATGATAGACGACTTTACCTTGTGTATGTTTTGTGTTTGTGTTTGTGTTTGTGCCCTGATTCTTTCAGCTCAAATTTTAATTTATTTCCTGTGTAGAAAGAAATATATAGATTACTTGCTGATATTGTTGTCAAAGTTTGTCTCTTTTCTTTCTTATTCCGAGCATGAAAGTGGAAAAGAGAGCTGTAGCTGTTGTTTTGTGTTTGCTAGCAGTCACTCACATTCCATGGCATATTTTCCAACCTAACCCAACTTCACCTGAGAAAGGGCCCTTCACAGACTACAACTTGACCCCCTAGCTCACCACCACCATCACCAAGTTGAAGATCTTTTCTTTCATGGTGGATCCTCTCGACAGTCCACCTAGCTACCAACAAAAACGTCCACAAAACTTGTCCACAAGATTCGAAAACTTAAGAACCAATCGATTGGGGTTCAACTACAACGATGGTTAGAAAATAATATAAATCATATCTTAAGACCTTACCTAACAGCTTAAATTATTGGGTTGAGATGGTTTTTTGACATGGTATCAAAATCTTGATGACCAAGCAGCCACAAATTAGAATTTCACCATCCCCATTTATTTTATAAAAATCAAGCACTACTTACGTTTTTGGGTTGAGATGATTCTTTGACAATAATATTGTTTTTTTAAGGCATTGATGGTTACATGCACCGAGTATACTATTATTTAATCGGCCGGTCCTGTCACAGTTTAGTTGATTACTTAACTAAAATGTTCCATTCTAGACTTTATATATTATTTTTATTTATTTAATATAAGACATATACACAAACACTCAAACGATTAAGCAATAAGATATTTTATTAGAGATCAGATCTATACAAATGAATGGACATCGCTTTTATCTCGAAAATCCAGACTACTAAGTTACACGTATTAATGCATATTTTTTCTACGTGCACCTATCTCAACATGTTAATGTGCACTCTGTTCTAAGACTTTCTTGTATTAGAGGTCAGTATTAACATCCATACTTTATCCAAAGTTTCCTTTTCGATACAAAGAAGATGCATGTTCGGATCTAAAACCTTTTAAGGACTCAGTAATCGACTCTGTCATAATCGCCTATACACAGGCGTGCCTCTCTCTCTCTCTCTCTCTCTCTCTCTCTCTCTCTCTGTTTATATAACAAGGATTGAAAATGAAAAACTTTTTCAGTGAAGTAAACGTGAATGAAAGACCAATAACACAAAACGCTTTAATTACCTTTAGAGTTCACAATCTTGAGTGTATGGTTTCCTTTGATCACCATGTTAATGTAGGACACTCTCTGACACATTGAATAGAAGCCCAACTAATCATGTCTCCCGGGCAAAGTTATTTTCCTGTAATCGCCCGGGCAATTTTTCAAGAGCCCCTCGATCGATCCTCAATTATATATGAAGATCATCGGACCATTCTCAGTTGAATATCACTGCAGTTTTCTTGCACCAGTTTTTGTCGGTCCAACGTAGCAAGAAGTGACAAAACGTCTTTGCGATGACTGGGAGGTGATTAGATGCCCATTTAGATGATTTGGTGCTCCACTTAATTTACCTCATTCATTATTGCATTACTTTTTTTTTTTTTAATATGAGTATTCGAACCAGCTTATATGTATTTTAATTAATTTTACATGTTTTAAAGTTAAGAACTATATAAATATTTAATAATCCTAAAATTTATAAAATTTAAATTGATAATTTCTAAAAAATAAATCTAAAATTTAACTCATTACGTATGCTCTTCAAGGTTATTCCATGGGATGCTGAGACTTGCATGACGGTAATGAGGGTATTTTTAACATTTCACCTGTAGCGCAAATAGTTGCCGAGGAGCCCTTGATTTTGTGGTATTCAAAACTGAAACGATACTGCTAAAAATGGTGGCCGTCTCTGTTCCCTTGGCCCTGATTGGACCCCATGAAACCACCAAGGGACTAAAAGTGAATGGTACAATCTGTCACAATTTAATCCAACTCAATGAGAATATATATATATATATACACAAATTCAAATAATTGAGTTTTTCTGGTTACTTTTAAGTAACGAATAATAAATAATAAGATATAAATATTGTTAATTTTGATAAATATTATTTAATATATATATATATATTAATATTAATAAGTTTTTTTTTTATAATCATCGAGAGTATATTAAGAAGGCCATAAAGTCAATAGTTAAAGAGAAATACAAGGGATATGAGAAAATAAAAAACTGATTTACTACAGCAAATAACAAAAAGACTGCCTAACATTTCTTATTACACCACAATTTGATGTCATCAGAAGATCTTAAGAGATCATTTCCTGTATAAGTGAAGTTTGAATCTTGAGTATGCAACCAAATAGCAATCCGATGAAGGATAGTGGATAATAATTTTAATATTACACCACAATTTTAATATTAATAAGTAATAACACACACACGGGTGTGTGTGTGTATATGAAATGGAACGACTATCATTGCCCATGCCATGGTGTTTTTCCATAAGACAAATTGTCGCTATATATTTACTGCAATTATATTGCTTCAAATTTCTTAAACATCATTAAAAAAAATGATTATATCAATTTACTCCGTGAATCTAATTAACCCGAGTTTACCTCTCTTAATTAGTTAACTAAACTAAAATGAGAAATATTTTATTTCAATTCCTATATTTTTAAAACTTGATCAAATAAAATTCTTTAAAAATAATTTTATGAGATCAAATCTCTACTTTAATTAAAATATCTAAATGATACCACACATATATTTAAACATATAATATGCATACTTGAAACTTATCCTTAATTTAAAATATGGTTTATATTGAGAAAAAATCATTAAATATAAGAAGACCACAATAAATTAAAATATTAAAATCAGAAAGTTTAGTGTCCCGAGAACAACAACTTTTAAACTTTTATGCTGTTATAAAGATATAATCATCAATTAATAAAGCAAATACATTTATACTTGATAATATAAATTAATGCTGACACTCGAACATGATCTAGTGGTTGACTTATAATAAAATATAAAATAATCTATTTAATGAGCTCCATTAGTTTAAATTATGTCTTTGCATATAATTTTTAATTTGGTATATTCCATTATTTTTTAATTTATTTTATAACTTTTGTATTTATGTTTTTAACTATAAATAATGCGTGTGGTATCATTTAGACCTTTTACTTGATTGTAGAAGATTTTATCTCATTAAATTATTAATAGAAGGTTCTATATTGAAAAAAAAAATCTAAAATTAACCCAATATACATGATTTTATCAATTTGATCAATTATTAAGAGTTTAAGGACTGGAAAAAAAAAACTTACTAGATGATTCAATATTGAAACAATAAAACCTAAAAAAACCCTGAATTCCTCCTGCACCGGCGGGGATAAATTGAAATTAGCCCAACAAAATCTAAAATTGACGTTTATAGTTCAAGAAAATTATTATAATTCGGTGTACAGACTTTTAGTGACACTTATTGTTGACGCCACCAATTGTTCTCAATTCATATTTTTCGAAAGAGTAACATTAAGGGGTATTATTTATTCCTAAGTATATAGTAAATAAATAATAAAAAAATCATTTCTTCCTAATTATTTGTGGATCGTATAACATAGTAAATCTCCTATATGATTCGAATCCTGAAATATCTTTAAGAATTAAATCAATAAAAAATCTGCAGTGTATAAAATAAATAAAAGAAAACGCACAAAAGAATCAATGTTGCAGTTACATCAGCAAAAATCATGACATACACTCTTTACGTGCGGCGAATTGATGACCAGATACAATTGCGATGGAAGAGTCAATTATATGCATCATCATTCCATATTCATAAAACCATTAAAGTAGGTTTTAGAGAATTAAAGAAATGTTACATTCAAATTTCTCATCTTTGAATCTTTAATTGTTCTAATCTGTTAGAGAATAATATAAATCATATCTTGAAACTTCACCTAACAGCTTAAGCTATTGAATTAAAATGGTTTTTTAACATGGTATCAGAACTTTGATGACTAAGCGGTCACGAGTTCAAATCTCATCCTTCCTATTTATTTTATAAAAATTAAGCACAAGGTAATGTGGGTATGAAAAAGTTTCAAGTTCAAAGAGTTTTCATTTGAGGGGATATGTTAAAAAATAATATAAATCATATTTTGGATCCTCACCTAACAACTTAAGCTATGGAGTTAAGATGGTTTTTTGACATAAACTAACTTATTCATAAAAATATTAAGAAAATATATCAAAATTAAATTTAAACTAATAATCAAGCAATAAAGAGGCGATTTAAAATACAAGAATGTTCGTGGTTCAAATTCTATCTTTTATATTTTCAACTTACATGCAAGTATGCGAATTGATGGGTTATTCCTCGTGGCTTGGCTATTAGAAGTTGCTATTCTGGTTACAGGATATAAAAAAATATCAAATTAAATTATTATTATTATTATTATTTGGAATATGTTAGGTTGAAATTCCCTATCTATATGATCACAGTAGCACATGTTCCAGAATTCACATCACAATTAAAAACCCAAACAAAAGAAAACCTAGTTAATATCATGCATGTAGGAGTATATATGTGTTTAGCCTTTCCGTTTAGATCGAGGCTAAGCATCTTTTCTCAGTACACTGCATATATATCATGGAGAAGGAATCTTCAATTAGATCATATAAAGGAATATCAGATAATATATGCTAGATTGTATGATAACACCTCAATTGTTGATATATATATATAAATTTTCATACGTACATAATTAAATAATTAAGCAATTATAATTGCTTTCCCTGTAAATTGTTGATCTCCGAATTTTTCCTCACTGCCGATGATATATATTGTCAAATTAATTTTTATATATTGAATTATATTCATGTATTAATTTGACCTGGTTAAGAACAGATAATTTATATCAAAATTAGGAAATTAATTAATGAAAAAAAATCTTAATAATTTGATTCTTATTAATGAAAAAGGATATGTATATATATTTCCTTGAATTCAACTTGAAAAACTAAGAAAATCTAGATGACATACAGTACATTTCCATAACTGGAAATTTGAACAACAAACGAAGGGAAGTGTTTCATGATAAGTGATTAAATCATTACTGTACTATAATTTCTCAGTTTACTTTACGCAAAATTCTTGATTCTTTCATGAAAAGACTGAAACGGACGGTGAGCAAGTCTCAAAATCCATATTATCTTCGTACATTCTCTTTTTGTTAAGTGATCCATAAAATATGAACTCTACGTACGTATAATATAAGAGAACAATGCATTGCCAACTTTTTTCTTTATTCTACCCAATGAGAAACGCAAACACACCCAACTTTACAAAGTGAGTTGTGTCCACCATCAGCAGTAAGCATTGGACCTTGCGAATGACAATGGATACTTAACAGAAATCCCTTGAAGTTCCAATAAAAAACCCTGTGGAAGTATAGTTAATTTTTTATTTTTTATTTTTAGAATAATTCGATATATTGAAAGGGCTAACCAGAAGATAGTCAAAAAAAGTCACAAAAACAAAAAACAAATACAAAAGAAAAGAAAAAGAGAGTCAACAAATACAAACCCTGTGGAAGTATAGTTAATTGCACGAATGATTGAATCATCAAAAATAAAATTCAATGATTTTCCACATTTTCATTGCGCATAAAACCCATAAAAGATAGTATAAAAATAGAGATAATTAAGCACTAATGTCCCACAAGCTCCAGACCATAGGTAGCTTGTTAGTGGCAGATCAGTTCTAGACTAAGAATCGTCTTAATTATGAGTGGAGTTAATTAAATAGTGTAGTTAGGCACATTGAGCATCTCTTCATATTAATTAATGACTCTACAATAAGGTCTTTGCTAAAAATATGCTCATGAGAAAAAAGATAAATTAATTATTGGGTATTTTATCCGCTTTGAATAAGAGTTGCTGGAAATGAACAGCGCTAGCTAAGCATACACAATAGGCATTACCAATTAACTACTGTTCCAATGGATTAATGAAGATGAATGTTTCGCAATGCCGCGTAGATCGGCCGAGCATGTCGAACCCAACAAGCGTGGAGGGGCCACCACTGCCCACCACCACCACCATCTATTACTTTTCCCCCTCCATTGGCATCAGCATGCACCAAACTAAACTCTGTTTTGTTTAGCTCTAAACTCGTTTACCACCAAGGAAAACCAATGGGGATCCCACTTATCATCAAGCCTTCCCATTTGCTGCCACGTGGAGCCCACATCAACAGGATGTAGCTAATCAGAATATTCGACGAGATCCACCATAGGGCAAATGCAACTCACGTGTGAGAGTGTGAGATTCTCACAGGCTTGAGACTCTCTATTATATTACATCATCACACTCTCACTATTTTGGATAGAAGCCTTCACACCCCAAGTGCCTATATATAGTGGCCTTGCTAGCCATTTTTACTTAGGAAACACATACAAGCAACTAGAACTTGAACTCTGGTGCTCCTGATCTCTTTTTCCTCCTCTCCTTCTCTTCTTCTCATTAATTACCAAACCTTAAGTTAGGATCCAACTAAAAAATGGAGGGGAATGGTTATTCTGGAAGCTTTTTTCAAAGGAGCAAGCCTTACATAGCCATGATATCATTGCAATTTGGCTATGCTGGCATGAACATCATCACCAAGGTTTCTCTTAATCGAGGGATGAGTCATTATGTTCTAGTGGTGTATAGGCATGCCTTTGCTACTGCTGTTATTGCTCCTTTTGCCATTATTCTTGAGAGGTACACAAATATGGTAGCATGATTCAAGAGAGTGCTAGCTTTTATTAATCTTTATTGGTAGTGAGCTTTATTAATCTTTTCTGGTTTTCTTTATTGGGTTCAGGAAAGTAAGACCAAAGATTACATTTCCCATTTTCATGCAAATGTTTGTGCTGGGTCTTCTTGGGTTAGTATTTTCTCCTTGGCATGACATGGTTCTAAACTTTTGGAAGATATTGAAGCAAGGATGACAAGTAAATCTTAACTTCTTTCTTTTGTCTTTTCTTGGTCTAACAGGCCTGTGATTGATCAAAACTTTTACTATGCTGGGTTGAAATTCACTTCTCCTACCTTTTCATGTGCCATGAGTAACATGCTGCCTGCAATGACATTTGTCATGGCAGTTCTTTGCAGGTACTATAATCAACACTCTGATAACTCTGTATCTCTTCTCTTCGTTGCTTTATCATGAGTGACTAACTGATGTACTTGTTTGGTGGGCTTGTACCAAAAATATACAGGATGGAGATAGTGGACATAAAGAAAGTTAGATGCCAAGCAAAGGTGATTGGAACTATAGTAACTGTGGCTGGAGCCATGTTGATGACATTGTACAAAGGTAATGTCATCAATTTGATCTGGTCTGAGCATGTCCACACCCATTCATCTTCTGTTCCTGAAACTTCTAACAAGGATTGGATTAAGGGTTCCATTCTTCTTATCATTGCTACATTTGCTTGGGCTTCCTTCTTCATTCTTCAGGTAAATAATAGAATGACTAGTATAACTTTGGTTGTGGATTTGAAAACAAGGAGTTCGAGCACTTGACTTTTTGCTACTACTTATTTTACAGACAGTGACACTTACGCGGTACTCAGCTCACCTTTCACTTACAACAATCGTGTGCTTTTTGGGCACTCTACAGTCCATAGCTGTCACCTTTGTGATGGAACACAAGCCTTCTGCTTGGACCATTGGCTGGGACATGAATCTTCTTGCTGCTGCCTATGCTGTGAGTCTCTCTCTACAAACTCAAAGGTTCAAATATGTATTAGCAATAGTAAAGGGACTAATAAGTGTAATTTTCATGTACAGGGAATTGTGTCATCAAGCATTTCATACTATGTTCAAGGACTTGTCATGCAAAAAACAGGGCCTGTCTTCGTTACTGCTTTCAGCCCTTTGATGATGATCATAGTTGCAATCATGGGCTCTTTCATTTTGGCTGAGAATATTTATGTTGGAGGGTAATTTCTTACGTCCTCCACACAAAAAAAAAAAAAAAAAAAAAATAGTCTGCCTTTTTTACATTTGGATTTACCACACTGATTAATAATTTCTTTTTTGGATTTACAGTGTTCTTGGTGCTATATTAATTGTAGCTGGACTCTATGCTGTTCTATGGGGCAAGCACAAGGAACAAAAAGAAAAGGAAGCTGAAATTATCCCGGAACCAATTAAAGAAAATGGAGAGAATGGTGACACAACAGGAATGATCCAGGACATTGAAGCTAACAATTGCACCGAGAAGCAAAGGAATCAAGCTAACAATGTTACTGTGCCGTCCGTGGCTATTACTGTTCCAACTTCACAGGCTCCCATGACAGCCAGGGAAGCACCAAGAGCATAATTAGCTTAGGAGAGAAATGATAAAGACAGAAATAATAGAGGGTTGGCCATGGAAGCTTGGAAGGGAAAGGAAAATAAGCTTCTTTTTTATTTTTTGTAATTCCAACCTTACTATTTTTACCCCTTTTTTGCCTTTGTTTTTTACTTTTTTGTTTTGTGGGAGATAAAATTATGGGACTCACAATCTTCCATATGTAACTCATGTGAGCTGATATTCTGTTGATGAAAAGCTAATGAGAGAATGCAGAATCTTCCTTTTTGGATATTATAATTATCGTGTGTCCTGCCTAAACTCCAAATCGATTTAAAATTCCTGGAAATTTTGTTCCACATGTAATAGAATTGACGATGACGTCCGAGGCAGATTCCACTCACTAGTGTGCATGTGGCTGACTTTTTTCTTGCAGTTTCCATCATGTCATTTCTTATGAATAGGGTCGGAATCTGACATGCCATTCAATGTTGAAGTATTCGTTCCTAACAATTCACTTTCACCATTGCATGATATTCGTTTCTTTGATCACTCTTGCTCCCACTGGCATTGACAAATCAAGTATATAGTGATGGAAGCACACATCTATCTTATTCCTTCGAAACTTCAATCTGTGTGTTGAGGATCATATATTGTTGATTACAAATCAAGTAATCCTGTTGCTTATATGTACGTGGCATTGTTAATTTCTCAGCCTGCATTGATTTGGTGAAATCATATATATGTATATGGTATGATTAAAATTAAGAAAAAAAAAATATGTTTCAACAAAAGAGGGACTGCCAAGTTTACTAGCCTGACATGACAAAAATGGTTCAAGCACCACCATAAAAGCCAGACATGTCTGCAGATGATATCCTTGGCCATATGGAGCTAGTTTTGTTACCTAGGGAACAATTTCCAGCTCTGCTGTACGATTGTCTATTGGCCTCATTTACAAAATTTAGCTGCAATCAATCTCCATTGCAGCTGTAGTTCAAAAAAATCTCCTTCAACTGGTATGATGTGAAAATAATCATCCAAGCAAAAACTATTGAAATAGATTAATGAAAAGGCAGATAAAAATTCCAGGGAAAAAAATACTATAATAT
>Ga0307514_10004700_pt1 | contig 12479 bp, 7 predicted proteins | sample 16_EM_MG_FD_203088 | JGI IMG/M metagenome (GOLD analysis project Ga0307514, IMG submission 203088) | Populus trichocarpa ectomycorrhiza microbial communities from riparian zone in the Pacific Northwest, United States - 16_EM | ecosystem: Host-associated > Plants > Roots > Unclassified | place...
ATAAGGGTACGGGTTAACCATGAAGGGTGATTTGGTTTCCCTTAAAAATTGGAGCATGGGTGCAAATATGGCTCGGTCGAAGCCACGCCTGAACTGGCCCGCACTTGGTGGCTCGGAGATTGAGAGTATGCCAAGAGAATGAGGTGTTGTGACCTGTGAAAAATTGGGAGGAAAAAATAAAGGTTAAGGTCCATTATTCTTAATTTCATTTCAAGAGTATTAATAAACTACAGATCTTTGGATTGTAATTCACTATTTTTATCATAAGAAACCTAAAAAAAAGGGAAATCTTCTAATGTAATTACGAATAGTAATACCTGAACATTTCTGATTCCAGCGAGAAGAAGAGCCTTGTGAATGGTCCGCATGGCAGGCACGAGATTAGAAATCCAAGGCTTATTAGCAGTGGCCATAATTTCATTACCAACAACAATCCTATTAATCCTTGTCTGTGGATGGAACGGTGCAATATTGGCAGCAACCCATCCGCGGGCGCTGTTTAAATTGGCAAGGGAAGGAATATCACCATTGCCAACCGTGACCGTCACAGTAATGCCAGTATTGGCAAAGGCATTGAGAATGTCATGGTTTGTGTCAAAGATTTTGATGCTGTCAATGATCGTTTGAGTTTTGATAAAGTTGGCAACCTGGGAGGGTGGGGGAAGGTTGTTGCCTAGGGTCCCGTAGTTAACACCAATGGCAAATGTGGTAGTGAAGAGGTGGAGGAGGGTGGAGACGAGGAGGAGGAGGCGGCGGTGGTGGGAAAGGTTCGTTTTTGCGACCATAGCTAGCTACCAATTGTTCTTTTTCCTGATTATTTTTTTTTGTTGGATTTGGATGGAAGGTGCGATGGTGGAATTTATGAAGATTAGATAAGAGATTGACTGGACAGATGGGAAGCGCTGTTAAAAGATAGAGATGAAACCGGCTCCGTGATTTCTGTTTTGTGGCTTGATAAACCAGCTGGGGACCAGAGCAAACCACCTAGCGAAAGTTGACTCTTTTGACCCTCGTCGAGTACCAATAGACGGAAATCATTTTGAAATAGCACTTTGACATTACCAAACATATACAGATACATTATCCTGTCTTCCTCTAAGACTCTGTATTGTCCTGGACTGGACATGGATAAAAATACCATCTTTGTCTAGAAATCAAGAAATTGTTGAGTAATGTCTGTCAAGTAAACATTTTATTCTAAAAATTAAGTTTTCAGGGAGGCTCTATGAATTATTTTATATTATTATTTAACAATAAATAAAAATAATTTCAAACAAAATATACACAAGTTTATTATTATCTTTTGTTTAATTTTAAAACTAATTATAAAAAATTAAAATAATAATATTTAAATTCATTATCATGTTACGAAAATAATAAAGTTATTAAGCTCAAACATCTTTTATTTTTGTAATTTTCTCAATGCGGCCCTTTATCAATTGATTTTCTTAATATAATCATTTTACTTGTTCTATGTTATTTAAACAAGCCCTGCTATTCAAATTTAGATGTTAAATGTCGAGCCTACTCACTTTTGTTTTTCTTCTAATCCAATATTAAGTTAGTTCAAATTGCCTTAAAATTCATGTTAAGTGAGTATTATTGCAACAATCAACAGTAGTCTATAGCCTAATTCAAATTGTCATAAAATTCATGTCGAGCCTAGAATCATTTTAACATTGGAGTAAAGAGAGAAAGATTTAGAGGGTGTTTGGTAACTCCTTGCAAACTGTGTTCCACTAAAATTCAATTTGTTTTTGTTATTATTATTAAAAATTAATTTTTTTATATATTTTAGATTATTTTGATGCGCTAATCTTAAAAATAATTTTTAAAAATAAAAAAATATATTATTTTAATATAAAAAATATTTTAAAAAATAATTATAACTACTCTTTCAAAACAGTCAAAGCAGTAGTTAAGTGATGAAAAACGAGTCTTACTTGTCACGCCAGCTCAACATCTAACAACTAAACTTGGAAGGAAAGAATTCGTTAAGTGATGGGAAATAAAAAGTCATAAAAAGAAAAATAATTGATAAAGGCAACACTAGTAAATTTATTAAAGTAGTGGGAATTGTGAGCTTATTAACCCGATAACAACGAGGCATAAAGATGTCCTATATATATATATACATGTCCATAAATGGAAAAGGAAAACAATTGCATCTATAATTATTACAAGATCTAAGTAGGCCCGACAACAAAATCCATCTGGATTTTCTTTTTGTAGCTCGTATTTTGTTTTGAATGTTTTGCATTACAAATATTTTTAAAAAAAAATTTAAAATTTTTTAGTTTAAAATTATTATTTTTTATTGTTTTGATTGGTAAATATTAAAAATAAAAAACTATTATTAAAAAATTATTTTAATACATTCTAATTTAAATTTATTTTGAAAAACAAAAAAATATTAGAAAGCATAATAAATATTATTTTTTAAAATAATTTTTACTTTAAAATATATCATAATAATATTTCTGATATTAATATATCAGAACAATTTAAAATTATAAAAAAAATTAAATTTTTAAAAATATTTATTAAACACAAAAACAAAATAGTTTTGCACTGTACCACTTTTACATCTACTTAATTATTTACAATTAACTTTTGCTTAATTGTACTAAAACTCACAATTCGAATCAATTTGTTTGCATTCTATTAAAATTAATAATTAATGTGCCCAACCCTACCACCTACATATTAATCAAATGCTTCGTGCTGTTTATTTTGTTTCTAATTTTAGAATATTTTTATAATTAAAAAATATCAAGTTATTGTTTGCTTAATATTAAAATTAACCATAACGATTTTTCTGTTGCTTTTTTTTTAATCTTGAGCTTAGCTTATGATCTTTCCTATGGATTTATTATGTTTTGAGGGGGTCTGTGTGTTTTACACGCGATGACGGTGTTGTATAATTGCATCTGGGATTCCTGGACAAGCTACATCATGTGATTTTATTACAAATAAGTCTTGACCTTTGCCTGGATAATAATTGAGGAGAAAATGATAGCAATAATTTAATACAGAAATTAATAGATTTTAATTTTTGAAACTCATCATATGTATGGACAGGTGAGAACTGTTCAAGTCTCTCTATAAATAGTTGTTTAGCCTTAAAAAAAGAAAAAAAAATGTTCTGAAACAGCAATTAATGGTTTTTAACTGATCACGTGAATTACGAAATGACATCCTTCAAGATATCAACGTGTGAATGTGATTGATTTAAATGAAGTGTTTAAAAAGAACCGAGTCAGATGAACTATATGGGATCTGATAAATAAAATAAAATTCCATGGAAGTTAATTAATAAAAAATCTAGTTGAATTATAAATGTTATTAAACGTTGTCCGAAGAAGAAAAGAGCGTGGCCACCCGCTGCAGAAGACTCGAAACAGATCTTCAATTTCCACTCTTGAAACAGAAATCTCTACATGCTTAAATCTCACGTGTGGGCACGGTGTTTCTATCATGACCCATCCGGCAATCAATACCGCAGCCAGGAAGTCCTCCTTGCATGGCTGATAGTTCTTGACCTGCAATGATCAAGTAAACTACCCAAACTTGTACAATTCTATTTGATGGGCAAAAGGATCAACTTCTGATATATTTCGCTGCTGTGTTTATCCTAATTTGTGCTTCTATTCTTCCTTATCCTGCGGGGTGTCCACACAACAAATCAGTCCGATTTATCTCCGACCTATAGTTGGCTAAAAGCATCAGCTAATTACGCTCGGTGACATACATGGCCATATATCGAATGCTAGCAGCGGGCTCACCAGGCACCAAAACTATTGTAAAACCACCTCACAGCATAGCAAAAAAACACAAAGTTTAGTCGAGGTGCGTGCAAACTGGCCTAGACATCCACGTTAAACTAAAAAAAAAAAAAACACAAAGCGATCAGGTTCTAGATTTGTTTTTTAGAGTTTACCAGTTCGAGTCCTATAAATCTCAAGACTATTAAAAATTTACATGGTTATCAACTTCTAAACTCGTAAAATTAATCAAGATACGTATAATTTAATCAAAACATCCACCTTAATTAAAAATAAAAAACCCAAGGTGTATGCAGAAAGGATGGTCTACTGGGACGGCAAAAGCACAACTGAAATAGAACCAACTGGCAGCTATATAGTACAGCCCGAAATATTTAATCTTACAACCTACACAGCTAGTTGGAATCTGAATTAGTTAAAAAAATAAATCAACAAAGAACTAACGATCAACAATGTCCCAGTTCAATCGAATGCCATCTGAATACGAATGCGTCATGTGCATGGAACATGGGAAACGTGTTAAGAGAAAACACGTGTTCAACTCTTAAATTTTTTTTAATAGATTCTGATTTCACATGGTATTTGCTGATAAGTGAGAGTTCATCATGTTAGGATGCCTTTAAGCAGTGAAACAACGGCGAGACAAGAAAGGGTGGCAGAAGACTTGACAAATGACAAGTAAAGCAAATAATTATTAATTTTGAAGCCCGTATTGTCCAAGAAAAGTAACTCTAGTTTCTCAACACGATTACAGGGGACTAAGAATAATAATTCCTCGGCCATTAAAAATAGAAGGCGAGGAGTGGAATCAAGACAAAAGGAAGAAGAAAAAACAGCAATCTATAGAACGATGCACGTTGGGGAAGCAAGTACTTCGTAATTTGGCTGGAGGTGCTGCCATGAGTAGGAGTATAGCGCCCCGGAGCTCCGAAAACCAGATACTGTCACTTGATGCAAGCATAGGAAAAATTAAAAATAGATTTATGATCCCCGAGTTTGAGATGAAAAGGGAATATGAAGATGTCTTCGGTAACATGGCGTGTTGTTGTCATTTGTGTCCCCTTGAATGAAACTGCTCTTCATTTCAGTACAAGCTTATTTGCCAAACGATAAAAAAGAAACAAAAAAAGAAGGCCGCGATATAATTAATCTCTCAGAGAAGGAAAGGAATTTGCATTATCAGACAAAATTCTATACACTTCAAAGAGCCCTGAATAAGGAGTGTTTCCGCCTCTCAAACTTCATCCCCCGGTTATTATCACTGTTAATAGGCTTCATGAGTCGTTCTCCTTCTGTTTCAAATTGCAGCGAGGACTGCAGTCTCTTTAAATGTCCACCACACTGCTTATGGTATGAAGAATCGACACTACTAAAATTTTGATTATCTGGACCAAACTGTCTCTGATATGGTGAGTACCATTTCGCTTGCAAATAAGCCAGAGACCTCCAAGGTGGAAGAGGCATCGAATTTTGCTTGAGAGAAGATCTGGCTGCCTCGGCCATGACTTGAAGATACCGTTTTAACCTGGTCAAGGAGCCTACATAAATGGCTGGAAGTGACTTCAATATTCTATCATAAGTGTCAACAGCTCTAGCTATTTCGAAGTGGCTTCGGAAGTCAACATCAATGATCACACGCTCAGAGCTTCCAGCATTGATGCAGTTGACCACATCAATATATTCATGATCCCCTGACATTAAATATAAGGAACATTTCTCAAAAACAGTACAAGTAGAACTGAGTCTTCAGAAAATAGCGAATGCAGCAGCATGAAACAAGATAAATTTATAGGGTGCATTTTCCAAATAAGATAAACAAGGTCCTCCCTCCAAATGGACTATCACAAGATACAAAAAATCACAACTTGTCCATAAAATCCAGATTAAATCATTTAAGGGGGCACATGTTGAACATCAGAACTTGAGGTTGGGATTATCCAGTGAAAACAATGTTTGCCTATGAAGGGTGGTTTAAGCCCCAACGAACTTGCAAGATAATCCGATAGATGCTAAAGACCAATGCTTATGCAAATCAAAGACTTCCCAGAAATACGAGCTAACAGTTCCCGAAAAAATAAAAAAACAGAGAAGCCACCAAATTTCTTTTTGTATTGCATTATGGGGGTTTGAAAACAGAGCAAATGTTGAGGGCAATTCCCTCTATGCAAATCTAGCCAAGTCATAACCTTCTACACCTATAGTCTCTCAAAGAAATCTTAGAACTGCAACTTAAGAACAAGATAGCATACCTCCCGGCACCTTGCCACTACCCTGCCACTTGGACACACAAACAGCAGCATCATATCCCGAAAGCCTCAACAGTTTTACCAAAGAAAAGTTGATGCAGCTTGCATTACACGGACCTGACTTGACACGATGAAGGTCTGTGTCCTTGATCGATTGCACAAGAGAATGAACTATCAACAACAAGTCACTCTCATATTGAGCTACTGTGCGCTTGTAAAACTGCAATAGTAGCACAATAATCAGCAAAATTTTATATGATCAAATAGTGCAAGCCTAAACAGTGACAAGAGTTAAAATGTATCAACACAGATCGATAGATAGACTGCTCATTGCAATATTAAAGACAACTCCAAGATGCGCAAGGAAGTCGTCATTTGAACCTACGTCAGCAAAACATATTGAAACCACACAAGAACTGCCATTTAAACAAAACTGCAGACACCAGAATACAACCACGACAGTATACCAGATGAGATTCAGACAGACAATATAAGCTGAGCTAGTCTTTATATGCACTTCAGTTTTTACGATCTCCCGGGAAGTATCTGAGATTTCTAACATTTTCTTTTTTCGGTACAAAGAAAACAATTTGATTAACTTGACAAGCAATCATAGAAATTATAACACAAAACTAGAAGTTCGCAACAATCCGAGAAGAGAGGCAAATAACCGCAATTGTCAAATCTAAATTTTCTCTTCCTCCACGATTTACAGAAATCAATTCAATTTTAGTGAGAAATTATACCATAAAATTACTTAAATTAATTCATCCATTTTTACAGAAAATCAAAACCAATAATATTATCATAATTTTATATGTCTTCTCTCTTCCTCTTAATATTACCAAACAAAATTAACAAAAAAAAGAAAAGGAAAAGGAAAACTAAAAAAAAAACATTTCATGTAAGCAAAAGAAAAAAAAAATCTTAACAGAATTCAATTCGATTCTTTATGAATTCAGCTCAGTTTCTCTTTCGGTACTAAACCTCGATGAGTTCTAGAGAATTATTTTTTGTTGTTGTTGTTGAATAATTCTAGGGAATTTTAATGAGAGAAGGCAGAACATTGGAAAAACGTGAGAATAAAAATTACCGAAATCTTGTCGGCGAGATGGTGAAGATCAGAGAGACCAGAATCGCTATCGCTGCTACACCAGGAATCGGCACCGGAGCTACAACCGTTCTCGAGAAAATCGCTAACCATGAGAGCCAAATCATGTTCGCTCTCGTGGCTAAAAGCTCCCCCGATCTGCCCACCAATCCCCCTCGCCCACCAATCCCCTGTTGCCGTCGCCGCACACATCATCAATCCAGAACAAGACAACTTCTCCCCTTTTTATGAATATTATTGTTGTTATTTCACAATCACAAAAATTATGAAAAATAGTAAACGAAACATGGAATCTGTAAAAAAAACTTTAATTTTGTTTCTATGCAATACAGAAACGCGATGCAAGTATGACGCATTTCTGGAGTCAAAACTGTGTTGTGATCATAGAAACGAAGAACACGGTGGCCCTTTTTATGTTGTTTGGGAAGATGGTGGAGGTAGAGCCGTGGGAAGGGAAGGATATTTTTTATCTTATATTTCCCGTCTTTTTTGGCGTGCAGCTAAAACCCAGAAGAGAGGGAGGGGAGAGGGAAGAGGAATTGGGGAGTAGGAGCTAGAGAGATGGTAGGAAAAATATAAAGAGAGGGATGGAGATGGAATTACGGGAACAACCTTGGGATAACAGTAATAATTTCCTTCGTGGCCATGTCAGTCCTCTGATTTCAAGGACAAGGATGGAATTACCGTGCTTTGTTCGTTGTTTGGAATTGTGATTATTTATTGGTTCGGTTCTGTTGACATTGTGTTGGGGAGTTGGGTGTAAAAGGGAGGAAATATTCAAATATTGAATAATTTCCCTCAATTATTATTATTATTATTATTATTTTCAAGGGATTCAATGAAGAGCCTCATGCCCCAAAATGCGCTGGCACATTACTTGGATAAGGTTGAGACTACAAAATCAACCGAGGCTGGTACTTGCATATCAATTATATTCTTTGTTCAACATGGAGTCGTTCCAATTTGCTGTGTGGTTGGTTGGTTGGTCTTTACCTACCCAATAATCCATTACGATGTTAAATTTCCTCGACAAATAATTTCTTCAAGCCCTCCTGCATGCATAAACCTTTGACATTTCAACTTTTCATGAAATTTAATTTCTTGAAACCTACTAATTATGTCGTCAAGCAAGAGAAGTGTGTTTTAAATTGTGCTTTTAAAAGTGTATTTATACATTAAATTAATATCTTTTAGTATTTTATAATGATATTGATATGCTGATTTCATAAATAAAAATAAAATTTAAAAAAAAATATTAAAAAACAACTTACATATACTAAACACACATTAGGTGTGAAAACTTTACCTGGCACAACTGCACTCTGATTATTTTTAATTACTAATAAAAAGGCAAGATGTACGTATGTTTTTGCTAGATTGGGGTGGAAGTGACAAGTTTTTACGAGTAGGATTAGGATTAGGGTTAGGTGGCATAAACACTAAAAGGTTTTTATTTTCGTGTTTCAGTCTGAATTTGAATACATTTTAAAAAATGTGTTTGATAAAATTATATATTAAATTAATTATTTTTAGTATTTTTCAATAATTTTAACATGTTAACATAAAAAAATAAATGTATTTTAAAATAAAAAATATTTTTAAAAAATACATGCAGCAAAATACATAACATAAACAAAGTTGCGGGATAATAAGGCTGTGTTTGTTTCTCGAAAACTGGTTTTCAGGAAATCACTTTCCAAATTTTCTTGTGTTTGTTTGTTTGTCATAAAAAAAGTTGGTCAACAGAAAATATTTTCCGGTCAACGAAAAACACTTTTCAGTTAAAGGAAAATTTGACTTGATTTCCAAGAAAGCGTTTTCCTTTGATTTTGGACGGAAAATACTTTCCGGAAGTTGTGAAAAATTTAGAAATGTCATATTATTTGCTGATTATATCAAATTTGGTCCTCAAACTTTTGATTGCTACATATATTTTGTTTTGAATATTTGTTTTTCAATTTCATCCCTTATAATTTAATTTTGATATTAACTTTGGTCCTCATTTTTATAGTTGTTATTTGATTTTTTCTTATCATTTTTTAATTAAATTTTTTTATCTGTCAAATTTGATTCTCATTCTTTTGATTGTTACTTATTTTATTTAAAATAATTTATGAAATGTTAATTATTATTATTTTAATTTCTTCATCTTTTAAGTTTTTTATTTTTTAGATTTGATCTCTATTATTTTGATTGTTATTTATTTTATTTGAGATAATTTATGAAATTATATATTTTTTAATTTTATTTCCATACAACTTTTTAATTTGTAAGATTTGTTTCTTATTATTTTAATAAATTTGAAAAAAATAAAATATTAATAAGTTATTTTTCAGTTTATTTTTCATGACATAACTAAATACTAGAAAGTGTTTTCCAACTTATTTTCTATTACACTATTAAATATTAGAAAATAATTTACTTTTCTAAAATTTATTTTTTAAAAATTTACTTTTCAAAATAAAATTACTTTCTAATAAATAAACGGACATAAAAGAAATAGACAAGGAAAGTATGATGACTTTGCAAAGCAACGGCATCTGGGTATTGGTGACCCAGTCACCAAGCAACTTGATGTAACGCAGGATTAAATAAAAAGTAATCACCGTCATTGCCACAATGGCAAATGACGTGAGTTTCACGGATAGCATTCTCTCACGTCAGCGGCTTAGCATCAAATAATTGACGGTGATTTGGCTGTTCTTCCCCTATATCCGCTTCCCTGGTAAATTTATTCGATTATTTTTAAAAGTATTTTTTTGTTTTAAAATATATTAAAATAATATTTTTTTTAGAATAAGTTAATAGCTGGAATTTTCGTACTTTGAGAAGAAAATACTGGAACTTCGTAGAGATGCTTTTCTTTTTCTTACAGTTCTTACAAGAGGAGATGATCGAGAAAAGCATAAAAAGAAAAGAAGGTTCCCGTCATCCCATGACCTCCATATAGAGACGAGCCACACGCGGTGGCGGGTCTCCGGTGGGTCCACACGCTCGCTAGCAGCAGCTGTCTCTTTAAAGAGGATAGGACACTTGCCACTTCCACAATTAATCAAAGGCCAGAATTTGACCACCAAGCTAAAGCTTTAAAAAGGTGATCGGCCAATTATGTTTTTTTAAAAAAAAACTAAAAGTGATAGATGTTAAATACTGTGACCGGATATATTATAATATTTTGAGAGCGTTGTGGATGTAGTTGTTTTTAAAATATTTTTTATTTAAAAATATATTAAAATAATATTTTTTATTTATTTTTTTAAAAATTATTTTTAATATTAATACATCAAAAAAATATAAAAATATCAAAAAAATATTAATTTAAAGTAAAAAAATATTTAATTTAAAAAAAACACTTTTAAAGCACAAAAATAAACTGATTTATACCTGGATCAAGTCATCCTTCCAAGGTGATTTATTAAATATTACAGGAATGATCGGATATAAATTCATCCACACGTATTTTTTCCACAATTAAATAAATTAAATAACTTTGTTGCCGTTAAAATAAATATATATAACTTTATTTCAGTAGCTTTTTTTTCTTTTCACTATTACTGCACAGTAAAATTACACTGTTATATTTAAAAGCAAGATACTATTAAACTTGCACACGAGACTTTTATATATATATATATATATTTCAGTGAAGTTACGGGATTGCATTTAATATGTGTGTGTATACATGTGTGTGGTTTCAAGGTTATTATTATTATTATTATTATTATTATTATTATTTAAGTTGACTTAGTGGCTGTTTAATAATTTTTAAAAATTATTAAACATCCCTGGAAAGAACTAGATACCCCGATAGTGAAATGCGATTGTTGGTAGGAGTGCTGGTGCATCTTTTGCTAGGTTGCAGAAGTCTGTTCCTTTTATCACCTTCGTACCAGATTGAGATGAATCTGAATCAATCACCTTGAATAAAAACAATTTGAAACAGCAGGTGCTGTACGTGTATTTATCATCATGGAATATCTTTCAAGCTCATGCTTTTCTTTCCTTTTCTGAACCATATGCGAGCTATGTTGGAAGAAAACATATATAATTCTTATAATTGATAGGGAATCAAAAAAGTGCCATACATTACGCGACAAACACCATTGCTTGTTAAATTACTACAAAACCTTAATTGCTTGTTTTGAGTATGTGGTGGTCCTGAATTTCTTCTGTGACTTTAAATTATCTTGGCTTCACTTAAATTTATTTTATTTTCAATTACTAAATTACATAAATAAAAAACAATTTACTTGCTCTTATATAACAAAAAAGTGAAATCACCGATAGCTTGAAATCATTATAACATTCACCGCTGGTTCTTGCCAGGCATGGCCTCTGAACAAAAAAGTGAAATTACCGATAGCAATGGAGTTTGAATTGTGCGATAAAAAATTATTTCCGGCCTCTCCTCTCTTTGGGAATCTAATCATTAATAAACGGGTCAGCCTTTAAGGAGAATCTAATTATGGTTTAATTGAAAATGAGGAAAAAGGAGGATAAATAATTATTATTTTTTGAAACAAAGGAATCCAATAATTGTCATAAACAATGGTGTAAGGGATAATAAATTACAAGTGAGGCTAGCATTATATATTCAGCTAATTTCTGATGGTGCAAGGGATGAACAATATACTATAATTTTTCGACTTGTCAACCAATTTTACTAGACTTGGGTATTCGGTGCAAATTGAAAACAGACCGATCTCCAATGGCCCAGTCAAACTCCTCATGGTTCGAAACATTAGAGCCATTCATTGTTTACTTCATCAAGCTTTTTCTAGATCCTATTTTACGTCGCTTGGAGCATTAGATGTCTGTCTCCGTAAAACTAGCCTAAAAGGATGGCCATCAAACAGCAGTTCTAGAAACTATCAGCAGAACCATGCCACTTTCTCTAAGTCATCAAACAAAAGTTTAGAACAGGAAAACTGAAGGTGTATCTATTAACAAAATACAGTCAATCATAAGGCATCTACGTAGATATACAATGACAGCAATTAACACTATTGCCTCCCAACTGGTAGCAAGCACATATTTGTTTTTTAGCATATGTAGATATGAGAAAGCAAATGGTCATGAAAAACAATGTCTTCTGAAAAGCAACTATGGATTTCCAAGAAAATGAGCTTTTTCTATAAAAAAAAAATAGAATTTTCATGAATGACAAACATCAACTTTCCAACATTCACTACTTTTCTAAGCTCTTTTAGCCCAAAAAAAAAATAATAAACATTTAATCTAAAATTAAGCTTTGAATCGGTTCAAAATATGGCATCTCTTTCCAGGAAAAATGCTTGACTAAAAAAAAACCAAATTAGCATTCAAGCAACTTCCATA
>Ga0307514_10004703_pt1 | contig 12477 bp, 12 predicted proteins | sample 16_EM_MG_FD_203088 | JGI IMG/M metagenome (GOLD analysis project Ga0307514, IMG submission 203088) | Populus trichocarpa ectomycorrhiza microbial communities from riparian zone in the Pacific Northwest, United States - 16_EM | ecosystem: Host-associated > Plants > Roots > Unclassified | place...
CTCCAAATTGTGAAAGAAACCAGTGGGTACATTCAAAATGTGCCCAGTGGCCACCTGGCTGGGCACATTGTAAAAGTGATCACAATGTGCCCACTGATCACATTGAGATCAAAGTGGTGGGCACATTTTGAAAGTGATCTCAATGAGTGGCTCAGGTCCCATGCTGGGCACATTGTGAGCCACATTTTGAAAGAAACCCATGGGTTCTTTCACAAAGTACCCACTGGGCACCTTGCTGAGTACATTGTGAAAGAACTCAGCATGTACCTGCCGGTTACATGCTGGTTGAATTGCTTAAAAAATCACAATGTAATCACAATGGAAACCCTGGGTAAGTGGGGGTCTTCCCCCAGTGTCGGGACTTGGTGTTTTTTTTTCTTCGATCACGGGTAGCGTACTTTAGTTGAGAATATATTATATTGAATCTCTCTATATAAACATAAATCGAAGAGAGATAAACGATAAAAATAAATCATCGGATCGTCCCGGATCGGCCAGGATGGATTTCATCGCCCCGAATCGCTGTTGGTTGATACCGATCAACCACACTTTTTACTGGGCATGATGCATGAGGCGCATGGCTGTGGGTTCAGAACGCGTGGCCGAAGATAGATCACCGCTCGCTGTCATCGGTTTTCTAGCGTTGTCGGTTTCGAGAGGAGACGCCTAGAATACTGCACGACATTTCGACATATTAGCATATACCCGCACTTGCACAGTGGTCTCGTGGATATCCAAGAACTTCGTCGCCGACGATAACTACTCGGGCGTGTTCGCCCCCCCAGGACGAAGACAGGGGTCCCTCGTCAAAGGCGCGCCTCCTGCAAACCGCGCCTTCGCAATCGTGTCGGCGGATCAAACGCGTTGTACTCTCATCTTCTTCGGAATACACCAAGAACAACTTCGGAAACACCAGGAAACGATGACTCCTGGACAGCCTTTGGTGAATTCACGCAATTTATTCAATTATTACCTCCTGTAGCGAGGTCTGGTCATAAAACCCCAATTTTCTCCCTCGATCAAAGCACTCTGTACTCGTTCCAGGGATCATCGTGAGGCGTTATCTTGTAGATCGCGCGCTATGTGATACACGGATCTTTCATGTGTACATAAAACCCCCAGCCTCCTACTTCCCATCTTTCCCTTTCCTCATCGCCGTTTGCTCGTGGTTCATACTCCTTCCGCCCTCAAACCGAGTCTTTGCGACCGTTTGCACCATCCTTTGTGCTGAGCGTTATGGCGTCCAATGGTACTCTCGCGGAGATCATATCAGGATCCGTCTACAGAAAGCACATTGTTGAGGTATGTTCCTCTCTTTTTCTTTACGCCTCCAAGTTCTCTAAAAGGGTCACCGTCAGGCACTACGTGGTCAGGAGTCTCTTTCATCCCCGTAACATCCGATTGTCTGACACGAGCTACACGCAGTTTCAGCCGTGACGATCCAGGTGAGTGGAGCTATCTCAAATTTCACGGTTATATCAGTATCTGATGACCAGCCAAAGTTTTACGATTGGTTGTTGACCTTGCCTCAGGAAGTGGAGTACATCTGGCGGGCCTCGTGGAACTGGTCCAAGGCGCTTTATCTCCTCACTCGCTACATACCGTTCGTTACCGTCGGGTTGGTACTTCGAAGTGAGTTACTCCCTCACCAGTTGACACGTCTGCACACCCGTTTTCTCCTTTCTGGATGAAACTCATGCCGCACATCTTCCTCAACGTGGTCTTCCGTGTCATGGCCCGCTCGGGGGGGGGGGGGATATTCGATCTCATCCGACCGCGCCTCCGCGTTATTCAGTCGAACTTTACTAACTTCCTCTAGACCAATTCACCCCAAATCCCAGTCCCGAGTCGTGTAAGAGTGTCCTCCAAGCCCTTTGCTGTAAGTGTTTCAACTTCGTGGAAGCTACTCCTCCGTTTTCCGCCACTTTGTCTGATTGTCCGGCGTTTCGTCTTGTGCGCTTTTCAGGGCTCGCAGTTGCAGGGTTGGACTTTGCGGAAAGTACGTGTAACAAACGAATCCACCAATCATGCCACCAAGTTCCAAACTGACCCGGTTTATGCGCTGTGTCAGTCATTCTTGCCGTCAGGACGTATGCGGTTTGGAAGAGAGACAAGCGAGTCGGAATCGGCCTCGCCTTGCTCCTGACAATCTATCAAATCCCCAACACGATAACCTTGTACAAGTATATCCAGGGACTCGGCTGTGAGTACCGTCTGTCCACACCTACGTCTGCGAGCGTCTAACCCTTCCTTCTAGTCATAGCAAATCCACATCCAGAAATCTATCGAGGATGCGCCTTCAACAGGGCAACAAAGCTCGTTTACGCTAACTGGGTAACGCTCACCGTTGTGGAAGGAGGTGCGCTGAGCACCGTTTAATCTCAAGGGCTCTCAGCTGATCGGCACCGGAACCACACAGTTGTCCTTGTTTTAATGGTTATCAGCGCGGTGAACACCTGTCAGCCCCTCCTCGCTAGGGACAGTGAATTTATTGCTCACTGGGCTGAGAGCAGACCGCGGGCACACGTCTAGTCTTATACACGTGGTTTACAGGGACGGTGAGCCACACTAGCAAAAGGGGGAGATACTCTGGTTGATCGCTTACTCTGTTTCTGCCCAGGCATCCGATTCTATTTGTACGTTTTTTGTGTAACATTAATCAACGTCCTCATGATCCTGCTTCTGCCAGTACGTGATCCTCCAAGTCGCGCCTTAAGTGATACATTTAACCGTGTTGCGTTCAGATCGACTTCGTTGGTGTCGGATCGGAGTTTGTGTACTTGTTTCCCATGAAAACCCCCGTCTGACTCCCCCATTCATTTCACACAGCATCGAGATCGTACTCCACTCTATCCTTGCTTGCAGACTAGTGATCGGGATACGCGAAGCTAGTCGATCACCTGGACACAAATCGGAAACCTTCGAGCTTTCGGAGGCGCCCCGTTATAATACCCTGGAGTTTGTACGTACGCCAGCGGCTACGCAGACGGGTGAGAACGCGTCGGTGGTTCCGGAACCTCGCGCGGGACCGTCAAGAGTTTGATCAGCCGCGTTTGAGAGTTGGTGTGTTGTGAGGTTGTTATCCCGCATTTTCTTCTGGTTGCATAGTTGTATTACATAGCATCAATAACATGTCGATTGAATCATTTGGACTTGTTTTTACCTTCAGACATCGATTCCTCAAGACAAGTGAATCCGGTATGATCTCAAGCCCATCCGCATTGTCAATCGTGACCTCAGATTTTGTCATCATTTTATACCCCACCGACACACAACCCTGAAATTTACGAGTGATTGAGCGTGTGGAAGGTCAAACTGCGAGGATATATAATAGAACCAGACCGTGGCGCAGCCGGTCTTCCAATCAAGCATACGAACTTGATTCCAGCTAGTTGAGTACTGGTTGATCGAGACGCTTCACAGGGTACTGCCACGAGAGAGGATCAAAGCGATGTTCGGAATTCCAGTAGAGTTGGACACCTCGGAAGAAGATAAATCAGGGGCATGAGTGGATCGGACAGTGTGGCCGGCTTTGCGCTCTATCCCGTCGACGGTGCTCACAAACCGGACTTTAGTCTGACCGGTTACGCCCCTCGGAAATGCGCCCTTCTCTCAATCGAGTCTGTATTCACGATAAACTCCAATGCGTTCCCGTGGATCGAGCTACAAGGCGGGTTGGGTAATATCAGCGAAGCGGTAGAGAATGCGGGGCGGAAGTTTACCACTAACGAGGTAGAAACGTCATTCACGGGTTGAGAATCCCCATGTCCTTCTCATCTCACGTTTCCTATGTCCGCGGGGGAGCAACTCCTACATCTGCATGTGCAAAACACCCGGCTCGTCGTCGACCGTTCACATCGGCGGTCGACTCTCGTCCTGTTCCGCCTACGCGGGAGCGCATGACAACGGAATACCATGCCGGTATCGAACGTTGGTCTGAAAAGTAACTTTGGGGGAACCGCCAGACGTTCAATCGACAGTCAAGTACGCGCGTGCATTCCTGTTTTCCCAGCTGACGCGCATGTCAGAAGTTGCGTCTTAAAAGCCTGGCCTGGGGGAATCGGGGATGAGGTTGCTGTAGACGGGGTGGACTGTGAAGGGAGGGAATAAAGATTCGCGACTGATCAACTCGTGGTGACGACCGAAGGCGCTTGAACACGACTTGACAACATCGATTCCCCCCTTGCCAAATTTCCGGCTGATCCTGGGTAGCGCCAAAATTCCTGACAGAACAACCCAACATCCTTGTAGGACCTCGTCCGGCTAGTCCCAGACTCATGCGGTCTCTTGCGTATCGCATCGCCCAGGAGTAACCCACCGGTCACCCTGTGCGTACAGATACAGCCTCCGGTACCTTTTCTTTCGTGCCTTCGAAGCAGTTACTAGACGAAGAGAGCTGATTCGTTTAGGTCACCATGCGCAGAGTTAAGCAAAAGTCCATTGTCCATTCAGACATGGGCGGTCTGAGTTCAGAACGCGCGCCCGGGGTTTGATCACCGCTCATCGTGGTCGGTATTTTTAGTGTCGGTGTTCAGAGGAGACATTTGGAATAGCGTCTGATGCTAACATTCTCCACGCTGACGGGAACTCGTACCCGTAGAGTGGTCTTGTGAACGATGCTTGTGGAACGACGGGGGTGGATATCTTCTGCCCCAAGTTCGTTGCCGACGGCAACTACATGTGCGCATTTGGCCCCCCAGGGCGAATACAGGGGCCCCTCGTCAAGGGCCCGTCTCCCGCCCACCGCGCCTTCACAATCGTATTGCTGGGGCCTGGTCATTGTGCAATCCTCCTCGGTTCCATTGATTAACTTAGAGGCACTGTGTACTCATTCCGAGAAACCCAAATCTGGACGCGTTATCTTGTAGATCATAAAAGCCCGGCAGTGCCCTTTCCCTCCTCGCCGCTCACTCGTTGTGTATTGTGCACTGCGTCAGAGGTGTTCTGGGTCTTGGCAACCGTTTGCACCACTCTTTGTGCTGAACGTCATGACATCCGATGGTAATCTCGCGGAGATCATATCAGGATTCATCTACAGAAAGCACGTTGTTGAGGCACGTTCTTCTCTCTTTCCTTACGACTTCGAAGATTCTGAAATGGTCACCGTCAGGCCCTACTCGGTCAGAAGTCTCTCTCGTTCCCGTGACATCCGATTGTCTGACATGAGTTGTGTGCAGCTTCAGCCATGACGCTTCTGGTGAGCAGAGCTACCTCGAAGTCCAGGGAAATATTACCATTTGACGAGGATTGTGGCCTCCCAAAGCTCTACGATTGGTTATTGATCTTGCCCCAAGAAGTGAAGTACGTTTGGCGTGCCTCGTGGAACTGGTCCAAGGTGCTCTATCTTCTCACCCGATACATACCGTTCGCTACCATTGCCTTGGTCATTCGAAGTGAGTTACTCCCTTACCGGTTGGCACGTCTACCCATGCCTCCTTTCTGGATGAAACCCACGTCAAGTGCGTGTCTTGATATTGTTTTCTGTGACATGGCCAGCTCGGGCTACTCAATCGTATCCCCGCGTAGTTCAGCTGAACCTCACTAACTTTCCCCTATCCCAGACCAATTTGCCTCAAGTCCCACTCCCGAGTCGTGCAAGAGGACCCTTCATGTCATTAGCTGTAAGTGTCTGCTGTTCCACTTCGTTGCAGCTACTCCTCTGTTTTCTCTGATTGTTGTACTTTCGTCTTGTGCGCTTTTCAGTGCTCGCAGCCATAGGATTGGACTTGGCGGAAGGTATGTGCGATAGGCGAAGCCGCCAACGTAAATTGCAATGTTGCTGATGAACCTTGCCGTTGAATTCAGGTCTGACTCGATCCGTGCGTCGCGATAGTCGTTCTCGCCGTCAGAACGTATGCGGTTTGGCGCAAGGACAAGCGAGTTGGGATCGGCCTCGCCTTACTCTTGGTGCTTTGTCAAATACCCATGGGGATACTTTTGAAAAAGTTTATCAATGCGGCCAATTGTAGGTACATACTCCGTCGATCGTTTGTTGCTTTCTCACTCCACGTCTGTGCCTACGAGTGCTGAACCCTCCCTTCCAGCCATACAGAATCCATATCCAGAGATTCACCAGGGGTGCATCTGGGACGGTGCCTCGAGGCTCGTTTTTGTGGACTGGGTGATATTCACCATCGGGGAAGGAGGTACGCTAAGCACCACCCAACCTCGAAGATTTTCGCCAATCGGTGCCGGAACCATATAGTTGTCCTTGTTTTAATGATTATCAGCGCGGTGAACACCTGTCAGTCCCTCGATGTGTCCTTGCTGGGGATGATCACTCACTTGGCCGAATAGACCGTGAACGCACGTCAAGCCTCATGGACGCGGTATACAGGGACGGTGAGCGACACTATTGAAACAGTTATGCGCTCCAGTTAATCTCTGATTCGCTTTTTACCATTGTTTCTGCCCAGGCATCCGATTCTATTTTTACATTTTTTGTGCGACTTTGACCAACGTCCTCATCACCCTGCTTCTGCCTGTACGTGACCCTCTAAGTTTCGCCTCACGAGACGCGTCTGACTATACGATGCGCCCAGATTGACTTCGTCGGTGTCGGATCAGAGTTTGTACACTCCGCACGTCTCCCGTGAAACCCTGCCTGACTTCCCCATTCTTTTCCGTGGAGGTCGTACTCCACTCTATCCTTACTTGCAGACTCATGGTCGGGGTACGCGAAGCTAGTCAATCATATGGGCGCGAGTCGGACGCCTTCGAGCTCTCGGAGGTTGTCTATGACAGCACCATTGTTTTCGCGTATAGGTCTTCGGGCGAAAACCCGGAGATGGATCCGGAAGCTCGCGCAGGGACTTGACCAGCCGTGTTTTAGAATTTGGTTCTTGTAATATATGCCATGTAAGGTTTTCCCGTATTTCTATCTCGTCACAGGGCTGTCGATTTCCATCAGCGATGAAATCGTTTACATAGACTTTTTCTTTTCTAATATATTCACGACACCATGTAAAGAACTAAAAGGGGGTTTATACTGGTGCATGAAACTGGAGCAAACATGTCCTATGACCTATGGTGATGCGGTGTGCATCACGCCGCGGAAATTTTATCGTTTTATCTTCGACTTTTTGCTTCCCTAAGAAACTGGCATGTCCAAACCGCACCCAATATGGGCCCAGCCTCATCGCCATCGTAACCTGCAACTCCACCATCATTTCGCACTCCACCGTCTCACAATCCTAAAGCTTACGAGTGATTGAGCATGCGGACGGTCAATGTACGAGGGGATAGAGAGGAATCAGACCCCGAGGTGATCGGTCCTTCAATCAAGCATATGGTCTCATCTCCTTGCAGTTAGAGGACTGGCTCAATGCGCATTCGGAACCCCACCAGAGTTGAACGTTTCAGAGGAAGGGATACCATCGGTTGATTGATCACTGTGTCGCCAACTTTGCGCTCTTTCTCATCAGCGCCGTTCATAAACCGGACTTTGACCGGGTACACCATTGGAAAATACGAGGACCCCGGAAAACCATTGAATGCATTTGAGATCAAGCTCACCACCAACGGGGTAGGAGGAAGTCGTTCATAGGTTGAGAATGTCCATCTCCCTCTCGTCTCGCGCCCTGTCAACGAAAATGCCTCAAAACCTGTCCTTGCATCTCCCATCGCCATGGGAGGCGGGACGGCGGCCAAATCGGAAGGGAGCTAGGGCGGCCTATACGCGTTAGTGGAGCAACTCCTCCTCCACCTGCATCTGCACAATATCTGGCTCGCCGTAATCCATTGGTATCGACGGTTAAATGTCGTCCTAGTTCGCCTACGGGGGAGCGTATGATGACGGTCGCCATGCCGGCGTCGAGTGCGGGCCTGGAAGTCCGTCGTTCCCCAGTAACTTTGAGTATCGCCAGGTGCTTCACCGACTTCGAAAGAAATGATAACTCAGTACGCGCGTGTATTTTTGTTTTCACTGCCGAAACCCGCGTAGAAGATTGCGTGTTAGAGGTTTGACCTGGAGGGAAGTGAGAAAGAGGCCACTGTGGACGGGCTGAAGTGTGAAAGGAGAAAATGAAAATTCGCGACTGGATTGTCACGAGTATCGAAGGCGCTTGCACAACACTCAGTATTATGATTGGGCCAAATTTCTGGCTGACCTGTGACATGTTCGTTGCCTGGGTAGCGTCCGCGTGCATCTCTCCCCAAACCCAATATGACATCCTCGTCCACCCACTCCCAGAGCCAAATTGATCTATACGGTCTCTTGCAGAAGGTATCGCCCAGGGGGAACCTACTCTGGGCACCCCACGTGTATGAATGAACCTCTGGTCTCTCTTCTGTGTTTCCGAAAAAGTTAACGAGGGGACTCGGAGCGTTTACGTCACCGCGCGCAGAACAACGTTCATACGTTCATTCAGACATTTGTGGTCTAGGTTCAGGACATCCCCCTGAGGTTAGATCGCCGCTCATCGATTTTTTTACGTAGCATTCATGGTCCTTGCAAGAGGGGAGGTTTGAAATGTGAGTGTCATTCAACCCTCACCACCCTAACAAGAACTCACACCCGTACACCGCTCTCGTAAAAGTTGTTTGCAGAACGGTGGAAGTGGGTTTGTCGTGTCGTGAAGGAGCTCGCGGTAACATGGGCGCATTCTCTTTGCTTACGCCCCGGAAGTTCGTCGCCGCCGTCAACTACTCAAGGCATGTCCAGCCCTCCAGGGTGAACACGAGAGAAGCTCTTCATCAAGGGCTCGTGTCTCACCAGCTGCACCCTCATGATCACGCTGTGCGGATGGGATGCATTGTGTTCCCGCTTGACCTTTTCGGAACGCTTCACGAAAACCTGCGACAGGGCAAGAACAGCGATTCACAACGGCTTTTGTTGAGTTCGCACGACTCATTTAGTACTTGAGCCTATTGTGATCAGCCCGGCCTAAACTGATCTTTATCCCATCTACAACGTGACACTCCTCGGCTCCCCCTGGGCCCTCTTGATCTGAGGACACCATGCTCGTTCTGAGAGATACGCAAGTCTAAATTTAGACACAGCGTTTTGATATGACAGTATGCTAGGAGATAGGCACGCCTTTCGATACATGAGACTCTGTCAAAGCTCTCAATCTCCCACCTTTCTCTTTCCTCTTTCTCCTTTCCCTGTTAGCATAGCTCCCCGAATCCTTTGCGCTGAGCGTCATGGAGTCTAATGATACCGACCTCGCGGAGATCATAGCAGGAGTCGCCTCCAGGAGGCACGTTGTTGAGGTACGTTCCTCCATTTTCTTCACGGTCTCGTATTTACGAAAACATCACGCGGCAGAAACTGCTTGGTCAGGCGTCCCATTAATTTATATAATACCCGATTGCCTGGCATGAGCTGCACACAGTTTCTGCCGCGACGATCCAGGTAAGTGGAACTACCGAATCCCGCGGTTATTTTGGCACCTGGTGATAACTATGGCAAACCACAGCTCTACGATTGGTTGTTAACCTTACCTCAGGAAGTGATGTACATTTGGGGCGCCTCGTGGAACTGGTCCAAAGTGCTTTATCTCCTCACCCGGTACATACCATTCGCTTCCATTGCCTTGCAATTTCGAAGTGAGTTACTCCCTCGCTATTTGCATTTACTCTCCAATTTTCTTCTTCCTGGATGAGGCTCGCGTGCGCCTCAATATGATCTTCCATACCATGGCCCGCTCCGAGTGGACATCCCATCTCACTCGATCGGATCCCCGAGTAGTTCAGTCGACCATTACTGACTTCCCTTTGTCTTTTAGACCAGTTTGCTTGGAATCCCACTCCCGACTCGTGTACAAGGACCCTCCATGCACTTAGTTGTAGGTGTTTGCCGTTCCACTCCGTGCCAGTTCGTCCCCTGTTTTCCGCCTTCGTCTAATTGCCCGACTTCCGTCTTGTGCGCTTTTCAGGGCTTGGGCTCATTGAGCTGGACTTAGCAGAAGGTACGTGTGGAAGGCGAAACCACCAACAATACCGTTAAAGTTCAAACTTGACTCGGTTTGTGCGTTGTCATAGTCGTTCTCGCCGTCAGAATGTACGTGGTGTGGAGGAGGGACAAGCGGGTTGGAATCGGCCTCGCTTTGCTCTTTGGACTCTATCAAATTCATAACGCGATCGTTTTGGACAGTTTTATCCGAGCGGCCGATTGTAAGTACTGCGTTTATTTTGTGTCTCTGCCTGCGAGTGTTGACCCATTAAAATATGTGCAGAACCCATTACCAGAAGTCTACCGTGGATGCGCCGTTATCAAAGCCAATAGGAACCTTTACGCAAACTGGATAATATTCACCATTGGGGAAGGAGGTACGCTGAACGCAACATAATCTCCAGAGCTCTGTCTAATCGGCGTCAAAACCACACAGTTGCTCTTGTTTTGATGATTATCAGCGCGCTGAAAACCTGTCAGCATCTCCTCAACACGTCCTCGCTGGGGGTTATTGCTCATAGGGCTGAACAGACCGTGAATACAGATCCAATCTCATGAACGTAGTTTACAGGGACGGTGAGGGAGAAATTACTCTGGTTGACCACTGATTTAATTTTCCTGGTTTCTTCCCAGGCATCCGGTTCTATTTGTACATCTTTTGTGCGACGCTCGTCAACGTCCTCATCACCATTCTTCTACAGGTACGCGACCACTCTGATTCCTGCCTTACGCGACGTATCTCACCATGTGGTACTTACAGATTCACTTTGTTGGTATCGGATCAAAGTTTGCATACCCCATCGATTTCCCATGAGACTTCTGCCTGACTCCCTCGATACTTTCACACAGCACGGAGATCGTACTTCACTCCGTTCTCGCTTGTAGACTCATGATTGGAATACGCGAAGCCAGCCAATCACTAGGAAGCAAGTTGGAAACTTTCGAGGTGTCTCGGAAGTACCTCACAATAATGCCCTGGAGTTTTCACGTAGAACTTTGGGTGATAACGTGTCGATGGAGCTGGAAAGTCGTGCGGGACCTTCGAGAGCTTGATCAGCCGCGTTTGAGATCTTCCCCGCATTTTCTTTCGTTTTCGGGACTGTCGATTGTATCAACGAAACACCCATGACGCCAGTAACGAAAAAAGGGTACACCAAATGGTATACCAGTGGATCCTACGGGTACCTCTGGAGGTACCCTGTGGAATATTTATCGCCTCACCTCTAGACATTTCGATTCCCCAAGAAACCTCGTCTCAATCGCAACCGGTGTGATCCCAGTCCCATTGAATCGCCAAAGTTGAGGGTAACGCGTCAAGTACTCAAGTGTCGTTCCCCGACCGTTGCACAAACTGTCTTCACCTGCGTCACTGTTTAGACGTGTTTGTACAGTGAATGTTGAACTGATACACGCGACTCGTCCCACGGTTTCCCGTGTCACTCAAAGTATTGTTCAAACATGACCCTCGTTGATTTCTACTGATTGGCGGTTTATATACTTAACCTGCGTTGTCGCGATGCAAAGATTCTCTCCGAACACTCTAATCCTCCCATATTCACCACACCGCCACCCCATTCGCCACCAGCAAAGCCGAAGGATCACTTGTCCCCTCACTCCCCGTACCCAAGACCCCACGACGCAGACGCGACCCCGCCACTGCGGAAGACGACGTAGACCGAGTCGACGGGTACAATCGTGGGGATTACAAGGATTACATCCACGAAGATCTTGACTCCCGTGTTTTCGTTGATTTCGTGATCTTCATGAAGCGTGTCCTATACGTCCCAAATGACTGGAAGACCTGATGGAGACCAGCCATCGAATCGGCCAAAGCCAGCGCGAAATTCAACGAGAAGTACTGCGGGTTGTGCGAGGAAATCGGTACGCTCGAGAAGGACTTCTACCCAGTCTTGATGGGGATGTCAAACGCCGTTCTCGACGTAGTGTCTCGGTCCAGCTTCGAGGGCATCCCTTCCCAAGAGAAACGCTCTCGCCCCAAGGAATGAGGGAGCCCGACAGCGTGTAGAAAGAAGGTCAAGGGCGGGAAGTTCTTTCGTGATGCAAAACCGTGGAGGGGAAGGGGAATAATCAGATCCTGACGTGACTGGCATTCAGTCAAGGTTCGGGTGATTGAGTCAAGTAGCATGGAGTCTCCCTACTCATCTTTGATTCTGTCCCCTCTCCTATAGGGGGGCAACGCAATCGACCGCCAAAGTCCACTCGATTGACTAAAGTCATCGACTGGTGTCCAATTAGTGGTTTTGCGAACGTTGGTCGAGACATTGCGCGTGACGAAGAATGTGGTTGTGTCCACTTTCACGGCAAACTGCTATGAGAGATGATCAAAGGCGCTGTTGGACATCTCGGAGGAAGAGACAGAGGATGACATCGGCGGGTTGGACGCCGGCGTTGCCGACTTCGCGCTCTTTCCCATCGATCGACTCCTGCAGCTCGAGCTGGACGATTTCTGTGAATCTGCGGCAGGGAAATGCAGACGCGGAAGAAAATGCAAGCTCACTATACCGACGAAGCAGCAGGCCGTTTTTCACCAGCAGATAAGTTCCACTTCCCCGGGTGAGTGC